>JGI24712J26585_10000278_pt1 | contig 44128 bp, 40 predicted proteins | sample BioPla3DNA2_FD_26585 | JGI IMG/M metagenome (IMG submission 26585)
CGCAACTCTAATACCCTTTATACGGAAGTCGCACCTTGTTAGTAAAGCCCTTATAACTTGTCAATATAAGTTTTGCAAACTTTGAGGCGGTTCTTTTCACCGCGCAAAGTTTTTAACTCTTTTTGCTTCTTCCACCCTCATTATAACAATATTTTTTACTTTACAATACCCTTTTTTGTCACTTTAATATCCGCTAAATTGAAAATATCTATTTTTAAAACTTTATTTTCTATTTTGTCACTTTATCTTTTTCATGTAACAATTAACATTTACAAAAGCTGATTTAACATTCTATAAATAAAAAATAGCGTAGTTAGTTAACTTAAAAGCACCCTNAATTCTAGATAGTATAAAGGGTGCTTTTTTTAAAAAATAGTGGGCAATGAAGCCCACATGATGACGACTTGGTTTCGATGACATAGAAACCTTATCTTTTTTCTTTTTTGGTGGAGATGCGGAGAGTCGAACTCCGGTCCAAGAACCGCCCCATAAATACTTCTACAGCTTAGAAGATATTACGATTTAACTCTGTTTGTCGATATCTACGAACAACAAGAGAGCGAGCCTATAATACTTCATCACCGCTTATAGACATCACGATGACTAGCCCCTTTTATGACGCGCGTTAGAGTGTTGGAGCCCCGCTCTAAGTTGCGCTCCTGCTTATCTATTAAGCGAAGGAGTATGATAAATTACTGTTGCCAGTTAATTTGTGGTTTGGTGATTACGTCACCACACGGCTGCTATACTTACCAGACATGTCCCTGTCGAAACCATGCCATCCCCAGTGCCACTATTATATGACAATATAAAAATAATGCAAGATGAAAATGGACTTAGTTGAAAATTGCTTGCAAGTAATATATACTTACATGGATGTAAATCGAGGTATATACATATGAGTAGAAAATTTAAACAAAAACCTAAAAAAGTAAAAGCAGAAAAAGTAAAACGCGAACCTGATATGCGTAAACGCGCTTACTTAGCGATGCTTTTTAATAANCGCGCTGCATTTGACGGCGGAAGACGCGAACCGTGGTGGGTCGCAGTGCTCTTTTTTATCGCTTCAATCGTTATTGCTTTAGTGCCAGCAATGGTACAAGTTGGTAAGACTAAGGGAAGCGACATCTTTAAAGGGCCTTTATATCACACTGATGTAGCGTTTACGAAGTTTGTAGAAACACTTGAAGAAAAAGACGCTGATCTTACAGTTGTAAGTGAAAATGATGAGAATATCTTTAAGGCTAGTCCTGAATTTGTTAACCTAGTAGCGAACAAAGCCTTTACTTTGACAGATGGCGCCACGAATGAAGTTGTTCCTTATTACTCCTTCGCGCAAAAGCGTANAGTGTATACGCGTGACGAAAATAATGCTGTCGTTACTAATGAAGTTGATTTTGAATACTTACGCGTTTATTACACTGGTGATATTCAAAGTTCGTTTTTACTTGAAGGAAAAGTTTATAGTGGAGATGCTTTTTTAGCGCTTAAACTTTTATCATTAAAGGAAGAAGATGCTGTCGGTAATGTTACTTCACATTTAATTATTGGGCGGAAGGCATTATACACAAGACTTTATAATCCAACGGCCATTAATAAACCTGGTAACCCTGCTTTAGTGTTTGAAGGACGGACAAATTCATTACCAGTTGGTATGAATATTCGTGATTTTGGTAAAGTGAGTAAAGATGGTGTCCCACTTGCCAAAACCGATATTGATTACACTGATAAAGTTATGGAAAACTTTGGTCATATGCAAGACTTAGGTTATAAAGAAGTTAAAGTACGGACCTTCTGGTTTCAAACTGGAATTTACGCTGCTATCTTCTCTATTATTGGTCTTGTTATGGGTTTAATTATCTTTATTTCTACACGCGGAAAAATGAATCCAAATCGCNATCTTAAGTTTGGTGAATCACTTAAAATTGGTGCGTGGTTACTTCCTGCTCCAGCTTTAATCACACTCGTGCTTGGCTTTATTTTACCAGCGCAATATTTCCAAATGATTTTCATTATGACGCTTGGTATGCGCAGTGTATGGTTAACAATGCGGACATTAAATCCAAATATGCCGCAACAATAACATTAAGAATTAATAAAAATTCACCTTGCTAAAAACAAGGTGANTTTTTTAACTTTTATGTACATTAAATATTACTAACAATATAACTTAATATCGCTAGTGTTAAATCAATATCACTTACTTTATTAACTGCAACCGTGCGCATATTTGAATTTACTTCGATCACTACTGGTTTTCCTTTAGCGTCAAGCATAATATCAACACCCGCGAAATGACCTTTTAATGCTTTTGTTGCNTGAATCGCTAAATCTTCTATTTCGCTAGTGGCTTTTACTAATGAAGCAGTGCCGCCTTGATTAATATTACTTCTAAAATCTTTGTCATTGACTCTTTTAACAGTAAATATTACCTTATCTCCCACAACATTAACACGGTAATCTGTCCCTTTTTCGCCGCTGACAAATTCTTGAGCCAAAAGTGCTTTTGTGCCGTGCTCTTTTATAATCTTTTTTAACTCTTCTTCACTATGCGCTAAATAAACTTGATCACCAAATGAACCAAAGCGTTCTTTAATGACAAGGGGAAAAGATAATGCAAGTAACTCTTCTTTATACACTTCATAATATTCAATAATATTGCCCCAGTAATGAAGCGGAAATACAAAGAAGCGTGGTTGCGCTACACGCGCTTTAGCAAGCTCCGCAGCCGTTAATGCTTTATCGTCACAGAGATAAATTGTTTCAGGATTATTAAAAACTTTAATTCCGCTATTTTCAATACGTTTTGCTAGATATATATCTTTGTCCCAAAAAAGACAAAAGTCAGGCGTATTATTATTTAAATAACTTAAGACATGTTGACTTTTAACTTCAATTAATTCAAGATTTGGTATAAGTTTAGCTTTGTTTAAAAATTCATCAACTTGAATGCGAAATTTTGGGCTATTATGACTGATATTCGTGACAAAAATGCCCTTAATCGCCATAATCGCTCCCGCGTGAATTATCATCAATAATTAATTTTGCACCTTCAATTATATCTTCAATTTCCACTAAAAGATAGTTTTCGTCATCGAAAATTGGTTCATTAATATCACGAGTAAATAATACATATTTTCCTTTGCGAGCAATATTAAAAAATACATCCATTATTTCATCATGTTCATTTCTAAATCGTTCTAAGATTCTCGTTAATTGTGTATAAAACCATGGTTCAATATAAAATTCACCCTCTTCAAATAAGTATCCTCTCGCAAAAGCGGTCCGTGGGTTACTAACACGCTTTAAATGTTTAAATTCGCTATAGTTCCACTCTGGAACAATATTGTCATAATTGTAAGTATTATTTGCCATATTAATATTTCTCCTTATTTATGATATGTTTCGTTATTTATAATTTTGAATGCTCTAAATATTTGTTCAAGGAGCATTACTCTAAAAAGTTGATGGGGAAACGTCATTTTGCTAAAACTTAATTTTAAGTTCGCACGCTTATATACTTCATTTCCTAAACCATGGGAACTACCGATAACGAACATTACTTTACTTTGACCAATATCAAAGGCGTTACGTAATTGTTCGCTGAACATAATTGAATCAAACTCTATTCCTTCAGGTGACAAGGCATAAACAAAGTCGCGTTCACCAATTCTTTTTAAAATGGTTTCGGCTTCTCTATTTAATGCATTTTCAATCTGTGCTTCACTTGCGCGAAGCGGAAGTCGTTCTTCTTTAATTTCAATAATTGAAATATCCGCATATTTACTAATCATTTTAGTGTATTCGTCACTAGTAATTAAAAGTGCACCTTTTGTTTTCCCGACAACAATAACATCAATTTTCATTTAACTCTCCCATGATTGGCACATGTTGTTTTGCGGTAACAATTGTCAGTTTACTTTGGTCAATCCCGTACTTCCGAAATACCTTATCAAGTGTTTCAAGCGCAACTTCGGGAGTATTAGCTTCTTCACTAAGGTGCGCTAAAACGATGTGTTTAGTGCGCGGGCCAACAAGTTCTGCTAAATAATGAGCACAAGCTTCGTTTGATAAGTGACCAGTATCGCTTAGTATTCGCTGAATTAAATCAAAGGGTCTATTTGTTTTAAGTAATAAACTCGGACTATGATTTGATTCAATAATGTAGGCGTCAGCGTTTTTCATCATTTCCAAGTTACGAGTGCTTATATAACCAGTGTCAGTCATATACACAAGTTTGTACTCTGTTGTTTCAATAATATAACCAACTGAATCACTTACATCATGACTTGTTGGTAGGGGCGTTACTTTAAATTCATTAATCGTAAAAGGGGTGTAGGGCACAACTAGTTTAAATGGTGCTTCAAACGGCAAAGTGTTCGCCGGAGCATACACATTCCCGTTAGCGACTTTATTAAATTGTGAAGTAATGTGATCACCGTGTTTATGAGTAAAAAGCACGGCAAAAACACGCTCTTCTTGTAATTTAAAGACATTTAGTCGTTCTTTATATTCTTTAGGGCTGAGCCCTAAATCAATTAATATTTTTGTTTCAGGTCCTTTGATAATTGTGGCATTACCTTTGGACCCGCTAGCGAGGACGAAGTACTTCATTCGTGTTTATAACTTGGTCCTTTTTTAGTGCGATATTCAGTAAACCGCGCTGTTAAGTCTGGTCCTGGATTATCAAAACTTGAAATAGCCTTGAAAAATAGCAGGGTCGCAATTCCCGTTTCACCACTTCTATTTTTCGCTAAGATAATGTCAACTGGTGAAACATCAAGATATTTGCTCGGGTCTTTCATTTCCGCTTTAGCTTGTGCGAGTGTTTGGTAATAGGGTTGATAAACAGCATCGATTTCTTTAATCGTTCCTTGTTTGACATAATAATCTTCGCGATACATTAAAAACACTAAATCTGCGTCTTGTTCTAGACTACCTGATTCACGAAGGTGACTCATTTGTGGCATTTTATCTTTTGTGGCTTCAACTGCCCGTGAAAGTTGTGATAAGGCAACGATTGTAATATTTAATTCGCGCGCTAAGCCTTTCAGGGCCGCACTTATTTCGCTAAGTTCAATTTGCCTACTTTCAACATGTCCCGTTGTCGTAATTAAACCAATATAGTCAACAAAAATGGCGCATAAATCATCATTTTCGCGTTTTAATTTCCGTGCTTTGATAAGTAAGTCATTAATATTTATACTTGGTGTTTCATCGATATAGAGTTTGATATGCTTTAAGTTTTCGATTGTTTCATAAACTTTTACGCGTTCTTCTTTACTAAGGTACCCCGTCATAATATTTTTATGAAGCACACCTGAAACTTTAGAAACAAGCCGTTGCATTAGTTGTTGGTTACCCATTTCAAGCGAGAAGAAACCAACAGTTTTATTATTTATTTTAGCCATATTATAGGCTAAGCTTAAACCAAATGCCGTTTTACCGACCGCAGGACGTGCAGCAATAATAATATAGTTATCTTCTTGGAAACCGTGAGTGTAACGATCTATATCATAAAAGCCCGTCGAATTTCCTGTGAGTTTATTACCAGAAGATTTCCGCATTTTTTCAAGGTGAGCTTTTAACCCTTTAGCGATATCACCAAGTGATTCAAAGTCCATAATCCGTCGCTCTTCCGCAACTTTAGTAATGTCGCGTAATAAATCACTTAAGTAATCATTAACATCACCAACTTGACCTTGACGGTGTTTTTCAACGCCTTGATCCATTACTTTTAAGGCTTTACGAAGTAAATCTAAATCACGTAGTCCTAAGCAATAATCTTTTATCGCTGAATATGTAATCGCTTCTTCGGCAATTGAACTTAAGTATTCTAAACCACCAACAGCGCTAAATAGTCGTAATTCTCTTAGTTTACCGCTGACGGTAACAATATCAACTTTGACATTTTCTTCATGTAATAATTTCATTGCATAAAAAATAGCGCGGTTATTATTATCGATGTTTGGAAAATAACTTGCTTCTAAGTGCTGCATCCCTACTTCTAGTGCTTCAGCACTTGTTAGCATAAGACCTAACACTGTTCTTTCTAGAATAGTGTCATTAGGAATCGCTATTGTTTTATCCGATAGTGTAAAAGGATTATTATCAAATTTCATAACTACTCCTTATCTTTGACTAGAACTTTTACTTTAGCAATGACATCTTTAAAAAGTTCAATTTCCACTATCGTGGGTCCTAATTGATTTAGTGGCTGAAAGTTCACAAACTTACGGCGATCAACATTAATTTTAAATTCTTCTTTAATCTTTTCTTCAACTTTTTTAGCGGTAATCGCCCCAAAAGCTTTACCTTTTTCACCAATAGCGAGAATAAAACTAATTTCTTTTTCTTCTAGTTTTTTCTTGTTGACAAGCGCTTCTTCTTTATGTGCTTTTTCTTCGGCTAAAGCACGCGCTTGATTTGCTTTTAATTGGGAAATAGTCCGTTCATTATACGGAACAGCAAGTTTGCGTGGGATTAAGAAGTTTGTGGCGTAGCCATCACTAACATCAACAATTTCATCCTTTTTTCCGACCTTTTTAACGTCTTTTAATAAAATTACTTTCATTTTATCCTCCCTTCTTGCCGCCAACGACTTTGGCTTGACTTAGATTTTGATTAATTACATCTTCTAAAATTTCTTGGACATCATCTAATGTCTTATCCGTAAAAACAGCTGCAGCGCTTGCTTGGTGACCACCACCTCCAACTTTCTCAAGTAAGAATTGAACATTAATTTCACCGTTACTTCTACCGCTGACTTTAACGACCTTAGGCGCCGTGTAACCAATAACAAACGAAGCTTGTATACCTTTAATGCGCATGCTTTGGTTTGCAACTTTCGATAAAGTTTCTGGGGTAACAATGTCTGTTTCATCTGCTCTTAAGAAGACAATACCAACACTAAGTGTTGTCATGCTATTCATAATTTTGGTAATAAGTGCATATTCTTCAACATTATCCTTTAAGAAATCGTCCGCTGTCATAACATCAGCGCCCCAATCTTCTAACACCATACTTGCTAAGAAAGTACGTGATCCTGTTGTTTTTGTTCTAAAGTAGTTTGTGTCTAAATAAATTCCAGCAAGCATAAAGGTCGCATATTTTGGTGGTAATACGAAGTTAGGAGTATTACCGTAATGTAGTAGTTCAGTCACAATTTCACAAGTTGAACTTGCGCTTGTTTCAATATAGTCATAAAGTCTTTGATCAATAAATTCGTCTGTGCGACGATGATGGTCAATCACAATTACCTTATCCACGCGTTCAAGGAGTTTTGGATGAAGCGTTAATTGTGGACATGAAACATCAGCAATAATTAAAAGTGTGCCGGAATTAACTAGACTCGCGGTTCCTTTTTGATCGTCAATTTCTTCTGGTGAAATAAACATATCATTCATTTCTTGTTTCGTAAACATTTTGTTTACAGCCATTCTTGTTTTTAATTCAGTTAAATTGTGTTCATAAACTATGCGTGCAGGTTGAAATTGAACCTTTGTGCCTTTTTGTGTTTTCTTTACATAGTCGGCCATAGCTTTTAAACCAAGCGACGCACCCAAAGCGTCAAAGTCAGTATCGGTGTGTGTCATGATTAAAACATTTTTTGCTTCTCTTATATGCCGGAAAATTGTATCCGCATATAACCTAATCGCTGTTTTATTACGTTTTTCAGCTTGTGAAGTTGCGCCACCGATAAATTCACTTTCTTCACCGTAACGGGCAATAACAACTTGGTCACCACCACGCGCCATTGCTGTATCAATCGCATTAAGGACGAGTTCATTTAGTTTTAAAACATCAGGGAAATTATACGCAAACGCCATTGATAACGAAATTTGATAATCTTGATTCGATGTTTTATCTTTGATTTTTTGTAAAATTGAAAAATTATCAGCGTATAACTTATCAAAGTTCTCTTTGTTTAAAATAAGTAGATAAGCATCTTCACGATATTGTTTAAGCAGCACCCCATAATTTGAAAAGTATTCGAGAATTAAACTGTTAACTGTCCCAAAAATTGGATTAGAGTGTTCACCTTTAACAACAATATCCACAAAGTTATCAATAACCACTANGCCTAAAACAGGTGCTGTTGCTTGATTACTATCAAANAGATATTCAAATTCAGTAATATCTTTAAACAAGAAAATACCAGCCTTGCTTAAATATTTAACTTCGTAGTTCCGTGATTCGATTTCAACTTTAATTGTGTCTTCAACATTATCTGCAAGCACTTCACTTAGTTCAACAAGCCGAATTAATTCAGGCTTCCAAGCAAGAATGTTTTTATCAATAATTAAAAGACGACGTTCTTTAAATAATTCACTGGCCCATGTGACATTAAAATCATTATCGACGACAACAAGACCTAGCATTCCAAAGTTGTAAGCCTCTTTAACATCGCCACCTAATAAGTTTACAAGTTCAAATGTATTCTTTTTCCGTAATTTATTTATTCGTGCAGTAATGAAAATAAAAACGAACAAATTAAAGAAAACGACACCTATCGCGACAGAAAAAATAACTGGCGGTACAAAGATTTCTTGAAAATTAAATAAGTTTAAATAATAGAAGAGACTAATTAAACCTAGTAAAAGNCCTTCAACTATAACAAGGATAATCGTTCGTTTGCGTAATTTAGTAATAGCTTTGATCATAGCAATACCTCGTTTTTCTTTAGAGTAATTATACAATAAAAAAGGTATCTTTAATACCTTTCATGTCCCATAATATATATTTTGTTGAAAATTATTACTTTAATGTTGATAACTAGTGTAATTAAGACCCGGCAGAACTCATGTATTCATTAATGAGCGCCATAATTTCACCAAGATGTTTAAACACAAATGTTAATGGTTTCATCGCTAATACAATCGCCATGATATTTAAACCAATTCCAATTAAGACAAAAAGCCAATTTAGGCCACGTAACTTAAGCATTCCTAAAAGACCATAGATTAGTCCCGTGATAACAATAAGTAGTGTAAAGACTGCAAAATAAGCATTAAATGTCAGCGAAAGAATAGAAAAGATTAAGGCAATCACACCTGCAATGATTCCTAAAAACCGATAATTAAATACTTTTTGATAGAAGCGCAGTTGTTTACGTAATTCGCGTTCAGGTAAAAGATAATATCGACCTCTGTAATGATAGCGGTCTGTTAAAGTTTTACCGCCACGCGTTTCGCTTCCGTCCTTCCGCTCTTTGGGGTCTTTTGGTTCTTTTTTCTTTTTCTTGCGTTTCTTTTTTGCTTTGCCTTCATCATCTTCTAATGATTCAGCATAAACTTCTTCATCAGCAGCGTACTTTAAATCATCTTCTTCGTATGAAGAGTCATCATATAAAGCAACATCATTCTTTTTCTTTCTGGCCATAATTTAATTCCTATATATACAATTTAGCATAAATTTGATTATGAATNAACAATTTGTTTATTAGCGATTTTATTTTAATGATTATACAACCGCTTTTTCTTTGCGGGGTAAGAGCGGATTAATCGCTCCAATTATTGCAAAGACGGGAGAAAGTAATATACCACTGATGAATACTAGCGTACTAAGATTATTGCAACCCTTAGCCTCAAGGCGAAGATTAACCGCTAAAATACCTTGGAACACAAAAATAATTGTGACAGAAAAGAAAACAGTAAAGATCGCGTTGATACTAGAAATTCCTAGCAGATTTAATTCCTTTGTTAAAAGGAAAGATAGTACTAAAACTACTACACAACCAACTAAATAAGTTATTGCCGCGACACGCGAAATAGTAAACTCTAAACCGTGTAATGGGCCGTGTTCCATTTTTTCTCTGCAGATAAATTTTCGTGTTAAGTGAATGAGAATATGCGTTAATAAAACACTTATAAAACTAAATACAATTGTGTAAGCAATAACACCATTTTTNATAATAACACCGACATTTTGCGCGTAATTTGATGTTTCATCTATCTTAAATAGTTTAATAAATAATTCTAGATACTGACCAAATTGGATATCATAAGCAAAGTGCGGATCTTTTTGAACATAGAAAACGATGACTAATAAAAAGCCATAAAATATTTCTACGCCAATGATAATTAATATTTCGATCAAGGGATTAATTTTCGTTTTGCTAATCGTGCCGTGTAAAAATCCTACTGTCATTGCGTAAATCATAAATAAGAAACCACGCATAAAACTACCTTGGCCCACAGGTAAAAAGTGTCCAATTAATGTTCCCATTAATATCATAAAAATGGCGGGAAATATTCCGTCTTTAATTTTATGACGAATAATAAAAACCGCAAGCGGTACTGGANCTAGAAATCCAATATAATGTAGTAATAAAAAATTAGTGGAAAAAACATAAAGCCCTAATGTAATTAATATTACTAAGCCTAATTCAAAATAATAAAATTTTGTTTTCTTCATAATTAACTAAAATAAAGAACCTCACTGTCGTGAGGCTCTNTCTTCATTCTTTTTTTAGCTCACGTAATATGGAAGTAATCCCATAAAGCGTGCGTTTTTAATTGCGACTGCAAGTTGACGTTGATACTTTGCAGATGTTCCAGTAACTCTACGCGGAGTAATTTTTCCGTTTGGAGTAACAAAACGTTTTAAAAGCTCAACATTTTTATAATCTATTTCAGTAATTTTGTTTTGTTTGAAATAGCAAACTTTACGTCGTGGTCTACTTTTGCGATATGACATAATAAACTATTCTCCTTTAATAATTTAGAATGGAAGATCATCATCAGAGATGTCGATTCCTTCTCCTAAGTCAGTAGCGGGTTCAGCATCACTTTGATAACCGGTTCCTTCACTACTTTCAGATTTGGACTCAAGTAATTGAACCGAATCGGCAATAATGTCGACGGTACTAACTTTTTGTCCAGCATTATTTACATAAGAACGTTGTTCAATGCGTCCATCAACTCCCACTAAGTTTCCTTTGCGTGCGTANTGAGCGACAAAGTCTGCGGTTTGGTTCCAGCATGAGACTCTAAAGAAACTTGTACTATTTTCTTGGTCGCGAGCGAAACGATTGTTTACTGCGATGCTGAAGTTGGTAACGGATGCACCTGACGATGTTTTACGTAATTCTGGGTCGTGGGTAAGTCTTCCCACTAAGACTACTCGATTAATCATTGTTATTCCTCCTCGTTTTTATTTAGCGATAACAAGATGACGAATTACATTTTTATTTAATTTTGATAACCGTTCGAATTCAGCGATTGCCGCAGCATCACTTTCGACATTAATGACTACATAATATCCTTTAAGTAAATCATTAATCGGATACGCAAAATCACGTAAGCCCCAATTTTCGGTATCTACATCAACAATTTTACCGCCTAAATTGGTAATCATTTGATGGAGACTTTCCATTTCGGCTTTACGTTCTTCTTCGCTTAAGTCTGCAAGAAGAATATACATGATTTCGTACTTTTTCATAAGCACACCTCCCTTTGGTCTATTTCGGCTGTTGCTTACCAACAGCATGGAGTATATTACAAGCAGTAATATANCGTTGTAATTATATTACTATTACTAGCGTTTGTAAAGGCACACCTTGTTCGCTAGTAATAATTACAATTTNATTTTATTTATTATCACGCATTGTTGGGAAAAGAATAACTTCCCGAATTGATGTTTGATTTAATAAAAACATTACAAGACGATCAATACCGATTCCAATCCCGCCTGCCGGTGGCATCCCGTATTCTAATGCTTCAACGAAGTCTTCGTCCATTTCACTAGCTTCTTCATCACCTAGTTCTCGCGCTTTTAATTGTGCTTTAAAGCGTTCATATTGATCGCGCGGATCATTAAGTTCAGTAAAGGCGTTCGCTAGTTCGTTTGCTTTAATAAATAATTCAAAGCGTTCTGTAAAACGCGGATCTTCGGCTTTTTTCGCTAGTGGGGAAATTTCAAGTGGATGCCCATATACAAATGTTGGTTGAATTAAGTCTGCTTCACAGAATTCTTCAAAGAANGCATTAAGAATATGACCCGAGCCAGTCCAGTGCTTTTCAACATGAATTTCATGTTTATCCGCAATTGCTTTTGCTTCTTCAAATGTTTTAATTTTTCTAAAGTCAACACCTGTCTTTTCTTTGACCAAATCAACCATTGATACTTTGCGGAACGGCGCACCAACNTCAATAATTTCATCGCCCCATGGTAATTTAGTATCACCTGTGACTTTAATCGCAAGTTCTCTTACTAGGCTTTCGCAAAGTTCATACATATCATCTAAATCAGCGTAAGCTTGATAAGCTTCAACCGTTGTAAATTCTGGATTATGACGCGTGCTCATCCCTTCGTTACGGAAGAGACGACCAATTTCATATACTTTTTCAATGCCACCGACTAATAAGCGTTTTAATGGTAATTCCGTGGCAATTCGCAGGTAAAAGTCACGATTAAGCGTATTATGATGAGTAATAAATGGTTTAGCGCTCGCGCCACCAAGTACACTATTTAACATACTTGTTTCAACTTCAACAAATCCACGATCATCTAAGAATTTTTGAATCGCACGAATAATTTTCGGACGAGTTAAGGCAACATGTTTTGATGATTCATTCATTATTAAATCAACATAACGGCGACGATAACGCTCTTCAACATCAGTTAATCCGTGAAACTTTTCCGGAAGTGGTCGTAATGCTTTTACAATATGGGTATANACTTCAACCTTCACTGTGACTTCGCCCGTTTTGGTACGCATAATTGTTCCTTCAACACCAACGATGTCACCAATATCAGCACTTTTAAATAAGTCGTAAACTTCTTCACCAACACCTTGTTTACTAATAAAGGCTTGAATTCTTCCTTCTTGGTCTTGGATCGTAAAAAAACTAGCTTTACCCATAATACGCATTAGCATTATGCGTCCCGCTGTTTTAACTTTAATAGCTTTTTCTTCTAATTCTTCTTTAGTAAATTCACCAGCTTTTTCTTTAATTGAAAGACTAGTATCTGTTCGTTCATACTTTTTTCCAAATGGATCGATACCTTGCGCACTAAGTTCTTCCGCTTTAGCGCGTCTCACTAATTCTTGATCACTAAATTCTCTTGGCATAAATAACTCCTTTAGATGTGGACATTTTACCACTTTTTGCTTATATAAGCAAAGCCTGGTTCTTAATCTCCTTAATTATTAATTCTAAGTCGTTTAAAGTCGANATTTTAGTTAGTTTAACTTTGTATGTTTTGGTAAACGGAAACCCTTTAATAAAGTGATGAGCGATTCCGCGCATGACTAAGATTCCCATGTGTTCTCCTTTTTCTTCGACCATCATATTTGCCAGTGTCCACAAATAATCTAATTGCTGGTATAGTNAGGGATCTTTTAATCTCTCTCCCGTTTTAAAGTATGTCTCAATCTGTGTTGCTAAAAACGGATTTCCAAGTTGACCGCGCGCTAGCATCACTGCTTGTGCGCCAGTTATTTCAAGCGCCTTTATCGCATCATCAAGTGTATAAATATCCCCGCTTACAACGAGCGGTATACTTACTAAATTTTGAATATTTTGCGCTAAATCGTAGCGAGCTTTTCCGCCATAAAGTTGTTTTGTTGTTCGCAAGTGAATGGCAATTAAACTCACGCCTGCTTCTTCTAATTTTGGTAATAGTTCTTTGAAATTAATATGCTTTTCATCCCACCCAATTCTAATTTTAACAGTCACTGGTTTTGTGCTTCTTTTAACAACTTTTTCAACCATAGCAATAAGCTCGTTTGGATGCTTTAACCATGCAGAACCGCCATTATTTCGTGTTACCTTAGGTACGGGACATCCTAAATTTAAATCAAGAAAATCATAATTATCCGTGTGCTTTTCAATCTTTTCAATTGCCACTAAAAGCTTAGTTGTTTCACCGCCAAAAAGTTGCACCGATGTTGGTCTTTTTTCTTCTGGTCGTGGTAAATATTCATATGTTTTTTCATTATTAAAAATNAGGCCGCTATCACTTATCATTTCGGTATAACAAAGCGCTACACCGAAGGAGCGCATAAATTCGCGATAAGCAAAAGTCGTTATGCCCGCCATTGGAGCAAGAATGGTTTTACCTTTAATTTCTATGTTTCCTATTTTCCACATTGTTATTAAAAAGCCGAATTGCTTCGGCTTTCGATTTCTTATTTTTTATCGTCTTCCGGAACAGGTGTTGGTGTTGGTTCAACTTTTGGTTTTTCAGTTAAAACAACTTCACCAATCACTGCTTGTTTTGGTTCATCGAGTTTACGATCTTTTAACAAACGATCAATTTGTTCTGCCGTAATTGTTTCGCGGTCAAGTAATGTTTCGGCAATAAGAATANCATCATCTTTATGTTTTTCAATAATTTCCCGAGCTTTATCATGGGCTTGTTCAATAATCTTGCGTACTTCTTTGTCAATTTCAAGCGCAACTTGTTGGCTAAAGTTCTTTTGACTTGAAGTGTAATCGCGTCCTAAAAAGACACTGCCTGTATCTCTTTCATATTGAATCGGACCTAAATCACTCATACCAAATTCAGTAACCATCAGTCGAGCAATTCTTGTAGCGACTTCAATATCATTTTGTGCGCCTGTTGATACATCATCAAAGAATACTTCTTCACTTGTACGACCGCCTAAATAACCGACGATACGAGCAATTAATTGGTTTTTAGTCATTAAGAAGCGGTCTTCTTCAGGAGTCATAAGTNCATGACCGCCAGTTTGACCACGTGGAATAATTGTAATTTTTTGCACTTTATCACTAAATGGGTGATTTAGCCCCACAACAGCGTGACCCGCTTCGTGATAAGCAATAACTTTGCGTTCGTGTTCATTAAGTTGTCGGCTTGTGCGGGCAGGACCAGCAATACGACGATCAATAGCTTCATCAATATGCCGTAACATAATTTTGTCAGCATTATCGCGAATTGCTAAGATCGCTGCATCATTTAACACGCTTTCAATATCNGCGCCTGAAAATCCAACAGTCCGGCGTGAAATGGCATCAAAGTCAATTGATTCATCAATAATTTTACCGCGAGCATGAACACCAAAGATTGCTGTTCTACCAGCGCGATCCGGTAAACTAACGGTAATTTTACGGTCAAACCGTCCTGCACGTAATAAGGCNGGGTCTAAAACGTCATCGCGGTTTGTCGCCGCAAGAACAATAATTCCTGAGTTATCACTAAAACCATCCATCTCAATTAAAAGTTGGTTAAGCGTTTGTTCGCGTTCGTCATTTCCACCACCAAGTCCGGCACCACGTTGACGACCAACAGCGTCTAATTCATCAATGAAAATTAAGCAAGGTGCTGTTTTCTTTGCTTGTTGGAACATGTCTCTAACGCGACCTGCACCAACACCAACAAACATTTCAACAAAGTCAGAACCTGAAATTGAGTAGAAAGGCACATTAGCCTCACCTGCTACTGCTTTAGCTAAAAGTGTTTTACCGGTGCCTGGCGGCCCCACAAGAAGTACACCTTTTGGTAGTTTTGCACCGAATTTTGTATATTTTTTGGGATTACGTAAATAATCAACAATTTCCATCATCTCTTGTTTTTCAGCATCAGCGCCTGCAACATCGTCAAACGTCTTTTTAACTTTTGTTTCTAAGCGAGCGCGTGAACGATTAAATTCCATGGCTTTAGTATTTGAACTGCTAACTGCACCAGCCATTCTTGAGTAAAGGAATATCATTGCNACTACAAANAGGACAAGATAAAGTAAGCTTGGTCCAATAGTGTTCCAAAATGTGCGTTGATAAGCATTAACAATAACCATCTTAAAGTCAACAAGTGCCGTTCCATCAGCGGCGAATAATGTTGGTTGTAAGATGTTTTCATAAAATGTTCGGTCTACTAAAGCGGTAAACTTACTACCGTCTTTTAAAATACCAGTAATTTTCGTGGTGGTTTCGGTAGTTACAATAGTAATTGTGTCAATAACACCAGCATTTGTTTGTAAGTATGCTGCTAGTTCGGTTTGAAGTAGTGCTTGAGTTTTAGCGTTTCCCGTAAAAAATGCTAACCAGATAACAACACCGATTACAGCAAATAAAAGTAAATAAGGTAAAAGGGTTCGCAGCGAGCGACGCGGTGGAACGCTTCTAGGGTTTGGACGTGGATTTGGATTGCTCATTAAGACCTCCTTGGGTTATAGANTAATTTCGAATATGTGTAACATAAATAAACACTGAAAGTTATTATACAGAGTATAATCTTAGATTTCAACATTTGCGTTTTATTTAATATAAATTTTAAATAAATCCGTTGCTTTTGNAATGTAGTTAGCGCGATAGCGCGGGACATAAATTACTTCACCATTTTTATTTGTAACAACCGGCCAAATAAGTCGATAGTGACGCGGCATCTTCATATCAATAAATAAACGATTTATTGTCTTTTCATAACCTTTGATTTTATACTTTTGATTTTTTCCTTGTGTAGCAATTGTCAAAGGATATTCGCTAGCAGGAATATTAGGAAATACATTGTTTTTGCCAAAAAAAGCCACGAATTGCGGGGTTTTAATTGTTTCTGGTGTTTCAACAATATATTTGTAAGGCTGATAATTATTGATATTAATTAATGAAAATTTATCTTCATACTTCACTAAATAATATGAATCAATTACTTTANTCATTGCTGAATTTTTATCACTTAACACAACATCTTTAATCTGGTTATTTCTGCCCTTACTAAACTTATCTGCAATTCCTTTATTATGAAAAAGCATATATAAAAGATGCTGTTGCTCCCTATTATTTAGTTTAATAAATTCCGTTATGGAAATAGTACTATTTTCTAACAATAATTCAAGTTTATTTGTCATTGCTTTTAAATCTTTATTGCGCCCTTTAATGTCTAGGAGTAGTTTGTCTTTTTGTTCAACAGACATTTTTTTAACTAAGTTGTGGCGAATTTTATTTCTGGTGTATGTTAACTCTAAATTTGAACTGTCTACTGCAAAAGGAACTTTGTGTTCGACACAATAAAACACTAGATCATTTTTGTAATAGTTTAGTAACGGACGAATAACAAGAGAGTTGTTTAGAACAATTTCTTCTCTAATTCCATAGTAAAATGTTTCACGTTTACTATTTTGCTGCATTAAATATGTTTCAATCACGTCATCAGCGTGATGCGCTGTTAATAGTGCATCAAGATCGTGTTCTTTAATAATCTCTTCAAAAAACTCATAACGAACTTTTCTTGCTTCGTTTTGGAAGTTACCTTTGATTTTTTTACCGTTAACCCTCTTTGCAAAAAAAGCAATATTATGTTCTTTGCAATAAAGTGCGAGATCGTTAGTCTCTTTTTCACTCTCTTCGCCTCTTAATCCGTAATTAATATGCGCAACTACAAAGTTATAGTTTCCTTTTAGCAATAGTGAAAAAAGCGCCATAGAATCAGGACCATAGCTGCACGCTAATAAGTATTTTNTGTTATGATCAAGATTAATTTGCATTTTTTGTTCTACTTAATAATTCATATCCTTTTTCTGGATTACTTTTTATTTCTTTTTCATCAACCGTAAGTACTTTTACGACAACGATATGTGCTCCTAAATATAATTCTAAAACATCATCAACTTTAACAGTGTATGATGGTTTAACAGTTCTTTTATCAACGATAACTTTTCCGGCCGTACTTATATCTTTTGCCACCGTTCTTCGTTTAATTAATCGCGTCAATTTTAGAAATTTATCTAGTCTCATCTTTATTTTTCATTGTTTCACGAACAATCATGACAATTGCTTTAACAATTGACGCGTATGCGTGAAACCAATCTCCTCTTTTAATTATCCTTAACTTAATTTTATCATCTTGGGTTATAAAACGAATGTTCTGGTATGTTGTCCCTATTTCATTATTTAACATTACTACTGAGCCAGGGATATCTAAAAATGCTCTTCCTGGAATAATATCAATAAATACATCTTCATCTTTAATGTCTTCAATAAAGTTAGCGCGACTATTTACCACTAGTTCAACTTGGCGTTTTAAAAATAAGATTTCTAGTGATCGCGGTAATTTACCATACATATCGATTACTTTTTCTTCAAAGTCTTTTAGTTCTTTCATCTTTTTACTTTTTTTAATTTCGAGATAAATATCAAATTTTTCTGACTTACTAGCAAAATCATCAGGAATATAAGCTTCTAATCCGCTAATATTGATTGTTTTTTCTATTGGATCACTTGTTAGTTTATATTTTTTCTCATTTATTGCATCTTCAAGCATCTTTAAATACATATCAATACCGATACTATCAATAAACCCAGATTGTTCCGCACCTAAAATATCACCGGCACCACGAATCATTAAATCGCGTTGTGCTATTTTGTAGCCACTGCCTAAATCTGTAAACTCTTGAATTGCTTGAAGTCTTTTTTTCGCATCATCATTCATTATTTTGTTGCCTCGATAAAGTAAATATGCGTATGCAATGCGGTTTCCTCTTCCAACCCTTCCTTTTATTTGATAAAGTTGCGATAGTCCAAAAGTATCAGCATTTTCAACGATGATTACATTTGCATTTGGCACATCAATCCCGTTTTCAATAATAGAAGTAGCGACTAAAACATTAATTTCGTTATTATAGAAACTTGTCATTACATCTTCAATATCAGCGCGATCCATTTTCCCATGTACAACGCCAATTTTAGCTTGTGGCACTAGCCTGCTTAACTTATTTGCGACATGGTATATCGTTGCAATACGATTATATAAATAAAATACTTGTCCGCCACGCCCTAACTCGCGCTCCACTAATTCTTTGATTACATAATCATCTCTTTTAATGACATAAGTTTGAATTGGCATTCTTTCTTGGGGAGCAGTATTAATTTGACTTAAGCCGCGGATGCCAACTAATGACATTTGTAATGTACGCGGAATAGGAGTGGCGCTCAATGTTAAAACATCGACTCTTGTTTTCATTTTTTTAATAATCTCTTTTTGTTCAACGCCAAACCTTTGTTCTTCATCGACAATTAATAATCCAAGATCAACGCTTTCAACATCTATATTAAACAAAGCATGTGTACCAATAAGCAAATGAATATTGCCAGCTTGAAAGTCTTTTACGATTTCATCCTTTTCTTTTTGAGTAACAAGACGAGAAATCATTGCTATTTTTACACCGAAATTAGCAAATCTCTCTAGTGACACCTCATAGTGCTGTCTTGCAAGTAACGTTGTGGGACATAAAAACATTACTTGCTTACCAGCGCTTATTGCTTTAAAGGCGGCGCGAAGTGCTATTTCTGTTTTACCAAAGCCTACATCACCCGAAAGAAGTCGGTCCATAATAAGTGGTGATTCCATATCGTTTTTAATTTCCCGAAGCGCTATTTCTTGGTCGTAGGTCAATTCATATGGGAAACCAAGTTCAAATTCTTTTTGAAATTCGTCATCAGGCGGAAAAGCAAAACCTGGTCTTTGATAACGCGCTGCTTGAATAGCAATAAGTTCTTCAGCAATGTCTTCAATTTTTTTGCTTATTTCAACCTTTGTTCTCTGCCATACTGGTGAACCAATTTTATGCAGTCGCGGTGCAACGCCTTCTCGGCCACTATATTTGCGAATTAAATGAATTTGTTCCATTGGAATTGATAATTCTTCNTTGCCAAAATATTTAATTTTAATATAGTCACCGACAACACCAAATACTTTTAAGGACTCAATTTCCATAAATTGACCAATACCGTGATATTCATGAACTACATAATCACCCGGGGTAAGTTGTTCATGACTACGAATCACAGTTCCGGCTTTAAACCTGGCATTAAACCGCATCTCATTACGCGTAATATTAAATAGCTCTTTACTAGTAAATACAGCTGTTTTGCAGGAATTAATGACAAATCCATGCGGAAAATAGTCATAGGTAATTAATATTCTTTTATCGCTACTTTTATCATCTAAATCAAAATCTAATTGTAATTCTTTTAATAAATTTTTAACTTGCTCTAGTTGTGTGTTATTGTTAACTGAGAAATAAATAAGATAATTATCATCATAATATTTTTGCACTACTAAATTAAAATCATCACGACTTCGAAGATCCGCTACNGGACTTATACGNAGTTCACCTTCATTGCCGTCNTCGCTAAATTCTCGTGTTACATATTTTGAATAGTGGTCTAAAGTGTTATAAGGTTGATAAAGTTGTGTCTTTGGTAACAAGTTAAATCGTCTTGCTTGGTCTCTAACATAATGCTCTGCGTGATTAGAAATAATCTCATATGTAGCAAGTAATTGTGGTTCATTAGCGAATACAACTTTTGGATTATCAATATAAGAGAGCAAACTATTTTGAAACAATGAATAAATTAATAGATATTTATTTAAAGCGTTATTATCACCTTCTAAATAACTACTAATACTTGCATTCAAGTTAGTAGCAAACATTTCTTCTTCCGCGCTAGTCATATCTTTTTTCTGTACATTGAAAAATTCTTGCAAGCACTTAAGAAATTCTTTTTGTTCATTGGGGAATAATAAGTTTTCACTTGCAGGAAGCACTGTTACTTTATCACGAGTTTTAATTGATACTTGTGTACTTACATTAAAGTCACGGATTGATTCAATCTCATCATCGAAGAATTCAATACGCGTCGGAAAGTCTTCGTTTACTGTATATATATCGATAATATCACCGCGTTTTGCAAACTGCATCGTCTGTTCGACATTAGTGACATTTTTATATCCTAATTCCACCAATTTGGTGGTTAACGCTGACATTTTAACAGTATTTCCTACTTTTAGTTCGAAAAATTGTTTGGCAAAAGATGTTGGAGAAAGCGTCGGTTTAAGCAGCGCTGATAGGTTAGCAACATAAATATATTTTTTATCTTTTTCAAGTGATGAAAATAATGTGTAAATTCTTTGTGCTTCTAGTTCTTTAGTTGCGGTCAATACTTCCGTAAATAATAAATCGTCATTTGGGAAAAATAAAATATCGTCTTGACTAACAAATGTTTGTAAGGTTGAAATTATCTTTTGTGCATTATATAAATTGTTCGTTAAAACAACATAGTTTTCTCGCTTTTTCTTAAAAGCCTCGGCGACTAATAGCGTTGTCCCTATGATTTCGCTTGTGACAAAAACTCGCTCTTTTTCAAAGCGAGGGGGTGTATTTTTAGGAAACAATGTTTCAAAAAATTTAATCACTCGGTGGGGGTTTTGGCTCCTTTCGGTTGTTTTTATTCATTACAGTATTGAAATCTTCATTTAACAAATCACGAACGGCAACGCTTGCTTTAGTGACGCCTTCCATAAAAATCTTTTTATCTTCATCAGTGAGTTTTTGTAAAACATGATCCACTCCGTCGTGTTCTGGTTTACCAATGCCAATACGAATCCGTTTAATATTTGTGGTTCCTAAGAGTTCAATAATATTTTGCATTCCTTTGTGTCCGCCAGATGACCCGTCTTCCTTTAAACGGATTTGTCCTGGAGAAATATCCATATCATCATAAATTACATAAAGTTCATCAACTTCAATTTTAAAGAAGTTCATTAGTGACACTACTGATTGTCCAGAAAGATTCATATATGTTTGTGGTTTTAATAAATATATTTTTTCAGCGTTGTAAGTAAAACTCGTGAAAAGCCCTTTGAAATCACTTTTATCAATATCAACCTTAGCGATTTCGGCAAATTTATCAAGCGCTAAAAACCCAGCGTTGTGGCGCGTGTTTTCATATTTCTTTCCTGGATTACCTAAACCGACAAATAGTTTCATATTTTTACTGATAAATTATAACATTTATTGTGCTATTATTTATGATATGAATAGATTCTTAAAACGTTTTTTACAAGGTTTGCTCTTAGGATTTGCCTTAATTACCGCGATTGGCGGCGGGACTATGGCTGTTTTAATTGGGGTTTATGATGAGTTAATTAATGCTGTTTCTGATTTTAGGAAAGATCCAAAAAAGTCGCTTAGTTTACTCGGACCAATGGCGCTTGGCGGTATTGTAAGTATGGGCGCGCTTTTTTATCCAATCAAACTAGCGCTTGAACACTTTCCTTTTCTTTCAATTTCATTTTTTGCTGGTTTAACACTCGGCGGTTTACGAATATTTACTGGTACTATTAAAGGCAATGTCACTTGGAAAAACTTACTTTTAACACTTGCGGGTTTCCTTTTTGTGTTTGGCTTAGGAACTTTTACTTGGTTTACGACTTTACACGCTGATTTAGTAAATATTAATTTCTTACAAGTCATCTTGCTTTTCTTTGTGGCCTTTCTTTCAATGGGCGGTCATGTTTCTGCAGGTATATCAGGTACATTTATTCTCATTGCTTTTGGATATTATGAAGAATTAATTGATTTCTTAATTAGACTTGCTAAATTTGATTTTGTGAATGTTGGTTTTGACTTAGCGGGACTCTTATCGTTTGGTATCGGTTCAATTTTAGGGTTAATTGTTATTGCTAAGACATATAAATATTTCTTTGAAAAAGACCGCGTTAAAACTTATTTCACGATCTTTGGTTTTATTATTGGCTCAATTGTTATTGCTTTCTTTAACGGTAAGGTACGGCCAGAGTACGCTAAAGTTNCTGGTTTTGACCCCTTAATGTTTACTCTTTGTGTTGTTGCTGTTATTGTAGGCGCGGCGCTTTCTTACTTCCTTTTAGGTTTAGCAAATAAAAAAGAAAAACAACAAACAGTTGAAGAAGTTGCTATAAATAGTAATAATAAAGAAGATTAGAATATAAAAAAGGAGTACTTAACTATGGAATGGGAAATTACTTTTTTACGCTGGGTTGTAGAAAATACACAAACACCGTTTATTACCGCTATTTTTAAGTTTTTAACACTCTCTGGCGAACTTGCAGTTCTCTATTTTATAATTGCTTTTATTATGATTGGATTTAAAAAGACGAGAAAAGCAGGATTAATCATTGTTTTTGGTTTAATTCTTGTATCTGGTTTTAATCTTTGGATTTTTAAACCGATTGTTAATCGGCCGCGACCTTTTGATGTTCCTGAATTTTCTGCGGATGCTTTATGGTTAAACAACTATATGTATAACGTCTTTGCGCCACAAAGTAAGCTTAATGACTTTTTAGTGCCTGGTTCAAAAGCATTTATGTCTGGACATACGCTTTCATCTTTTATTTTTGGATTTACTATTTTATTCCATCATCGGAAATGGTCAGTGCCCGCTTTAATTTTAAGTGTAATAATGTCATACACCCGGATTTATTTTGGATTCCATTATCCTACTGATGTCTTTGCGGGTATCATAACAGCTCTTGCCACTGTCCTTCTTTTCACTTGGTTAGCAAATAAACACGAAACTTGGTTTATCAATCTTTGGCGTAAATTTATTAGTCTCTTCAAGAAAAAGTCTAAAGTAGACGATACTCCCGCAATTGAAACTGAGCATCAAGAAGAAGCACAATGAGATTAGATCGTTTTCTAGCAAAAACTCTCGGTGAAACTAGAACCACTGTTAAAAAATACATTCGCACTAAAAAAGTGACTGTCAATGGTGAAGTTATTATTTCAGACGGTTTTCAAGTGGACACTATTAATGATGTCGTCGCTTTTGATGGTGAAGTTTTACAATATGAAGAATTTCAATATTATTTAATTAATAAGCCAGAAGGATATGTGTGTNCAAACGAAGATAATGTTAACCCTACAATTATTTCTTTTGCGCCAGAATTTATGATGTATAAATTACATACTGTTGGTCGTTTAGATAANGATACGACAGGCGCCTTACTATTAACAAACAACGGTAAACTTACACACCAACTTATAAGTCCAAAAAAGAATGTTGAAAAGGTTTATCTTGCTACCACCGATTTACCTATTAAAGGTGAATTAGTCGCGCATTTTGCGCGTGGAATTAAAATTGATGAAGATTTTACGACACTTCCTGCAACTTTAGAAATAGTGGAATCTAATGTAGGTAGAGTTACTGTTGTGGAAGGTAAATTTCATCAAATAAAACGGATGTTTCAAGCGTTTGGGTTAAATGTTGTAAAACTTCATCGCGAACAATTTGCAGGACTGCGTGTTGATGATTTAGAAATTGGTGAATATCGAAAATTAGAACATGACGAAATTAATTTATTAATCAGAGATTAATTCAATATCTATTTAGGTTCATCTTTGTTATAATTTTTGCAATGGTATAACTATGGCAAGACGAACAACAAGTAGAACTAAAAGTACCACAAAAACTCGACGCGACGATATTCTCGAAGCAGGAATACGACTTTTTGCTCGTGTCCCTTTTTCTGAATTAACAATTGCCGCTGTTGCGCGCGAAGCTAATTGTGGTCATAGTCTTGTTTATCATTATTTCACAAATATTAATCGCTTATATGATGAATGTGTCAATCATGTTGTTGCTCGTTATAAGCCTTTTATTGAACACTTTAAATCATTAACAATTCCCGCTGAACTAGCGCTCGCGGGTTCAATTGCTTTGATTGTAGAAATGTTAAAAAGGGAGAAACTAGCTCCTTATTGTTTAAGTCTGTTGCTATATACTTACAAACAAGCACCACGGAATAAAGCAATATTAACAGNGCGGGAAGATTGGTCAAAACTTTTTTTAAATTTCATTANTGAAGGCCAAAAAAACGAGCGTATAATCAGTACATTAAGCGCTAATGAGATATTAAATGTTTTAAAATCAATATTACGCGGTTTAATTAGTGACCAAATTGTTTCTGGTCCGTCGCCCGCTAATATCTTAACAGCGTCTGAAATTTACTTACCAATTATGCAGGGGATAAACTAAATGTTTAGACTTTATAAATTAGTTAAACGTTATTGGTGGCAATTAGCGATTATTGTTGTCCTCGTCGCTACTCAGACATTGCTTCAACTTCAATTACCTGATTATATTACAACAACTCAAAANATTGTTAATAATATTGGTGAAACTGGGATAACTCGCGCTGAAATAAATGAAATGTTAAAACAAAGCGGTATTATGCTTTTAATTTCCCTTGGTATTTTTGCTTTAGCAGCAGGCCAAGGCTCATTAAACTCTAAATTTGTTGCTACCCTTGGTAAAGAAATTCGCGCGGAAGTGTTCAAAAAAGTTGAAAACTTTTCATTAAGTGATGTTAATGAATTTGGAACCGCTAGTCTTTTAACTAGGCTAATTAACGATTCACGCGCTGTGCAAGAATTTGCTTTTATGGTAAATCGTGTTTTTATTATGTCACCAATCTTTTTAATTATTGGTTCTGTTAAATTACTAACATTAGATCCAATGTATTTCTATGTCGTTATCGTTATTATTCCTTTGATTATAATTGTATTGATTATTACTTTTGCCGTAGCAAGCCCNCTTTTCACCCAAATTCAAGAACGAGTGGATTATGTGACGCTATTATTACGCGAAGGACTAACTGGTGTTCGTGTCATTCGTGCCTTTAATCAAGAAGAACGTGAAAACCGCTTCTTTGACGAAGGCAATCGTAAAATGACTGACATTATTATTAAAGTTAGTAATGTTATGCAAATTATAAGTCCGATTATTAATATCTTATTTAACTTAGTGTTTTTTGGAATATATCTTATTGGTTTTGTCTTGTTCGATAAAATGTTCCTTGGTGTTATTCCTTTTAATATGAATGCTTTTAGTCAAACAATAACAGCGATGATGTACGCTCAACATATTATGATGAGTTTCATGATGCTTAGCTTTACCTTTATTATGTTCCCGCGCGTTAAAGTTAGCGCAAAGCGAATTAACGCTGTACTAAATGTTAAACCAAATATTGTTGATNCGGAGGCACCGCTTGATAAAGAATTAATTGATACTGGTATTGTTAAGTTTGAAAATGTAACTTTTACTTTCAGCGATCTTGAACACCCAACATTAAAGAATATTAATTTTACAGCAGAGCCAGGAACTACAACAGCAATTGTTGGTTCTACTGGTTCTGGCAAGAGTTCAATCATTAATTTATTACCACGATTTTTTGATGCTAGTGTTGGTAAAGTAACTTTTGACGGCTATGATGTGCGTGACTTTAAATTAAATGATTTACGCGACAAAATAGGCTTCGTTCCACAAACTGCAGTGTTATTTAAAGGTACAATTCGTGATAATTTACGCTTCGGTAATGAAAACGCTACTGATGAAGNAATGTGGGAAGCTTTACGCGTGGCGCAAGCTGCGGGTTTTGTTTCTAAACTCGAACTTGGACTTGATGCACCAGTTGCACAAGGTGGCAAAAATTTCAGTGGTGGTCAAAGACAACGCCTAGCGATAGCGCGTGCACTTGTTAGAAAACCTAAAATTTATGTGTTTGATGATTCTTTTAGTGCACTAGACTTTAAGACTGATATTAGACTAAGAAGCGCATTAAAAGATTACGCAAAAGACGCAACTATTTTTGTTGTAGCACAGCGTGTTAATTCTATTCTTGATGCCCATCAAATCTTAGTCCTTGATAATGGCGAGGTTGCTGGTATTGGCAAACATGCTGACTTACTTAATTCGTGTAAGGTATATCAAGAAATCGTTACATCACAACTAGATCCTGAAGAAATTAAAAAGTCGCGTGATATGTTTAAAGACTTTACAACTGAAGGGGGTAAAGCATAATGGCACGCCACGGACGCGGACGCAAAATGGAAAAAGCGCGCAATTCAAAATTAGCTTGGCGTGGTCTTTTGCGCGAATTTAAACCTTATCGTTGGCGGATAATAATTATTGCTGTGCTTCTTACTATCGCAAATGTAGCTAATGCGCTTATCCCGCTATTATTGCGTAATATTCTGGGTGCTTTCTCGCCTGAAAATGTTCGTTATGGTCGTTATTTTTTAGATGTTACTAATCTANCGTTAGGGTTAGATTGGACAAAGGTCTTCATTGATTTTGGATTAATGATTGGTGTTATTGTTGCCGCTGNATTACTTGGTACTATCGCACAACTGATTGCTATCAAAATTTCTGGAGCGTACGCTTATAATCTTCGTAATAAAATACGCGCGAAAATTGATCGTTTACCACTTTCTTATTTTGATAAACATCCGCATGGTGAATTACTTTCAATTGGCACAAATGATGTTGATGCTATTGCCCAAACATTNAATAACACGCTTATCACTGTTGTTTCATCAATCACTCTTTTTGTTGCAATTTTAATTGGCATGTTNCTTGTAAATTGGCGGCTTGCCTTAGTAGCACTTGGCATGCTTCCGTTTGTAGTAATTATTACGCTTGTTATTACGAAAAATTCACAAAATCAGTTTATTACTTTCCAAAAGAAAACAGGTGAATTAGAAGGGGTAGCGGAAGAAAACTTTTCCGGACTCCAAGTCATTCAACTATTTAATCAACAAGATAAACAACTAGAAACTTTTACAAATCTTAATGATTCTATGGCTAAATCTAATTTCTGGTCACAATGGCTGAGTTCATTTATTTTCCCATCAATTCGCTTTATTAATAATCTTGGCTTCGTTGGTGTTTTACTTGTAGCGGGTGTTATAAATGATGTTATTAGTCTCGCGCCATTTATTTTTTTCTTAAATAACTTTATGCAACCATTCCTTAACTTAGGGCAAATATCTGCAAATATTCAAACAACACTTGCTGGTGCAGAAAGAGTGTTTAATTTACTTAATGCCGCTGAACAAGAAAAAGATCCAGAGGATGCATTAACTACAAACGATCATGTTGTGGGGGAATTCTGCTTCAAAGATGTTGATTTTAGTTATAACCCTGATGTTGAACTTATTAAAAATATGAATTTACATGTTAAACCAGGGGATACAATCGCTATTGTTGGTCCAACTGGCGCGGGCAAAACAACACTAGTTAATTTAATTATGCGATTCTATGAAATAAATGGTGGTTCAATTACATTAGATGGTACTGATATTCGTAATTATTCACGAAGTGCATTACGCCGTAGTGTTGGGATGGTTTTACAAGATACTTGGCTCTTCAAAGGTTCGATTAAAAATAATATTCGTTATGGTAATCGTGACGCTACTGACGAAGAAGTTATCGAAGCTGCTAAAGCAGCGCGCGCTCACCACTTTATAACTACTTTTCCGGGTGAATACGAGTTTATACTTAATGAAGATGGCACTAATATTTCGCAAGGGCAACGCCAGTTAATTACGATTGCTCGTGCAATTATTTCTAAACCTAAAATCCTTATTCTTGATGAAGCTACTAGTAGTGTTGATACGCGTACGGAATACGCGATTCAAAGTGTTATGAATGAAATTATGAAAGACCGCACTACATTTATTATTGCCCACCGCTTAAGCACCATTAAAAATGCTAAGAAGATTTTGGTAATGAATAAAGGTAACATTATTGAAACGGGAACTCACGAGGAACTTTTAGCAGCAAACGGATTTTACGCTGGTCTTTATAATGCACAATTCCTTGGTATTGATGACAGCCAAGAAACTGTGGATTAATCAATTATTTACAGCAAAAAAGGGTTAATTTGTCGATTAACCCTTTTATTTTTTCTTCTAGAAGTATTTTAATTTCTTATATATGCCTTTTAATTTTGGATAAAGTTTAGCGTATACATCTTTAAATAATTTATTATACTGTTTAACATTTTTAGGATTTGGTATAAATGTTTTTTCAATGTGGACCATCGCTTTTGTGGCTGTTTCAAGTGAATCAAACACACCTAAATAATAGAAAGTAACAAGCGCTGTACCAATTGTTGCGGTTTCATAAGTTTGTGTCCGACTAACTGGGACACCAAATATATCAGCGGTAATTTGACATATCGCATCACTTTGCGAACCGCCTCCTGATACTCTTATTTCTTTTACTTTTTTATGTTGTCTTTTTTCAATACCGAGTAACCCTTCTTTTAAACCAAAAGCAATCCCTTCAATAATCGCCCGATAAACATGAATGCGTGTGTGATAATCACTAAATCCAACAATCGCACCACGAGCTTCCGGGCGTTTAAGTCCTGGACCCCAATATGGTTGTAAGACGAGTCCTTGTGAGCCTGGTGGTATTTCAAGCATTTTATTATTTAACACTTCTTCAGTGGCCATTGTTTCAATTTTGGCTTCAAGTGTTTCATGCGTACCAAATTGTTTAATAAACCAGCCAATCATCCAGTAGCCACGATATATTTGCACTTCCATTTGATAAAGACCATCAATTGGTGCGCTATAGGCTGGTAAAAATAATTCGGGTTCAATGTATTTTTTATTCGGAACAGATATTGAACTTGCAGTGCCATAGGAAATTGAAGCAATATCTTTGCGGTACGCACCTGTTCCAAATGCTTCGCTTCCTTTATCAGTTCCCGCTGCAATGATTTTTAATCCTTGCGGAAGTCCTGTTGCTTTACTTGCGGCTTCGCTTATAACACCCATTACCGTTCCTTGTTTTACAATTTTCGCTAATTTAGTGCGCGGAACACGATAAATATTCTTTAATGCATTATCACCATACCATTTCCCTTTTTTAAAATGGATTGGGAAGTGACCTGTTTGATTAGCGACGCTATCAATAAGTTCACCAATTAATTTATAGTTAATNTAAGTAGAGAAATTAACATAATACGCTGTTTTTTCCCAAACATCTTTTTCATTTTCTTGCACCCATATCGCTGGTGTGCGTTTCATATTTAAAGTGACCGTTTCACTCATCCCAACAATAGCGAAAATTAAGCGTCTTAAAAATGGTGGTTTCTTATGGAGCGCTGCTTGACGTTGATCAAGCCACAACACCATTGGTCTAGTTGGTTCATAGTTTTTATCAAGAAATACTGGGCTATCACGGAAAGTCGTGACACTCATCGCTAGTACTTTCTGTAAAAGGTCATCATGCTTTTCTTTTAATTTATATGTGGCGTTACATAATTCATACCAATAGTAGTTTGGATTTTGCTCAGCAAAACCAGGCTCACTACTAAAATAAGCCTCGTTATATTTATTTTTAATGATCGCTTTGATTTCTCCAAATTGGTTTACAATCGAGACTCTTAGAGATTGGGTACCAAAGTCGACTGCTAGTACAAGTTTTTCTTTCTTTTCCATATTCGATTTTTCCTTTAGCATTACTATTTTAGCAAATTATTACTATTATAGTGTTTTCTCTTCAATTTTCGCTGTTTTTGAGTGATTTATTGTAATAAACCTTAATATCTATGATATTATAATTAGCGATGGTATGTTAAATACTGCTTATTAAAAGGAGGAAAAATATGGCAGAAAAAAGATATGTCTTTGCGTTCAAGTGTAAAGAAGGCGAAAAATTAGGCCGGAATTACTTGGGCGGTAAAGGTGCTAACCTTGCTGAAATGACACGCATTGGCGTTCCTATTCCACAAGGGTTCACCGTCACAACTGAAGCTTGCAACCTTTATTACAATGAAGGTAAAAAATTACCACAATTTGTGATTGATCAAATTTACAATGCAGTTACAGAATTAGAAAAAGAAACTGGTAAAACATTTGGTGGTAAGAAAAATCCACTACTCGTAAGTGTTCGTTCTGGTGCTCGTGTATCAATGCCTGGGATGATGGACACTGTTTTAAACTTAGGACTCAATGATGAAGTTGCCGAAGTTTTAGCAAATGAAACTGGTAACGCNGCATTTGCGTTTGACAGCTATCGTCGTTTTATTTTAATGTATTTCAACGTTGTTAAAGGCCAACCACGTGCCGAAATGGAAAAAATGCTTGAAGACATGAAAGTTAAAGCTGGTGTTAAGCTTGATAGTGAATTAAAGGCTGAACATTTAAGAGAATTAGTTAAACAATTTAAAGCTCATTATAAAAAAGTTCTTGGTGAAGAATTCCCAAGTGACGCTCGTGTCCAATTAATTGAAGCTGTTACCGCAGTCTTCCGTAGCTGGGATAACGAAAGAGCAAATATCTATCGTAGAATGAACCACATTCCTTACGAATGGGGTACTGCTGTAAACGTGCAATCAATGGTTTATGGTAACAAGGGTGATACAAGTGGAACTGGTGTTGCCTTTACACGTTCACCAGCCACTGGTGACAATCACATTTTCGCGGAATACTTACCAAATGCACAAGGTGAAGACGTTGTTGCTGGTATTCGTACACCGCTACCAATTAGTTGGTTAGAAGAAAACATGCCTGCCGTCTACAAACAATTTGTAGAAACTTTAGATTTATTAGAAAAACACTATCGCGATATGCAAGATATCGAATTTACTGTTGAAGATGGTAAATTATACTTCTTACAAACACGCAGTGGTAAAAGAACCGCCGCTGCTGCACTTAAAATCGCGTGTGACTTAATTGATGAAGGCTTAATTACTGAAGAAGAAGCCGTCTTACGCGTTGATCCAAAAGCACTTGACAGTTTACTTCACAAAGGCTTTGATCAAGCAGTCTTAAAAACAAAGAAAGTTATCGCTACTGGTTTACCAGCTTCTCCAGGCGCTGCCACCGGCCGTTTAAGCTTTGATGCCGCTGATGCTGCTGCCCGTAAAGAAAAAGGCGAAACTGTCCTCTTAGTTCGTAGTGAAACTTCACCAGAAGACATTGCTGGTATGGTTTCCGCTGCTGGTATTCTCACCTCACGCGGTGGTATGACTAGTCACGCTGCTGTTGTTGCGCGCGGAATGGGTACAACATGTATCGTTGGTGCGCACGATGTCATCATTGATGAAGTCGGCCACACAATGAAAGTTGGTGACAAAGTTTACACTACTAAAGATGTAATTAGTATTGATGGTACTACAGGGAACATCTATGAAGGTGAAATCCCGCTAGTCGAACCACAACTTACTGGTTACTTTGGTCGTTTCATGGAATTAGCCGACAAATATCGTCGTCTTGAAGTCCGTGTTAACGCTGATACACCACTTGATGCCACCCATGGTCGCGACTTTGGTGCAACTGGTATCGGCTTATGCCGTACCGAACATATGTTCTTTGATGTTGATCGTGTATTCTTTATGCGTAAAATGATTCTTTCCGCTACAAAAGAAGAACGTGAAGCAGCCTTAGCGCAAATCCTTCCATACCAAGAAAATGACTTCTATGAAATCTTCAAGGTGATGAAGGGNTTACCAGTCACTGTTCGTTTACTTGACCCACCGTTACACGAATTCTTACCAACCGAAGAAGCACAAATCGTTGCTTTAGCCAAAGAACTTAAAGTTGATGTCACTGTTCTTCGCGAACGGATTGAATCGCTTTCAGAATTTAACCCAATGATGGGTCACCGTGGTGTGCGTTTAGCTGTTTCTTACCCAGAAATCGCTGTGATGCAAACAACTGCTATTATTAGTGCCGCCTTACGTGCACAAAAAGACACTGGTGCCGCTATCCACCCAGAAATCATGATTCCACTAGTGCTAGACGTTAAAGAATATAAATACGTTGAAGAATATGTACGTAAAACCGCTGATGCATTAATTAAGAAGAGTGGGCAAAAACTTCATTACCTCGTTGGTACAATGATTGAAATCCCACGAGCAACCTTACTTGCCGACCAAATTGCTAAAGAAGCCGAATTCTTCAGCTTTGGAACAAACGACTTAACGCAAATGACATTTGGCTTTAGCCGTGATGATGCTNCGAAGTTTATTCCTGACTATACTGAAGCACGGATCTTCGAACAAGACCCATTCCAAACCTTAGACACTGAAGGCGTTGGCCAATTAGTGCGCTTAGGTGTTGAACGCGGTCGTAAGGGCAACCCTGATGTTCACTTAGGAATCTGTGGTGAGCATGGTGGTGATCCAAACTCTGTCGAATTCTTTGATAGCGTTGGCTTAGACTATGTCAGCTGTTCACCATATCGTGTGCCAATTGCTCGCTTAGCCGCAGCCCAAGCTGCAATCAAACATAAAAAAGCTAAGTAATAATTACTATTAAGATAGCTTTAACCTCGTTCTTCGGAGCGAGGTTTTTTATTATTTAAAAAGACGCTCAATACAAGCGTCTTTCGTTAATTTCTCAGCAATTTCTATTTCTTTTTTTGTTTTTCACGAATTATTTTCGCATAGCCTTCTTTATTTTCTTGGCGTGAACGCGCGATAGCAAGTGTGTCTTTTGGTACATCTTTATTAATGATCGATGCAGCGGCAAGATAAGAGCCTTCCCCAATTTGAAGGGGTGCTACTAGGGTCGTGTTTGTGCCAATAAAGACATTTTCACCCACTTTTGTTTTTGATTTATTTACGCCATCATAATTTGCAGTAATTGCTCCTGCACCAACATTAGTGTGTGCGCCTAATTCAGCATCTCCCATATACGCTAAGTGGCCAGCTTTAACGCCTTCGTGGAATGTTGTATTTTTAAGTTCGACAAAGTTCCCAATATGTGAGCCGTCTTTTACCAAAGCTTTTTGTCGCATTCTCGCAAACGGACCAATCGTGACATTGTTACAAATTTCTGAGTCTACTAAGTAACTATAAATAATAGAATTATAATCGCCTATCTTCATATTCTTTAAATATGTGTTTGGTCCAATTTCATTTGCAACACCAATCGTGCTATTGCCTAATATCGTAGTGTTAGGACTAATAATTGTATCTTGGCCAATTGTGACGTCTGGTCCTATATATGTGTTATTTGGATCTTCAAGTGTAACGCCGTTTAGCATATGTGCTTTATTAATGCGTTTTTTAAGGAGTTCCGCAGCTTCGGCAAGTTGCGCTCTATCATTTGTGCCAAGCATTTCATCAGGATCACTTAACACAAAGGCACCAACTTTATACCCTCTTTCTTTAAATAAACCGATAATATCTGTTAAATATAATTCGCCTTGTTTATTGTTTGGTTTTAAGTTTTTAAGTTCTTGGAATAACTTTTGGTTATTAACGACATACATCCCAGCATTAACTTCACTAATGTCGCCTTCGTTACCTGTTAAGTCTTTTTGTTCAACAATGCGAGTTACTTCACCGTTTGGTGCGCGTAAAACTCTACCATAACCAAAAGGATTATCTGGCTTAGCGGTTAATATTGTTAAATCGTTTTTCTCTTTGGTGTGAAGATTAAGTAGTCCGCTGATGGANTGTTCAGTAATAAGTGGTACGTCTCCACTTAAAATTAAAGTGTCACCCTTTTCCTTTTCAAGTAGCGGTGCTGTTTGAATGATTGCGTGTCCTGTACCTTTTTGTTCATGTTGCCAAGCAATTTCAGCTTTCCCTTCCACGAGTTTAGAAGTGTGTTCACCACCAAAACCGACAATCACAACAGTTCTTCCTGTTACATGCGGCTTTGCGGCATCTAACACCCAATTAATAAGTGGCTTGCCTAATATTTCAAAACCTACTTTCGATATTTCTTGATTTAATGATTTCATGCGGGTGCCTTTNCCCGCTGCTAGAATAATGGCATTTCTTTTCATAAAATTCTCCTATCTGATGACTTTTGTCATTACTGTTTGATAATTTTGTTTGCGATATTTATCACTAATAAAACGTAATAAGTGTCGATTATCACTTAGTGCAAAAATCGTAGTACCTGTTCCCGCTATACCATAAGCTTCAACATTTAATTGTTTTAGATCATTAAGCACTGTCCGTAATGCTGGTGTATGTTTAATAATCGTTTCACTAAAGTCATTAAAAAGCACAGAACCTAACTCACGCAAAGAACCACTTTCTGCAAGTTCAACAACTTTTTCAAGCGGTTTTTGTAGTGATTCACCATAATCCAAAAAGTCTTTAACAACATTTTCTTTTTCATAAATGTCTGGGTGGATAATTAATAACACCTGTGGATTATGTTTAAATTTTATAGGTGTTACTTCTTGTTTGTTTAAATTGTACACTGCGGGTTTATTTACTAAAAAATAAGGGACATCTTTTCCAATTTTGACTGCAAGATTATAATATTGCTCTGGTGTTGGTTTTAGTTTAGCAAGGTGTGCAACAGCTTTCACGACAGCGGTCGCATCACTTGCCCCGCTCCCTAAACCGTGTCCTGTTGGAATATTTTTATGGATTTTAACAGAGAAGTTTTGCTTATAACCAAATTGTTCCCGCATTTTTAGTAACGCTTCATCAATAATCCGTTTTTCTTTAACATGAAGCGCCTTATTAGTGTAATGAACAATATCCATAAAGGCAGTGTTGAAGACATCAATCGTAATTGTGTCACTAAATTCAATAGGTAAAACAAGGCTTTTAATCTCTAAAGCGTTAGTCAATGGATTAAGCGTTGTTTCTACACTTANGGACAAGCGTGCATTCGCAGTTACTATCATATTTATATGATATCAAAATTACATTGTTTTTAGGGCGTTTTCAGTGCTTATAATAAACTAACAGTATAAATCCCTGTGTGTATCTCATAAGAAAACACTCCTTTCCTATTGTCTAGGATTTGGGGTGCATCTCAAAATTATCTTTTTTCTTTTGTTAACAATGTAGATAAGTATTTGTCCTGATACCCTAAGCGTAGACACTTTAATAATGAAAGACCANGAATTTGACTTCCTGGTCTGTCCACCTTGGATTTAATAGTTTTAGGGTGTTAATTTGGTTTTCCACCTTTTTCCACCTTAGATTTAATAGATCCAAATAATTTAAAAATATAATGGCCTTTTAGCTAAATATGAGATGTTCAAGTTCGCATAATCAGTATCATAATTATAATAGTCTAGTTCCATGGTTTCATTTGACATCAGGTTAATATATTTATCTTCTNTTTTTATCGCGGGTATATAACCCCCTATTTTTCCGTTGTTTGCTTTTAAAAAATATNATTTATTGTTAGAAGTGTCACAATTTTGATATGGATTAAACTGACTATTTTCATTATTATTTTCGGTGTGTACACCAAAACTATTATTTGTGTCACGCAAATATATGGTTCTTTTAACACTTATTATACTAGTGCGGTAAACCTTTAAAATCATAAAATCTTGGGGTTCAAATTCTACAAGTACAAAGCTAAATTTATTATATTCATCATAAAGAGGAAGTGCTCGTAAATTTGTATAATCCATTTCTCGCTCTTCTATTTTTTGATTCACTCTTTTTTCAACTTCCTTTAAATGTTTTTCAGGGGAATGAAAAACCTTGTATGGTTCTTTGGCTCCCCATGGTGTAGGATAAAGCGCAAACAAAAGAGCGAACATAATTAAAGTAAATGGTAATATTAACCAAAACAATTTCTTTTTATTTTTCATTGTCGTTTCCTCCCTTTTTATTAACAACAGTAATTGTATATTTCTTCATTATTTTTTGGAATATCAAGTGTACCACTATTAAATGCATCTAAATCAGCGTCACTTATAACATAGACACCGTTCGATAATAAATAACTTCCGTTACTAAAATATTCAACAACATAATTTGTGTTCCACAATGGTGAACTAGCGTCACCGAACGGACCAATAAATCCAGTGTCTGCAGGACCACCACATAACATACATGTACTAGGATTTGAACTTGAAACAAAGTGACCCTCTAAAACATTTCGGCCACACGCACATGTCGCTCGATGTCTGGTTTTACTTCGCCATGTATATGTATGATTATGATTTTCAATATTCGTAGTCGTTTTGCAAGTAGGACACTGCATTCCATGTTTAGTGTCATTTAAACTTACTAAGGTTTGATTAGTGTGATTACATGTTACCCCATTTAATTTAACTGGATTGTTAGACGGGTTCCAATTGTATGAGAATGTTTGTGGGGCTGAATTTCTATCAATTAAATTTATGATCGCTCCTCCTGTATTAAATAAAGCGTTTGTTCCAACACTAATTACAGTTGATGGTATATTTATTTCCACTAATCTTGCCTGATCCTTAAATGCTTCATTAGCAAGTTTAACAACATTTCCACCATTTAAGGAACTAGGAATATTAAGAGATGTTCCTTGTTTAAGAAGAATGTTTCCGTTTGCTAAACTAATTGATTGACCTCCACTTATCGGAGTTGTACTAAATAGCGGCGCTAGTTTACTTACTCCTGTTGTGTTACATTTTTGCTCACGATAAATGTCTGCAACAACATTTCCTGTTTCTGTAAATGTTTGCGGTGTTCCCACGCTCATTCGCATTTGGAATGCTATGGCGCTTTCTTTTGCGAAATACCTCGTGGAAGAAGCTCCCCAACCATAGTGAACTAAATATCCGGTTACACCATCTAATTCTGCTTTCCCATAGGCAATAAAGACATGAAAATCGAAAGGAATTAAACTTCCGTAACCAAGTACAACAGGTCTATTGTTATTTAATTCGAAATTAACTTCTGCCTCATTATAAAGCTCAGTAGAAATATTCAAATTATCTCTTATAGTAGGCTCTGAATAGTTATCAAAGAACGCTTTAACAGAATTTACAACACTAGGCATGTCTTGACCAGAGTTAATTGGATTATTAATATTAGAATTTAAGTCTATAAGCTTATTAAAGAATGCGTCTAGAGTACCTATCTTTTCACATCCTTGATTGGCAACCGGCTCCCTTTCAATGGTTGGGTTGTAATTGATGTTTCCATAATCCTCAGCTAAAAAGCTAATGTTGCCAGAAGTTTCAGGGATTATTCTTCTGTCTGAATAATAATTATGATACCCAACAAGTAATTGCGCAGCTACAGTGGTACATGTTCCTAAAACAGACCCCGGAAGATGATTAGAGTGTTTTGGGTTTAGCAAAAAATAATTATAATTTTCAATTAAATTTAAGTTTGTGAGACATTCAAATTCGTCGTCAGTTAACGGATAATCGTCTGGTTTACCTCTGTTATTACCTAGTTCTGAAACAACACGCAACCTGTGCGCGCACTGTGACTGTGTTTCATGTTTTTTCATAACCGAGACGGAACGAGGAGACGTTTCTTTTATCGGGGGTTTTAAGTGTATATTGGCATCCATAAAACCAAATAACTTCCGTTACTAAAATATTCAACAATGTAGTTGAAAATTTGCAGTATTTTTTCATGTTATATTCCTTAGATTTGATATTTACATATTCAATATATCATAAATTGCTGAAATTTCCAATTTTCCCTCATGTTTGAGTTTTTTGTTGATTGTCATTTTAACCCTTTTAATTATCGTAATGTTTCAAATAATGTTAATAAATCGTTAGGAGATAGTGCTTCTGCTCGAACGTTTTCGTTAATTCTATGTTTCTTTAAAGCGGTTAATATATCTTCTTTGTCGTATATGTTTTTCAAATTGTTGTATAGTGTTTTGCGCCGATTTAGAAAAGCGTTATTTAAAAACGAATAAAATTCACGCACAGGAATATCGGTTTTATATCGTGTAAAACAAAATACCGCTGAATCAACATGTGGCACTGGATAAAACTTATCAGCGGTTACCACTAGTTTTTGTTCAACATCACCAAGCAAACTAAGTAAAACCCGCAGCGGACTATATGCTTTTGTTCCGCTTTTTGCTAACAACCTTTCTTTAACATCAATTTGTGTCATAAATACAAACTTTTTAAGGTTTTCTGCTTCTAATAACACCTTTTCTATTATTTTTGTGGTGATGTAATAAGGAATATTACTAATAATAGCCTTTGTTTCACGTGGAACACTATATTCTAAGAAATCTTTCTCAATGATGTTAAGGTGTGGATACTTTGCTCTTAATACTCGCACAAAACCTTTATCAATTTCAATTGCAGTAAAATTTACGGTCTTTAAAAGCAGCTCTTTTGTTAGTGCACCTAGTCCAGGTCCAACTTCAATTACATCAATGTAATTAGGTTCAAGAAAGCTGACAATCTTACGCGCTACATTTTCATCCACTAAAAAGTTTTGTCCCTTTCTTTTTTGTGGCGACAAGTTTTCCTTTGCTAATAATGTTATGATTTCTTCTTTATTCACTTAGTGCTTCCTTTAATTCTTTATAACTTATATTTAATAGTTGTATTTGCGTTAACATATTTTTAAGTGACGCTACTAATAAACTATATTTAGTCGCTAACTTTATTTTTTTAAATTGTGAATTTGGCCCAGATAACCCTAAATCTAGTAATTTTATAAGTGTAACATCGGAAGAAGTAGTAAATGTTTCTTGCTTATAAGGTTTAATTAATTCCGCTAGAAGCGGTAGCGGAATATGTTCTATTCCAACTTTTCCTTTCTTTACTGCTTTTTTCTTTATTACTTTTATTACTTTAGCGTTAGGTATTTCTTGTAAAAGTTTGTCTGCAATCTTTTGCCCTGGTCCGTCTGGATCTGTTAAGATTATAACCTCATGAATTTTCGCTAATTCTTGTAAATGCTTTGTTGTTTCACGTGGAACATTTAGTCCGTCTGTCCTTACTATGTAAGGGATGTCTAACTTTTTTAGTCTTTCTTCGTCGCGCTTTCCTTCCGCAACAAAGATACAATTTAACAATGTTTTGCTACTCATAATTTAAATAATGTTTTAGCGTTCTTTGTTGTAAACTCTGCAACTTTCTCGACAGAAACATTACGAATCGTTGCTATGGTCTTAGCAATAAGTGGGATATTTGCACTTTCATTTAATTTGCCGCGATATGGATGCGGGGTTAAGTAAGGCGCATCTGTTTCAAGTAGAAGTCTTTCTTCGCTTACAACCTTTGCCACTTCCTTTGGCTCACGCGCATTTAAAAAAGTTACTGGTCCCGCTAGACTTATATACATCCCCAAATCTATAAAACGCAACGCCATTTCCTTTGAACCACTGTAAGAATGCATTATTCCTTGATACCTTGGGATATTACTCTTTAACACTTCATATGTATCACTTGTAGCGTCGCGCATATGAATAAGCACTGGTTTTTTATATTTATTTGCAAGCTCAATTTGCGCTATAAAGAATTCGTGTTCAATTGCTCTTTCTTTTTCGTCTTTTATCCAGTGGTAATCTAATCCTATTTCCCCTACTGCTATAACTTTGGGATGGGTAAGAAGTTTTTCAAGTTCTTTTAAATCACTTTTCGGTGTTTTAACAGCGTCAACTGGGTGAATACCTGCGGCAGCGTATACATTATTAAACCTTTCAGCGATTTTAATTGCTTTTTTACTAGATTTTACATCCCATGCGACAATTAAAAGATAATTAACGCCCACTGCTTTAGCACGCTCAACATACCCTTCAATATCGTTTTCGTATCTTTTATCGTTTAAATGACAGTGTGTATCAAAAAACATCTTTATTTACCTACACAGAAACGCGAAAAGATTTCTTTACTTAAATCATTATCAACGTTTTCTCCTAATATTTCTTTGATTGTAAAGAAAGCTTGTTGTAAAGACACGCTAACAAGGTCAATAGCGACTTCATCAAGCGCCTCTTGTTTAGCGATTTCAAGTTCGCCATAAGCTTTGCGCAACAACGCTAGTTGACGCGCATTATTTAAACTTGGTCGTAAATAACTATCTTCATCAACTCCTACAACTTTAGCAATTGCTTTTTCTAAGGCACCAATATCATTAGTGAGCGCTGAAATGTAAAGTCGATTAGGATCTTTCTTACTTACTAAGTCTCCCTTGTTATAAACGGTAATTACTTTCTTACCTTTAATTAAACCAGTAAATTCGTCTTTTTTACTTACATTTTCTGCGTCTTTTACATATATTACTAAATCAGCGTCTGCAATTGATTTCTTTGTTTTTTCAATACCGATACTTTCAATTGCATCTGTGCTTTCTCTAATTCCCGCGGTATCGAGAAGAAGAAGGCGAAGTCCGTGTAAATTAATTTCACCTTCCACAACATCACGCGTTGTACCAGCAATATCAGTAACAATTGCTTTATCCTCTTTAAGTAATGCATTTAATAATGACGACTTCCCAACATTAGGAGCACCAACAATAGCGACTTTAATTCCTTCTTTGATTATTTGACCTTGTCGTCCTTGATCAATCAATTTCTTAATCTCCGCATTTATATAATCAACTTCACTAATAACAAGTGCGTAGCTTGCTTCTTCAATGTCGCGATACTCAGGATAATCAATGTTAACTTCGATTAAACTCATCACGTCCGCGATTCTTTCTCTTATCGGATAAACGATTTTACTCGTTTCACCGACTAGCGATAATAGTGAAAGTTTCTTTGCTTCTTTTGTCGTCGCGGTAATCATATCGTTAACAGCTTCGGCCTGCACTAAATCGAGCTTGCCGTTTAAATATGCGCGATTAGTAAACTCTCCGCGCCCCGCAAGGCGTGCGCCGTTTTTAATCATTAATTCAATTATCTCGTTAGCGATAAGCATGCTGCCGTGACAACTAATCTCGACAACGTCTTCACCAGTAAAAGAATTCGGCCCTTTAAAACAAAAAGCAATTACTTCGTCAACAAGTTCTTCGTCATCAAAAAGTTTGCCGTACACCATCGTGCTTTTTTCTAGTTTAGTTAAATCTTTCGTAAAACTTTTGGTAACAATATTAAAAGCCTCAGGTCCTGAGAGACGGATGATGGCAAGGGCGCCCATCATTGGTGGAGTAGCAAGAGCAACAATCGTATCTAACATAGTTAAATTTTATCATATCCTATTATCTAATAAGAAAAAACCACCTTAGCGGTGGTGTTTATCTTGTTTTATTCGTCTTGANGTTCTTTTGGTGCCTTTTCTTTTTTCTCTGGCTTTTTATAACGAATGATGACTTGTCTTTCTTTGCCTGCACCAATTGATTCAGTGGTAACATTGCGATATTCACTTAATGCATTATGAATCGCGCGCCTTTCGTCGCTTGGCATTGGATCAAGTGTTGCGTCTTGCTTAGAACGTGCGACGTCACCCGCAACTTTACGTGCTAAGCCAGTAACTCTACGGTAACGGTCATTTTTATAATTATTAATATCTAATAATACTCGAATGCGTTTTTTAAATTTAACGGTCATCGCGACTTGGACAATTTCGTTTAACGCGAGTAATGTTTTACCACCCTTACCAATAAGAATTGAATTGTGGTTTGTGCTCATTTCAATTTTAATGACTTCGCCATCTAAACTCGTGGTGAATTCAGGAGTAAAACCTAATGACTCCACGACTAACCGTAAATAATTTTCAGCATATTCAATGTAATCAGTTGTTTCGTATACACTGATTTTGATTGAACTTTTGAAAAGTCCTTTCTTTTCTTCAAGTACTTCATACACTAAGTCTTTTGTTTGAATACCAATATCTTCACTTGCGAGCGCTAAGACTTCATCAAGGTTTTTTGCTTCAAATATCCGCATTATTGTTTCCTTCCTTTCATCACATTATGAACAACTACAGTTTGAACAATTGAGATAATTGCCCCTACAAACCAATACACACCCATCGCTGCAGGAAGAGTAAACGACATAAAGACAATCATAATAAACATAATATTCATCATCATTTTTGATTGCCGTTGTTGTTTGTCCGCAGCTGGATTAGCGTTTGTTTTACCAATTTCTTTTGTTTTGCTCTTGTTAAGCCATGTTGATAATTTTGTGCTAACAAATTGTGCAGCGGTCATTAATATAAATAACACCCACGCTGTCCACCAGCCACCCTTAAACCAACCATTAATCATTGATTGACCAAGTTGAGCACTTAAGTTAAGCCCTAAAACACTATCACTTGCTAAACTAGCAGAACCAGTCATTGCGCCCCATACCCCAATAAAGATTGGGAACTGAATGAACATTACAAGTAGTGATCCAAGTGGGTTGATTCCGTGTTTCTTATATAACGCCATTTGTGCTTGCGCTAAAGCTTGTCTTTCATATTGATTAGTGTCAGAGTTTGGATACTTTTGTTGAATCTTTGCAAGCTCTGGTTGTAAGGCTTGCATCTTTTGTGCACCCACCGTTTGTTTAAGTGTCATAAGGACAAGTAGTCCCCGCACAATAATTGTTGTAACTAAGATGGCCCAAATTTGTCCCCATCCACCAGCGCCAAATGATTTTGTTAAAAATTCAAGTAGTGCTGCAACAGGATAAACAATTAAGCCTTCAATGAACCCTTTCTTCCATGCACCTTTCCATGTCTTGGCTTCGACTGGAATTTTACTATCTTCTGGTCCATATTCGCCGTCATAAAGCGCAATACAAGNACGATTTGCCTTAATTTTGTTATAAATTTGTGTTTTATAAAAATTAGCAAAGTCGCGGTCGGGAACATTTTCATAACCAATTTCTGCACCAATTTCTTTGTTCCAAATTGTCCAGTTAACCCACAGTTCATTACCNTCAGCAGTCACTACTGTTGCGCCTTTGGTACCTAAAAACTTTAAGTAACCATTTTGTTTTAAGGCCGCAGCGTTAAGTGCAGCGCCTTCTAAGTTTTCACTATTATCAAAATTTAGAATTGCATAATCTAAAACTTTTTGATCTAACTTTTCATAATACTCTAGGCTAGGAGTAGNGTAGCCTTGACTTTGAGCATCTAAAATAATCTTATGTAAAACTTTGTTGTGTACTTTTGTTTCAGTACCTTCAACGACTTCTGTAACTAACCCTGAATCTTGAGCATAAAGCATATAGCCCACGTCTTTCGCGGAACAGAAGCTCGCGGTACATGAAGAAAGCACGAAAAGTCCGGCGACAATTGCGCCTAGTTTTATAATCCGTTTTTTATTCTTTTTCATGTTAATCTCCGTTACTGTCGAATATTTTCGCAATTGCATCTACTAAATCACCGAAGGATGAATCATTAATTTCCTTTTTCGCCACAATGATAAAGTCACCAGTATGCGTTTTAACATACGGTCTAACAACTGCTCTTATTTGTCTTTTTATTTTATTGCGGGTGACGGCGTTACCAATTTTCTTGCTAACAGCGACACCTACACGTAAAGTTTCGAGTTCGTTAGNAGCAAAGTAACCATAGCAAAGCGGGGTTTTTGTGAGCTTTCCATTTTTTATAATGTTTTGGAATTGCTCGTTTTTTAAAATCCGATGCTCCCGTTTCACAACTCTCCTCAAAAGTAGTCAGCTTAGACCGTTAAAGATTCACGACCTTTAGCACGTCGATTACGAAGAACTCTGCGACCACCTGGAGTCGCCATTCTAGCGCGGAACCCGTGAAGACGAGCCCGTCTTAATTTACTTGGTTGATACGTACGTTTCATAATATTTCTCCTCATTCAATCCAACATAAAGTTGTTCGCGATTAATTTTAGTGGTTTACATAGTAAAAGTCAACCAATGACTATTAAACACGAATTAGTAGATGCTTCTTTCAACAACGAATAATAACAGGATATCGTTAAATCTGGCGGTCTTTTTGGCTTTTTT
>JGI24712J26585_10000279_pt1 | contig 43941 bp, 43 predicted proteins | sample BioPla3DNA2_FD_26585 | JGI IMG/M metagenome (IMG submission 26585)
TGATGGTAAGGCTTCGTCTGTTCGTTGAACCCCGATTCTTTCAACAAGTGCTTTTTTGGTTATATTTAGTTTGATGTGATTAGAATTTTGTTATTTACTTACGTAATTGAGATAGTTCATTATACTCTCACGTATTGTTTTTTTGATATAATGTTTTATTTTATATCCAAGAATAAATGCACGGTTTGAGATAAGTTCCAGGTAGGTTTGTAAAGCCCAATAGCTTTTCTTAAATGCAAATAATAGTCAATATATCAACTGGACCATTGGTGTCTGCCCGAAATATAAAATCTTCTTAATTGGTATATTTTTTTAATTAGTTATTGACATATGTCATAAATGGAGTATAATATAAGATGTAAATGACATATGTCATAAACTATTAGGAGGTGAACGGTATGCCAGCAGGAGATGGAACTGGTCCAATGGGTGCCGGATCAATGACAGGGAGAGGTTTAGGATTTTGCACAGGTGCTGATACAGTGAGATACGGCGCCGGTCGTGGTTTCGGATTTGGTCTGAGGCTTGCATGCAGACGAGGTTTAGGTCGAGGTTTTGGTAGAGGTTTTATAGTAAATGAGGCATCTCCTAAAACACAAAAAGAATTGCTACGGAACCAAAAAGCTATATTAGAAAAGCACCTAAAAGCTATTGACAAACAATTAGAGGAACTATAGCGGACATCAGATATAACCGGGGGACGCTCCGGTTATATTTGTACGGGAATGAGGTGATAAAATTATGCCAAGACCGATGAAATGGAGGAAAATATGCCGCTTGCCTGAAAGAAACAGGTTTGGTCCTCTTGATGCTAATGCGGACGAAAGAAATCAAATAACAATGACAGTTGATGAGTATGAAGCAATAAGACTTATTGACTTAGAGGGGTTTACACAGGAGGAATGCGCAAAACAAATGAATGTCGCCCGAACTACCGTCCAGGGTATTTATGTCGAAGCGAGAAAGAAACTGGCTGAATTACTGGTGAACGGTAAAGTGCTGTTGATTGAAGGCGGGGAATACCGTCTTTGCGATGGATTGGGAAATGGATGCAGAGGAAGAGGCTGTCATAGGCATAGACGCGGCCGTTTTACAAATAACATTAATTAATGTGAATTATATATTCGATGAATTGCCCAAATTTAAGGTTAAGTCGTACTTCGCGATGCGATGAATATTTATTTGAAATGAGTGGAACGGAGGATTTGTATGAAAATAGCAATTCCGGTAGATGAGAAAAGTTTGCAGTCAAATGTCTGTGTGTCTTTTGGACGCACTCCTTACTTTCTCATTTATGATACCGATACAAAAAAAAGTGTATTTGTTGATAACGGTGCCGCGGTTAGTACTGGCGGCGCGGGAATTAAAGCGGCACAAATGATAGTGGATAGCAAAGCAAGTATTCTGCTTACTCCCCGGTTAGGGGAAAATGCTGCTGAAGTGATTAAGGCTGCTGAAATAAAAATTTATAAAACGACAACTGCTGCAGCCCAGGACAATATTGAAGCTTTTATTGCCGGAAAGCTTCCATTGCTGAATGAATTTCATGCGGGATTTCACGGACAAAGGGGCAATTAAAGTATGAGAATAGCTGTACTAAGCGGCAAGGGTGGTACAGGGAAAACGCTGATATCAGTAAATTTGGCTGCGGTGGCAAAAACATCAATATACATTGATTGTGATGTTGAAGAACCTAACGGACATCTGTTTTTCAAACCGGGAAACATTCAGGAAGAAGAAGTGTCTGTTCTAATCCCAAAAGTGGATGAAAAGCTATGCAGCGGATGCCGAAAGTGTGTTGATTTCTGTAAGTTTAACGCACTTGCCTATATAAAAGATAAGCTCATCATTTTCGAAGAAGTCTGTCACTCCTGCGGCGGTTGTATTATGTTGTGCCCTGAAAAGGCGCTGACAGAGAAAGAAAAGGTTATTGGAAAAGTTCAAAAAGGAACTTCAGATAATGTAACAGTGAATACGGGAATATTGAACACAGGCGAAGCTTCAGGCATCCATATTATAAAAAAGCTGCTTAATAATAACACTGAAATAGATAAGCAAACCTTCATTGACTGCCCTCCCGGAAGTGCCTGTATCGTAATGGAAAGCATCAAGGATGCGGACTATTGCGTATTGGCAGCTGAACCTACAATGTTTGGTGTTCATAACCTCAATATGGTATACGAACTGGTCAGGTTATTTAAAAAGCCACTTGGAGTGGTTCTTAACAAATGTCTGGAAGAAGAAAATCCGGCGGAAAAATTTTGTTTTGAGAAAAATATTAAGGTTTTAAGCCGAATTCCATTTGATAATGAGCTTGGAATATTGAATTCGAATGCAGAAATTGCTGTCAGGAAAAGTGAAAAATACCGANCCATGTTTTCTTCTTTACTGGCGACTGTGATAAAGGAGGTGCACCATGAAACAGCTTCTGATTCTCAGCGGTAAAGGCGGTACCGGGAAAACTACCATAGCCAGCGCTTTTATCAGGCTTTCAAAGGCTAAAGCGTATGCGGATTGTGATGTGGATGCACCCAACCTGCACCTTATAACAGAACAAAGTTCTGAACCGAGAAAAACAGATTATTATGGTTTACCAAATGCGGAGATAAATCCGGTACTGTGCATCAAATGCGATTTGTGCAGACAAAACTGCAGATTTGATTCTATCTCAGTAGAAGCGGATAAAAAATACAAAGTAGATCCTTTTGCATGTGAGGGATGTGGAGTCTGCGAAGCTGTTTGCCCGGCTGACGCTGTAACTTTAAAACCGGCTGTGTCTGGTGAGCTGATGTTATTTGCAAACGAGAGGGAAGTATTTTCCACAGCGCAGCTTAAAATGGGAAGCGGGAATTCCGGAAAACTGGTTACAGAAGTAAAAAAACAGATGAAAACAGAAGCTGTAAATACTGAATTTGCGATTATTGATGGTTCACCGGGTATAGGCTGTCCTGTTATAGCATCTATAAGCGGCGTGGATATGGTATTGGTAGTTGCAGAACCTTCAATATCAGGTATCAGTGATATGGAGCGCATTATAAATACAGCAGCGAAATTCGGAACAAAAACGGTGGTATGTATAAATAAATATGATACCAACATTGATAACACAGAAAAGATTGAACAGTTTTGTAAAAAACAAAGGCTGCCCTTTATGGGCAGAATACCTTTTGATCCTAACGCTGTAAAAGCGATTAATAACGTACAGACTATTGTTGATATAGACTGTGCATCAGGCGCGGCAGTGAAAGCAGTTTACAATAAGACGATGAAATTGCTTTTTGAAAAGTCAGTTGGCTAAGGTCGAAATTTAACTGAAAACACACAATATCGAAATACAATTTAATTTAAAATAAAGGAGCTAAGATTATGAGCGAAAATTGCAATCAAAACTGCAGCAGTTGCTCGAAAGACTGCGCAGAAAGAAAAGAACAGAAAATTGATTTCTCCGAGAAACCGCATGAGCTGAGCAACATCAAAAGAGTTATTGGTATTATCAGCGGTAAGGGAGGAGTTGGAAAGTCGATGGTAACTTCCATGCTTGCAGTTACGATGAATAGAATGGGTTATCATACCGCTATTCTGGATGCGGACGTTACCGGACCTTCTATTCCAAAAGCATTTGGTATCAAGGGAAAAGCAGCAAGCAGCGAANTTGGCTTGTTTCCTGTCAAGNCTAAGACCGGNATTGATATCATGTCTGTCAATTTGCTTTTGAAGAATGATACCGATCCTGTTGTGTGGAGAGGNCCTATAATCGGTAATACGGTAAAGCAGTTTTGGACGGATGTTATCTGGGGCGATGTAGATTTTATGTTCATCGATATGCCCCCGGGCACTGGTGATGTTCCTCTCACGGTATTCCAATCAATAGCTGTTGATGGTATTATTGTTGTTACTTCACCCCAGGAACTGGTATCGATGATTGTGTCAAAAGCGGTAAGGATGGCCGAAATAATGAACATCCCCATCATTGGTCTGGTAGAAAATATGTCTTATTTTAAATGCCCTGATAACAATAAAATCTATAAGATTTTCGGTGATAGTCATATTGAAGAAATAGCTGATAAACACAACCTGAAGGTTCTTGCAAAATTACCTNTCGACCCGAAAATTTCGGCTGCGGGTGACAGGGGAATGATAGAACTTTTTGACGGCGACTGGTTTGAACCTGTGGCTAAAATTTTAGAGCAATTGGAGGAGAAAACAAATGATTAAAATCGCAGTAGCAAGTGAAAATGAAATGGTGACGGAGCATTTTGGACATTGCGCCAACTTTAATATTTTTGAANTCGAAAACAATCAGGTAGTAAAAAGAGAGTCTATACCTAATCCGGGGCACAAACCCGGCTTCCTTCCAAATTTTTTGAATGATATGGGAGTTAATGTGGTAATCTCAGGCGGCATGGGCGGGGGAGCTATTGAAATCTTCAATGAAAAAGGCATAGAGGTTATTGTCGGGGTAAACGGCAATGCTAAAGCAGCCGTAGAAGCGTACCTGCAGGGTTCATTAAGGTCCACAGGTTCTATTTGTCATGAACATAAACATCATGATGAATGCGGCAAATAATAGCTATTTTTGCTGTTAAAAGTATTAATACAGGTATCATATGAATGAAGCTGATAGCAAGATTATTGCAAAATATTTTTTGATAACATGTTGAAAATTTCAATTGATATATGGTATTATATGTTTACTATTCTGCTGAACGCAGAGAAGAAAGGGGAAATGTTTTATGACGGTTTTATATGCGGTGATTACGTCTTAAAACTAAATAACGGCAGAGCAAAAAATCCANGTTGTTTTATTCTTTGTGTTATGGACACTTTATTTTTGCTATGCCTTACTAAGTAACCTTTCGTGAATACTGTAGATTTATACGGCACATCGAATAGGTGTGCTTTTTTGCATACTTATTCATAAACCGCAGTTTACAGCTATATCCAAGGGCTGCTTTCTGCGGTATTTTTATGCCTTTTTGCCCTATTAGTATTTGAAATCGAAAGGAGTTGTTAGTTTATGAAAACGACTATTTACATTCTTAACAATATATCTGTACTGGAGGGTTCAAAAATTGGATTTATTAGATTACGGGTTTATCCCGACAATGATGCCGGAAGATGTTAGCGGTACTCCGGCACGTATTACGGCGGTACACAAGGAGAGGTACGAGCTTGTTTGTGAATATGGATATACCTTTGGAAAGCTTAAAACAAGTATATATTACGTTGACGNGTTGGAANATTTTCCAACCACAGGCGATTTTGTGCTGATAAATTACAACCCAATCGGTGACAGCCAGATTATAAAAACTCTTGAAAGAAAATCATTCTTTTCCAGGCGTGATCCCACACCCGGAAGGGGAGAACAAGCAGTTGCCGCAAACTTTGACTATGTATTTATCATGCAATCGCTTAACTATAACTTTAACATTAAGCGTATGGAACGTTACATTACCCTAACATGGCAGTCCGGGGCCATACCGGTGGTAATACTGACAAAAGCCGATTTGGTAGAGGATTATTCCGAGCAAATGCGGGCATCGCAAAAAGCTGCTGCAGGGGTTGGTGTGTATGCGATCAGTGCAATGACCGGTTTTGGACTGGATATGCTGAAGGATTACCTGAGGCCGCGAAAAACAATTGTCTTTCTCGGTTCATCTGGCGTCGGCAAGTCAAGCCTTGTCAATGCACTTGCAGGAAAGAAAATTATGGCTGTAAATGAAATTCGTGAGGATGATTCAAGGGGACGCCACACAACTACTCACAGGCAGCTTATCAGGCTGCCAAACGGAGTAATGATTATCGATACACCTGGTATGCGCGAGCTTGGAATGTGGGATGTGAGCACCGGCCTTGGCGAAGCTTTCAGCGATGTGGAAAGCTATTTCGGACAGTGTAAGTTCAGCGACTGCCGCCATCAGACCGAGCCGGGATGTGCGGTCAGGGCGGCGGTTGAATGCGGCGAACTCTCAAACGATCGTTGGGAGAGCTATCTGAAGCTGAAACGTGAAGCAAGGTTTTCCGATGACAAGGCAGGGTATTTACGTCAAAAACAGCAATTGCATAAGGATATTTCCAAATGGAGCAAGCAAATGAAGAAAAACGGCATAAAAAGCCATTAGGGCCAATAAAAAAGCTCTTAGGCCTTTTTCCAAAAGATTGATAAACACATCTATGAAAAAATTAAGATGCTGCAACCGAAGACTTTTCTTTATCTCGCTAAAGTGATATAATGGGAAAGTGATTTTTAGATTTGAAGTTGGAGGAATAAAAATGAAGAGCTTAAAAATGCAGAAATTATTATTGTTTGTTTTGTCGTTAACGATGCTTCTTGCGTTGACCGCTTGCGTTACGGGTGACAGTGATTTTAGCTATGTTAAGAAAAATGGAAAGCTGATCATTGGCTACACCGATTATGCGCCGATGAATTATACCGATGAAAGCGGTACTTTTACCGGTTTTGACACAGAGCTGGCAACTTTAGTCTGTAAGAAGCTTGGTCTCGAACCTCAATTTGTTGAGATCATCTGGGATACGAAGGAAGTAGAACTGAATGCAAAGTCCATTGACTGTATTTGGAACGGTTTGACGATCACTCCCGAGCGTCAGGAAACAATGGAAATTACGAAGCCTTATATAAAGAACGCTCAGGTGGTTCTGATGAAGGAAGGCGCTGCATATAACGGCACGGAATCATTAATAGGAAAGACTGTGGTAGCTGAACAGGGCTCCGCCGGTGAAGATACCATTAATGCCGATGATAACCTTAAGCAGGCAAACTATGTTCCGAAGACATTGCAGACAGATTGCCTGATGGAATTGAAAGCAGGGACTGCTGATGCGGCTGTATTAGATTTAACTTTGGCAAAAACGATGACCGGTAAAGGCACCAGCTATGAGGATATTATAATTGTAGATCACTTGGCCGAAGAGGATTATGGCGTTGCCTTCCGTAAAGGTTCCGATATTTGTGCGCAAGTGAATAAGATTTTCGATGAACTTGTTGCAGACGGCTCGATGGCTGCATTGGCTGATAAGTACGGTCTTGAACTGGCTGAATAGGCTTATCGTACATATATAATGGATAGAGGGGCAGAGGGAAAACCTCTGTCTCACTGTTTATATTTTGAGGTAGAGAGATTATGAATGAGATTCCTGTTATTATTAGCCGGCTATCGGAGAGCTTTTTACTTAATTGTAAACTCTTTGCAATAACTCTTTTATTTTCACTGCCTTTAGGGTTAGTGATTACTTTTGGATCGATGAGCCGCTTTTACCCTCTTCGTTGGCTGGTACGAACATTTGTCTGGATAATCCGGGGAACGCCGTTAATGCTGCAGCTTATAGTAATTTATTTTGGACCGGGTTTAATGAACATGGCTTTTTCCTGGCCAGGCGGTACATCGGGGCGTTTTGTTGCCGCAAACGTGGCCTTTATTATTAACTATGCCTGTTATTTTTCGGAGATTTTTCGAGGCGGTATAGAGAGCATACCACAAGGCCAGTATGAAGCCGGTCAGGTCCTGGGTATGACAAAAAAACAAATCTTTTTCAAAGTAATATTGCTTCAGGTAATAAAGCGTATCGTTCCTCCGGTTGGCAATGAGGTGATTACATTAGTGAAGGATACCTCTCTTGCCCGCATTATTTCAAATAAAGAGATTATAATGATGGCCGGTGAATACAGCAACAAAGGTCTGATTTGGCCTCTCTTTGCCACAGGTATCTATTTTCTTGTCTTTGTAGGGGTGCTAACGATACTGCTTGATTGGCTGGAAAAGAGACTGGATTATTTCCGTGTGTAAAGGTGGGATTCGATTGCCGGTTTTAGAAGTAAAAGATATCGAGAAATGTTTCGGAACACTTCAGGTTTTGCAAAATATTAGTTTTTCGTTGGAAAAAGGGGAAGCACTCGCGATTATAGGTTCTTCAGGAAGCGGAAAGACCACATTGCTGCGATGCCTTAACTTTCTGGAGCGGCCTGACAAAGGAAAAATCATCGTCAATAATAACGTTATTTTTGACGCAGCGGATCCCGCTACCCAGCGAGAAAGTGAAGTACGGAAAAAACGACTTCATTTCGGCCTGGTTTTTCAAAATTTTAACCTGTTTCCTCAATACACAGTCCTGAAAAATGTTACATTGGCATTGGAACTGCTGGCCAATGAACGCCCTGATTTTACACAGGAGAAAAAAGCTATCCAGGAAGAGATTCAGGAACGGGCTAAAACGCTTCTTTCTCAGGTTGGCTTATCGGATAAATTGGACTTTTATCCACATATGATATCCGGCGGACAGCAGCAGCGTGTAGCTATTGCCCGCGCCCTGGCATTAGAGCCGGACATTTTGTGTTTTGATGAACCTACTTCCGCATTAGATCCTGAGCTTACCGGGGAAGTGCTGAAGGTTATCAGAAATTTGGCAGAGCGCAACACTACAATGATTATTGTGACTCATGAAATGGACTTTGCCCGGGAAGTGGCAGATCGTGTTATCTTTATGGATGAAGGTGTTATTGTCGAGCAAGGTTCGCCTCAGGAAGTGTTTGGAAATCCTAAGGAAGAGAGAACTAAGCAGTTTCTGACCCGATATAACAAAGATTAAAGCAATAGCAACGATGATAGAATGCCGGTTTTCCGGCGTTTTTTTTTATTTGACTTCACTTCACTTCTTGACTACACTATCTTTAGGAGGGAATAACAAATGATAGTTCAAAGCAAAAAAGTGTTTATAGCAGAGCAGTTTATTCCGGCTCAAATTCGCGTGGACAACGGGAAAATCTCAAAGATTTCACCTTACGGCCAAACTAACCCCGATATCGATTATGGAAGCAAACTTATAGTTCCGGGTTTTATTGATATACATACTCACGGGATGGGAGGTTATTCGACTGACGACCCTTCTCCCGAAGGGCTGGTGCGCTGGCTCAAGGCGCTGCCTTCCGAAGGCGTGACGTCTTTTCTGCCTGCAACTACAACCCAAAGCAGGCAAACAACGATAAACGCGCTGAAAAACATTGCAATGGTAAAGAATCAAAGGCATACCGGTGCTGAAATTATAGGCATACACCTTGAAGGCCCTTTTTTAGATCAGGAATATAAGGGAATGCATATGTCTGAATTCCTTCGTGTTCCTTCTGTTGAAGAATTTATCGATTACCAGGGAGCGTCAAATAACCTGATCAGATATATAACGGTCGCTTGTGAGCATGATAAGGACTTTTCGCTTATCCGGTATGCAAGCAGAAACGGCGTTACCGTATCTATCGGCCACAGCGGGGCGGACTTCGAGAGTGCAATGCTGGCGCTTGCAAATGGAGCGTCCTCTTTTACGCACAGTTTTAACGCTATGAAAGCACTGCACCATCGGGAACCGGGTGTTGTGGGAGCGTTATTAAGCTCGGATGCGTTTGCCGAAGTGATAGCGGATGGGCATCATGTTCATCCAAGCGTTGTAAAAATCCTATTTAACTCAAAAAACAGATCAAAAATCATTCTGGTAACCGATTCGATAGGTGTGAAAGGGCTGCCAAAGGGAGTATACAACATATCGAATGTTAAGGTATCATTGGACGAACACGGGACGGCGCGAAATTTCGGCACAAATACGATAGCGGGAAGTTCGTTAAGGATGAACGAAGGTGTCCGTTTCCTTGTTGAGCATGCGTCGGTTTCAATAGAACATGCCATTATTGCCGCGACACTGAACCCGGCAAAAGCTATCCGTATTGAAGAAAGAAAAGGCCAGATCAGGTATGGAAACGACGCTGATCTTACGGTTATAGATAATGATTTTAGCGTAGTTGCCACATATTGCATGGGGAAGCAGGTTTTTAAGATATAAACCTTCAAAAATAAACTAAAAGAATAATTTATTAAAGGAAGACTACTTCCAATATTCGTCAATAAGCTCCCTGATTATCCGCACCGCCCTGCGCGGTTTATTAATATCCCCACCCAATGAGTAGATGTCCCTCTGTGTAATTTCCAAGTGACAGCCCTGAGCCGCTTTAAGTGTCTTTATAATATGTTGGCGCCACGCTTCCTCATTCAGTTCCTTTCCGACCCCAATAAAGTTGGGGGATGGCTTGCGATGGTATATTACCTTACTCCCTTTAAGCTTTTCGCCCATGAATTCTTCATTGCACCAGGGTGAAATTGAAACTTTACGCAGGTTATCACATTTGCTTAGGCTTCTATCCCAAATCGGATCTACGGGTTCACAGCACCCGTAGGAAAAAAGCCCGAATAAATCGGATATTTTTTTGTAGTATGGGAATATGAATTCGTTATACATATCAGGTGATATTCCTACAGTTTCCTGGGAGTCCATAAAACCCCACAGATCACTTATTTTCAGTTTTTCCCCCGGTTCAATAGCCTGGGGAAGCTTGTGAGTAAAACAGAACGTTCCCTGCCCGCAGCCTTCGTATGATGCGGTGGGAAGCAGCAGCCCTTCACTCTCCAGCCACTTGAAATACTCAATGTAATCGTCGGAAATCCTTTTCATCAATGCGTGAAATGTGTCCGGATAATCACACATCGAAAAGAGCATATTTTCCATACCCATCATGTGAACAACATGCTGGGTTGGAACGGCATACAGGCAGCTGTTCGTAATCTTCACAGGCAATATGTCACCGAATATGTTTTCCAAAAACTCCTTCCAGGCAAGTGTCTTTTCTTTGTTAACCCCATATTTTGAAGGCCCAAGTTTAGGAAAATCTTGTTCCAGATCAGTTATTATATGCTTGAATCTGTGTCCGATTCCTTCCCCTTCGGAACTTTTAACATGCTCCCTCTCTATAGTGACGCCGAATAATTTAAACCACGTGTCCCAATTGATTGGGTAATAGGGGGGAACAACCCGGTCATCATCAATCATTTCATAATTAATAAAATTACGGTACAAGCCCAATTCAATTACACGGCCGATATCGGTCTGACACCTCAGCTTTGGGATAATATCCTGCTCAAAAGTCCATATCTCTATATGGATCATAGGTCTTTCACCATTTCCGTCATTATGTCTGTACCATTGTTCCGCGCGTTCTTTCATCACGGGCAGCTGCGAATATTCAAGCTGCTTTTTTGCTAATTCACGAAGTATTATGCGATCTTCCGAAGTAACATAAAAATTATACATTTTGCTTACCCCCTAAGTAATCGATGGCTTAAAAATCTCAGAATAAACAATCAGCTTACGATAATTTCATATACAGGCACTGCCGCGATTGAGTTTATTTCAGCTATTTCCCCTTCATTTATTTCCATTCTTGCGGCCATAACCGAATCACTCTTTACTGTACTGCCTGTCTTCAACGGTGACACATAAATATACATACCTTTATCCAAAATTTCTTTTTCAAACCGCTTTAATCCGATTTCCCATGGTTTTCCATTGCAAAAGTTGTCATGTATAAGCTCTCCATCTATAAATGCGTAACCGATGTCCCCGATATAATCTATTTTAAGTATTACTTCCTTTGTACAGGAAAATAATTCTTCGGATACTTTTATTACCGCTTTATTGCTTTTTATCTTTTTTATGCTGATATCGCTGCCGATCTTGGGGAGTTTCAGCTCATATGCTGTAAATATACCGTCTCTGAATTTATTAATAACTTCCGCTCCGGTTATAAAACGGGGAGCAGCGTCAGGGAATATAGAAAAATTTACGCTTTCCATCCTCGCACATTCAAACTTCATTGTCTTTTCTGACGCAAGAACGCCGGCTTGTGTAATAATAACCCTGTCGCAGCCCCGAATATTAACTTTCCAAAAGTTTACAGCCTGTTCTTTTTTAAGGGTGCAAATATTTATCGTCTGTCCCTTGGCCGCAGTAAATTTAACAGTGCCTGAGCAATTATCATTAATATGAATTATCGTTTTGCCGCCGGCAATTTCAACAATGGCATTTTCCGCCCTGATGTCTTTGAGTTCTTCACTAAAACAATACTCCGCTGTCATTCTGTCCGGTGTAAAGAAAAAATAGAATTTTTCACCGTCATGCTCAATTGCGGTAATAAGCTGCGCAGTTGAGTAATTCAGAAGAGTTCCTCCGATATTCAAATTAAATGGCAGTATGCAGCAAGCGCCTTTGCCAAGATTTAACGAGCCGTTTTCCGGTATTCGTATATTATTTTCGTTTCCAAGTTTAAGCTGAATGCTGAAATCGGATTGCTCCTTAGGCTCCATATGATCCTGATAATTGTTTATAAATATAAAGCCGGATTCGCCGTTCACTCTTGCGGCGAACCTCAGTTCATCAAGATTCTCAGGATCCATTGAATCGGTATCACGCGGAAGAACTGTTTTCATAAGGCAGAGCTCTTTTTCAAAATCCTTGTAAAAATAATGCTGAAGCTTTAGCTCCTTATAGGATTCTCTTAACTGGCCGAACTCTCCGACAGGCGCCTGAAAATCATAAGAGATTTTCGGCATCGAATGTTCATTTAAATAAGTGTCTTTCTTTCCCTTTGGGTTTGAACCCCCGTGGTACATGTAATAACCTATAAAATTGCAGCCGCCCGCAGCTTTTACTACAGCCATTGCCGGTACGCTTTCGTACGGCAGTACGAACCTGTATTTGTAAGAGACATTCATGCCTCCTCCCATTTCGCAGCAGGCATACGGGTAGCTTTCAGGGTCATACTTCGGCTCAAAGTTATAACATTTCGGTTTGGTAGAGTTGTGATAATCCCGGAATATAAATTCCGGTGTTACAGGGTGTTCTTCCGCATCTCCGTAAAAAATCCACGGCCAGAACGCGTACCCGCCCCATAGAGGCAGCATTTCATCTACCGGGGCTGCCGCGCCTCCCCATGCGGTGCAGGTATATATCGGAGTTTTGAGCCCGGCTTCAATTGCGAGTGATTTTAACTTTTTCATATGGGAATCCCCGTCTTTTCCTCCGGGAACCCATTCATTGCTTGTACCGGTTGTCATTTCCCAGGGCGCTGCGGAATGCATATATTCGTTTTCTATCTGGGTTGCGATAACTGGTCCGCCATCCTTATAGAGAAGCCCGTTTACCTGTTTGCCAATTTCAGTATAGAACCTGCGTACATAAAAAAGGTACTCCTTCTCATTCGATCTTATTTCAAAAGGCCGGCCAAACAGCCAATCCGGCAAACCGCCATTCCTGCATTCACCATGACAAAAAGGTCCTATTCTTATTATCACATATAAACCCTGCTTACCGCACAATTCAACGAAACGCCTTAAATTCCTGTTTCCGCTCCATTCAAATATGTTTTCTTCTTCCTCGTGGTGATTCCAGAAGATATATGTCGAGACAATATTTATTCCGCCCATTTTCATCTTAATAATTTCATCTTCCCAGAACCTTTCATGACAGCGGCTGAAGTGAAACTCCCCTGAAATTCCGAAAAAAGGCTCTCCGTTAAGTTCCATATAGTAGTTCGTGAAGCTTATTTTATCCCCATTCGGGTTTGTTCCGCCAAGCTTAATATGCCCGGAATAAATGTCCTTTTTGTTATCTGTAAGATCAATAAAGTAATTTTTCATGTTTTTTACTCACCGCCTGTATTATAGTTCGGTACCCGCCGCCTATAAAGGCAAGGGATATCTTTAATCCTGTTATATTTGCTTTACGCTAAGATGAGCTTTGTGTTTACCTTGAATATAACAAATAGCACAGCATTAACAAATACACATTATTACATATTAGATGGATTATATTCCGGATTTTTTGTTGAAATTTATTGTCTATGAAATTATAATGAAAATATGAAAAAACGCATTGCACAATACTTTAAAGGCCAGAAATTACTTGTTCTGCCTGAAGAAACCGTGAACAATATATCTATGCATCCCCTTTTAAAGAATCTTTATATTACGGATATAGGTTACTTCCCGAGTGCCCGGTATCACTATATTGAAAGAAAAGCAGGCTGTAAACAGAATATTTTAATTTACTGCACCAAAGGGGAAGGCTATGTAATCATTGATAGAAAAATATCCCGAATTCGCAGAAATTCCGTACTGATAATCCCGAAAGACCTGCCGCATATTTATGGCTCAAGTGATGAAGAACCCTGGGATATCTATTGGTTTCATTACAGCGGGGAAACGGACAAGTGCTTTGTTCCGGATAACAGCAGCATTACAATTGTCGACGTGCCCATATCAGCCTTGCCCATTCTTACGAATTTATTTGATAATATTTTTGAGGCATTATCAAGGGGTTCGGTTATAAACAGCATAATATATGCCTGTCAATGCTTCGGTTATTTTCTGGCAACCGTATTGTATATGCCTTATAATAAGCATGGCCAAAAAGATAAGAAAACGATGTGTGTTAAAAACTGCATAGATTTTATGGAAAAAAACACGGACAAGATGCTTTCCCTTCGTGACTTAACGGTTTGCAGCAATCTTTCCAAGACTCAGCTTACAGCTATTTTTAAAGAAAAAACCGGTTACTCCCCCATCGATTTTTTTATCCGGCTGAAAATTCAAAAAGCATGTCTCAATCTTGATTTTACCGACATGACTATTTCCGAAGTTGCATCAAATATTGGTTACAATGATCAATACTATTTTTCCAGGCTGTTTAAGAAGATCATGGGAAAATCCCCGTCCGATTACAGAAAGATAAATAAGGGATAGAGAAGAAGCGGGAGGCTTTTATTGAATTCATATTATTCATATGGTATAGTAGGTAATCGGGAGAGTGAGATTTTATGAAGATATCGACAAGAGGCCGTTATGCGCTGCGTCTGATGATCGATCTGGCTTTGAACGGTTCCGATCAATATGTGACGATCAGGAGCGTTTCGGAACGACAAGGGATATCATACAAATACCTGGAACAGATCATCACAGTTTTAAGCAGAGCCGGGTATGTAAAAAGTATTCGCGGATCGCAGGGAGGGTACAAGCTGGCACGACCGGCGGAGGAATACACTGTTGGAATGATTCTNAGACTGATTGAAGGAAGTCTGGTGCCCGTTGCGTGCATGGAGGACGAACCAAATCAATGCCCCCGAAGCGCCGAGTGTGTAACGCTTGACGTTTGGAAGCAGCTTGGCGATGCGATAAACAGCGTGCTTGATAATATTACTCTCGCCGATCTGGTTAATAAGACGAGAGCGAAAATGAAGGTGCAGGAATAAACCTTTAGATATCCGATAACTCATTGTAACCAAGAAGACTAATGATTTCATTAGACTTATTTCCGCTGGCTTACCTCGACCCATTAACCACCCATTGGTTATTTGGCAAAAAATGTTTAATTTTTACTTCAAATTATTGGAGAAAACGCGGTAAATTTTATGCTTGACAATTGCTGTAAATTGTGCTACGATGTTTAAAATAATCAAAAACCGTGAAGGGGAATAGTAGATGCAGGGAACCTTACAGAGAGCTGTTGGGTGGTGCAAAACAGCAGGGGATGTGCATTGAACTGGCCTCGGAGTTGCCTTCTGAAATAAAAGTAGGATAGGACGGAAGCCCACCGTTATGAGGGCAGGATATCGGTAAGATAAGCCTGTATCTGGAGCAAAAGAGTGGTAACGTATGCCCTTTCGTCTCTTTTGGCGAAGGGCTTTTTATTTAGGATAACAGGAATATTGTATCGGTATCTGTATAAGTGTATTCCTTTACGGAATAAAAAAGAGTGGTACCGCGGAAGATCCCTTTCGTCTCTTATGGTGAGAAGAAAGGGTTTTTTTATTTACATGATTAAGCAAATCAATTGTTTTAGGAGGGTTGATAATGAATTGGAAAAAATACAGGAAATATCCTGCAATGAAAATGGAAAAAAGAATGTGGCCTGACAATACGATAGATAAGGCCCCGATATGGTGCAGCGTGGATTTAAGAGACGGCAACCAGGCTCTGCCCGTACCGATGAGCGTTGAAAAAAAGCTGAAGATGTTCAATTTACTAACAAGGCTTGGATTCAAGGAAATTGAGGTTGCGTTTCCATCGGCGTCGGATACTGATTTTCGGTTTGTCCGTGCGATAATTGAACAAAGGTATCTTAACGATGATACCGTTATCCAGGTATTAACACAGTCAAGGGAGCACCTTATAAGAAGAACGATGGAATCCGTAGAGGGCGCAAAGCAGGCAATTATACATTTATACAATTCAACGTCTGAACAGCAAAGGAGAATTGTTTTTAAGAAAGAAAAACGTGAAATTATAGAAATTGCGCTGGAAGGAACCCGGCTTATTAAACAATTAAGCCGTGATTGTGATACCGATATAAGGTTTGAGTATTCTCCCGAAAGCTTTACCGGTACTGAAATGGATTTTGCGCTGGAAATATGTGAGGAAGTTATGAACGTATGGCAACCCAGTGCTGAGAAAAAGGCTATCATAAACCTTCCGGCAACTGTTGAAATGTCAACTCCGAATGTATATGCAGATCAGATTGAATGGTTCCATAATAACTTAAGCTGCAGAGACAGGATAATTCTAAGTCTTCATACTCACAACGACAGGGGAACCAGTGTCGCGGCAACAGAGCTCGCGCTTTTAGCCGGGGCCGATCGAGTTGAGGGGACATTATTCGGAAATGGTGAGCGTACAGGGAACGTAGACATTTTAACCCTTGCGATGAATCTGTATTCCCAGGGAATTGATCCTGAACTGAATATTGCCGATATGGACAGAATTATTAATGTATATGAGCAATGCACGGGAATGCAGGTGCATGAAAGGCATCCATATGCCGGAAAACTGGTATTCACAGCTTTTTCAGGATCGCATCAGGATGCGATTAACAAAGGCTATCATTATGCCAGGGCAAGTAAGAGCGAATATTGGGATATACCATATCTGCCGATTGATCCTTCGGATATTGGTAGACAGTATGAAGCGATAATAAGAATTAACAGCCAATCCGGAAAAGGCGGCGTTGCGTTTGTAATGGAGCATGAATATGGGTACAATCTTCCAAAAGCAATGCATCCGGAGTTCGGAAAGATAATTAAGAAGAAGTCCGATGCTCTTGGCAAAGAACTTTCTCCGGAAGAAATAATGCAGGAATTCAATAAAAATTACATTGAGGCAAAAGGGCCTTACCGGTTGGAGGATTACACTATATTAAGCAAAGGGGACACGGTCACGGTTAACGCGGAGATATCGGTGAATAATAAAATCGAAACAATAGCCGGAGCGGGAAACGGCCCGATATCTGCTTTCTTTGACGCATTGAAGAATACCGGGATTTCCAATTACAAATTCGAAGCATATGAAGAACATGCGCTTTCAAGCGGAGCGGATGCGGAAGCAGTTGCGTATATTCAGCTTGAAAATGGCGGAGGCAGGAGCATTTTTGGTGTTGGAAAGGATCGTAATACAACCACTGCATCCCTTCTTGCGATAATCAGTGCATTGAACAGGGCGGCAGCATCTTCTAAGTAATGGNAATNATAAAATAATGGNGTCAGGCTTGAATTATTTACTTATTACTTATTACGTTATAACATAAAAATTATGTCGTTATAAGTAAATAATTCAGGTCTGACTCCATTTTATACCCATCAATGTGCTAGTAAATAATTCAAGCCTGACCCCATTCTAAAAATATATACTTTAATAATAAATGTTTTCATTGTATAATAGTTAGGAAAATTGCTTTTTGGGGCATGATAATTGTTTAAATCCGAAGTTTTGGGTATACATATGTATAAAAAGCGAATGTCTAAGTGAAAGCAAATTAATATTTTATCTATACACGAGGAGGTTTTTTATGCGCTTAAGTGAAGAAAATCGAAGAAAAATTGAAAATCTTGCAAATGAGAAGGTTATGGAGTACCTTAATGAGGCAATTGAGCTGTGTAAACCCTCAAAGGTTACCGTCATAACCGACTCCGATGAAGACATTGCTTATGTAAGGGAGCTTTCCCTTAAAAACGGCGAAGAAGCTAAACTTGCAATGGAAGGTCATACTATTCACTTTGATGGTATCTATGACCAGGGAAGAGACAAGAAAAATACAAAATATCTTGTAGCTGAAAAAGTCAATTGGGGTATGGAAGTTAATTCAATACCTCATGATGAAGGTGTTGCTGAAATAAGAGAAATTATGGACGGCATTATGGAAGGAAAGGAGATGCTTGTAAGCTTTTTCTCCCTTGGCCCGACAAATTCTCCCTTTTCGATACGTGCAATGCAGATAACAGATTCGGCGTATGTAACACACAGCGAACAAATACTTTACAGACCCGGCTATGAAGAATTTATAAGAATGGAAGGCTCACCTGATTTCTTTTTCTTTCTTCATTCGGCAGGAAAGCTTGAAAACGGCAAAACTGTAAATGTGGATAAACGCAGAATTTATATTGATCTGGTCGAGAACAGAGTATACTCGGCAAACAACCAGTATGCCGGAAATAGTGTAGGCTTGAAAAAACTTGCGTTCAGGCTTGCAATCCAAAAAGCCAATAATTCGGATTGGCTTGCTGAGCATATGTTCCTTATGGGAGTTCATGGCAAGCCCGGTCGGGTGACATACTTTGCCGGAGCTTTTCCAAGTGCGTGCGGAAAAACAAGTACAGCAATGATTCCCGGGCAGACAATTGTCGGAGATGATATAGCATACCTGAAAAATATCAACGGTGAAATGCAGGGAGTTAATGTCGAAAAGGGTATATTTGGTATTATTCAGGATGTTAATCCTGAAGATGACCCGCTAATTTACGAAGCTCTTACGACTCCCCGAGAAGTTATATTCTCCAACGTATTAATAAACAACGGTGTGCCGTACTGGCTTGGAATGGGAAAAGAAGCGCCGGATGAAGGAGAAAACTTCTCCGGACACTGGTACAAAGGGAAAAAAGACAAGGATGGCAAAGAAATAAACTACGCGCACAAGAACGCAAGATATACAATTGCTATTAAAGAACTGAAAAACGCGGATGAGAAAATTGACGATCCTAATGGTGTTAATGTAAAGGCTATCGTGTACGGCGGGAGAGATTCCGATACAACTGTGCCCATAGCGGAATCGCTTAACTGGACGCATGGTGTTTTTGTCGGCGCTACTGTCGAATCTGAAACAACCGCNGCTACAATAGGAGCTGAGGGCGTACGGCGTCATGATCCTATGGCTAACCTTGATTTTGTCACCGTTCCCTTAGGGAAATATGTTGAAAATCATTTGAAATTTGGCTCAGGTCTGAAAAAAGCTCCGACTGTTTATGCAACTAATTATTTTCTGAAAGATGAGAACGGGAAATACATGAACAGCAAGCTGGATAAAAAAGTGTGGATACTTTGGGCCGAAGGCAGGGTAAGCGGTGATTATGACGCAATAGAAACACCTGTCGGCAGAATACCTGTTTATGAAGACCTGAAAGAATTGTTTAAGAAATACTTGGACTACGACTATACCTTGGAAGAGTATACAAAGCAATTTGCGATAAGGGCTGAAAAATACCTTGAAAAAATGGGTAGAATGAAAGAAATATTCTCTAAGATTGAAATGCCCGAGGAATTTATAAATGAAATGACGGCGCAGGTACAGCGTCTGGAGAAAGCAATGAAGGAACACGGGAAAGTAATTTCTCCGCTTAAATTCAAGTAATTATTAAGTATTTGTGAATGCTGACTGATTTAAAATTTCGCAGCTGTTAATAATAAACTTTAACAGCATTGCACCGGAATAGCTGAATTTTCCTAAAAGCATTTACAAAACATAATAATGCGTGGTATAATAATTTTGGTCTGTTGGTGTTACTAAAAGAGTGGGTTGTTTCCCACTCTTTGCATTTTAAAACGGCGGAAGAAATTGCTTAGCTATTTCACCACATTAGGTTGCACGGGCGGGCAGTGCAGCGAAACAGCCGGCCCTGATTCAACGAGGCGGGAGTAAAGGGTTTTGTTTTCAAAATCCAACAAGGAACAGCCCGTAATGTTTTAACCGGATTTGACCATAGTCAAATCCTTTGTTATGCAAACCATACATAGTATGTGAATAAACACCCGGATTATGTTAAATATAAATTTAACTGCCGGGCGGTTGTATGGAGGTTTATTAATGTCAAACAAGGTTACGGAAATTGTAAGGTCCATTGCGGAACCTATTGTTAATGAGTTTGGGCTCGAATTAGTTGACGTGGAATATGTCAAGGAGGGTTCCAACTGGTATCTGAGGGTATTTATTGATAAAGAAGGCGGGGTTACGGTTGATGACTGTGAAGCGGTGACTTTGCCGCTTAGTAGAAAACTTGATGAAATTGACCCGATTTCACGCTCATATATTTTTGAAGTGTCTTCCCCCGGAATTGAAAGACCTTTTAAATCACCGAGGGATTTTGAAAAAGCAATTGGCAAAAGGGTGTGTGTTAAGTTTTTCAGAGCGATAGACGGGGTAAAAACGATAGAAGGTATTCTGGAGCAATATGATGGGGAATCAATAACGATTTCTGTAGATAATAATGAGCAAAAAACGTATCCGGTGGATGCAATTTCTAAAATCAATAAAGTGATTTTTATTTAGGGAGGCTTAAGCAATGAGTGCCGAATTAATCCATGCTTTGGAACAGATTGAAAAAGAAAAGGGTATTCAGAAAGAAGTGCTTATTGAAGCAATTGAAGTGGCTTTGATAACAGCATACAAAAGAAATTACGGTTCAGCGCAGAATGTTGAAGTGTATATTGATCGTCTTACAGGCGATGTTCGCGTTTTTGCATTAAAAAACATAGTTGAAGAAGTTACCGATCCTTCAATAGAGCTGTCGTTAGAGCAGGCTAACAGATTTAGCGCTGATTTTGAAGTAGGAGATGTAGTTGAAGTTGAAGTTACTCCGCGTAAATTCGGCAGAATCGCGGCACAGACAGCAAAGCAGGTTGTTATGCAGCGTATCAGGGAAGCGGAACGCGGGATAATTTTTGAGGAATACTCCAGTAAGGAGGAAGATATTGTATCAGGTGTTGTAAGCAGGTTTGAGCGAAGAAATGTCATTATAGATCTTGGGCGTGCTGAAGCTATCCTGCCGCCCGGCGAACAAACGCCCGGTGAAAAGTACAATATCCACGACAGGATAAAAGCATACGTTATTAATGTAAAAAAGACCAACAAGAGTCCTCAAATATTTGTATCAAGGACACATCCCGGTTTGGTAAAAAGACTTTTAGAGCTTGAGGTTCCTGAGATTCATGACGGAACGGTTGAAATCAAAACAATCGCCCGGGAAGCGGGCTCAAGAACAAAAATAGCCATATTTTCAAAAAATGAAAACGTAGATCCGGTAGGAGCATGCGTAGGTCAGAAAGGAAGCCGTATACGCGCGATAGTTGAAGAATTGAAGGGCGAAATGCTTGACGTTATAAAATGGAGCAGTAACCCGCAGGAATATATAGCAAGCAGTTTAAGTCCGGCTAAGGTTGTACGTGTTGATGTTGATGAAGAAAACAAAGTGGCAAGAGTTATTGTGCCTGATTTTCAGCTGTCCCTTGCCATAGGAAAGGAAGGACAGAATGCACGCCTTGCGGCAAAACTAACAGGCTGGAAAATTGATATTAAGAGCGAATCGCAGTTAAGAGCGCAAATCGAACAGGAACTGCTTAATTATAATGCGCAGAGCGATCAGGAAATACCTGTCGGTGAAGAAGAAACAACAGCCGAATCACTGTTTATTGAAAGTGATGACGAAATGGAAAGCTTGTTTATAGATCAGGACGATATAAACGAAGATGAAATTGACGAAAGCGTATACGCTGCTCCGAGCGAAATCGAGATAGATGAAGCAGAGCCGGATGAACAGTATAATTCCGGTGATGTTGCGGAAATGGAAGATGAATCCGAATCGGTCGAAAATCAATAGGGCGGGGGTATAGCGATGAAGAAAAAAAAGGTACCTGTGCGCCGATGTATAGCATGCCTGGAAATGAAAGCAAAAAGAGAATTAATTCGCGTTGTTAAAAGCCCTGAGGGAGAGATATCTCTTGATGAAACCGGCAGAAAAAACGGCCGCGGTGCATATTTGTGCAAAGATCCGTCATGTTTCAGGAAAGCACAAAAATCAAAGGCATTAAACAGGGAATTCAAAACAGAAATTCCCGATGATATATATCAGTTAATGGAAAAGCAATTGGAGGAATGCATTGAGGGATAGGGTTTACTCATTTATGGGCCTGGCAATGAAAGCAGGCAAATTGGTTTCTGGAGGAGAGACTTGTGAAAAAGCAGTAAAGCGTGGTAATGTGTTTTTATTAATTGTATCTGAAGATGCATCGAATAATACTGTAAAGAAATTTGGAGATGCTTGCAAACGCCGGGAAATACCTTTTTACCAGTTCGGGGAAAAAGAGGCAATAGGAAGGCTGTTAGGGAAAAAAATCCGTTCAGTTGTTGCAGTGACGGATATTCAGCTGGCCCGGAATCTAAAGAGATTAATAGATGAACAAAAAAGCTGCACGAATAAACACGGGGGTGAGCTGATTGAGTAAAAGAGTATTTGAGTTAGCTAAAGAATTGAATACAACAAGTAAAAGGCTTATTGAGAAGCTGGCGGAAATAAACATCAATGTAAAAAGCCATATGAGCCTGCTTGAAGAGAATGATCTTGAAAAGCTGTATAAACACATAGGTGTGGTTAACAGAAACCGGGTTGATGGCACTGAGGAAAAGAGCACTGCCGATCAGCAGGAAGAACCGGACAATTTAATTGTGCGAAAAAATATACCGCGAATAATAAGAAAAACTGAAATTATTATACATGATGACGATTATGGCCATGACAGCAGAGAAAAAGAAAAAAAGAGAAGCAAACGCAGCTATGTTCGTACATCAAGCAGTACGGACGGTTTGATGGCGGGATTGAGAAGAGACGGCGACAGTAGTAATATTCCCTCAATAAGGAAGCATGTTCCTGATGGAAGTAAAAAAGTGCGGGAACGTGATAAACCAGTCAGGGAAAAAGTGGAAGAGTCAAAGGTTCAGGATTTGGGGAAAGATGATATTATCGGTATAACTCAGAGGACTGACAGGATTAGAAGACCTGTAGACAGTATTCTGAGCATCAAAAAAGTATCTTCGCGTGATGAACGTGAAAAACTTGCGGCCAGCGATGCGGCAGACAGAAAAGGGATTACGGGTACAGGTGAGCAGGTGGACACGGTCGACAATATAAAAGAGAAAAAAGAGCCGGTTGTGAAAACTGAACCACCGGTTGCAGACACAAAAAGCGAACAGACAATTACTTCAAAAAGGGAAAAGACGGATAAGCATATGAAATTGGACATTAAAGACGCTCACGAATACGAACAAATGCCGAAAATATCCGGTAAAACTGCGGAGAAACCACAAAAGCCTGATACTGAGCAGGAGAAAGAAACAGTTGATTCGGCATCAAAAGAAGCGGCTGCCCGAATTGAGCCTGAAAAACCGGCCAAGGCCGTTGAAAGGGATGAGCAGGCAAAAGAGGCTCAACCTGAAGCTATACAAAGCAAAAAGGGTTCAGCGGCACCGAAACCTGACAAAGAGCTTTCTGCCGAGCAGCGCAAAGCTAAGAGCGGAAGCCCTGCAGCGGATAAAGATGCAAAAAGTTCTAAACCCGGAGCACGCAAACGCCAGCAGCTGGGACATTCCAAAAGCCAGGCGGAAAAATATGATTATGCTCAAAACAAACAAAAAACCCTTGTTATCCCTAAGGCGAACATCATTCCGGGTCTGGTTGAAGAAAAGAATAATTTAAGGGGAGAAAGAAGAACTGCCATTACCCGTGACCTGGAAAAAGGAATAAAACGGGAAGCCAAAATAGAGCAGCCAAGGAAAGACTTTCAGAAAGGGTCTGTTTTTACGGGAGCGAACAGGAATAAATATAAAAAGAATTTCATTATTGGACATAAGGCAAGAGTTAATGATATGTACTCCGACGATTATGTGCTTAATGAATTCTATGAGGAAAAAGAACGGCTTAAAAAAGACAAAAGAAGCAGAAAAGAATCTAAGCATATTCCCCATAAAGCTGTTCTAAAAGAAATTACGATTCCTGACAGCATAACGGTTAAAAANCTGGCTGAAGCANTAAAAAAGACATCTGCCGAAGTCATTAAAAAACTGATGTCAATGGGAATAATGGCAACGATGAATGAAGTGCTCGACTTTGATACCGCCGCTATTATCGGCGACGAATTCAATGTTAAAGTAAATAAGGAAGTAGTTGTAAGCGAAGAAGAAATTTTATTCGATGACACTGAAGATAAAGAAGAAGATCTTGTAGCACGAGCTCCTGTTGTTGTTGTTATGGGCCATGTTGACCATGGTAAAACCTCTCTTCTTGATGCGATTCGCAAAACAAATGTGGTGGATCAAGAAGCAGGGGGCATTACGCAGCGTATCGGCGCTTATAAGGTTCGAATCCACAACCGGGATATAACGTTTCTTGATACGCCGGGGCANGAGGCGTTCACGTCAATGCGAGCCCGCGGCGCAAAAGCGACGGATATTGCGATACTTGTTGTCGCTGCGGATGACGGTGTTATGCCGCAGACAATCGAGGCTATAAATCATGCGAAAGCTGCGAATGTCAGTATAATTGTAGCGATAAACAAGATAGATAAACCCGGCGCGAATCCTGACAGGGTTAAGCAGGAGTTGACAGAACACGGCGTCCTCATAGAGGAATGGGGCGGAGATGTTATTGCGGTGCCAATATCCGCAAAAATGGGAACAAATATTGATCAATTGCTTGAAATGGTCCTTTTAACGGCGGATGTATTGGAATTAAAAGCAAATCCGAACAGGCAGGCTAAGGGAATTGTAATTGAAGCACAGTTAGATAAAGGACGCGGCCCGGTTGCATCATTATTGGTTCAGCGTGGAACACTGCATAGTGGAGATGCAATTGTTTCGGGTACCACATTTGGAAGAATAAGGGCAATGAATGACGAAAAAGGCCGCAGGATAGAATCGGCGGGACCTTCTACACCGGTTGAAGTAATTGGACTTGATGAAGTACCTGAAGCCGGGGAAGTTTTTTACGCGGTGTCGGATGAGAAAATTGCGAAACAACTGGTAGAAAGGCGTAAAAATGAGCAGAGGGAGCAGACTATAGGTACTAAACGAAAAGTCTCACTGGACGATTTGTTTGAGCAAATAAAACAGGGTGAAGTTAAAGAACTTAACATTATTGTGAAGGCTGACGTTCAAGGTTCTGTTGAAGCGATAAAGCAATCCCTTGAAAAACTGAGCAATGAAGAGGTTAAGGTTCAAATTATTCATGGCGCGGTAGGAGCTGTTAATGAAGCCGATGTTACATTGGCGGATGTTTCAAACGCTATTATTATCGGCTTTAATGTACGCCCGCCTGCCAATGTTGTTGAAGCCGCTGCCGCAGTGGGTGTCGATATACGGCTGTACAGAGTTATATATAATGCTATCGAGGATATACAAAACGCTATGAAGGGTATGCTTGATCCCACATTTAAAGAAGTTGTTGACGGCCATGCCGAAGTGCGTCAGATTTTCAAAGCTTCTAATATTGGAACTATCGGAGGGTGTTATGTAATTGACGGAAAGATTTTACGCAGTTCCGATGTAAGGGTTGTTCGTGACGGTATTGTTGTTTATGAAGGAAAACTGGCATCACTTAAGAGGTTTTCCGACGATGTCCGTGAAGTGGTTCAAGGTTATGAATGCGGTATATTAATAGAGAAGTTTAACGATATTAAAGAGGGGGATATATTAGAAGCGTACCGGATGGAGGAAGTGGAAAGGTAACCTTTGTTTGGATGGTGATTTTATGGAAAGAACGGATAGAATAGCAGGTGAAATGAAAAAAGAAATTTCGGACATTATCCGCACCGGAATAAAGGATCCAAGGCTGCCTGAATTTGTTTCCGTAACGGGTGTTCGTGTGACTAAGGATTTGCGTTACGCAAAAGTATATATAAGCGTTTTCGGAAGTGAAGAGCAAAAATCCGATGCGATTAACGCGTTAAAGCATGCCGCCGGTTTTGTAAGGCGTGAATTGGGCCGAAGGGTTAAACTCAGGTATACGCCGGAACTAATATTTATTTCGGATGATTCGATAGAGCAGGGGATACACATTAGTAAGCTTATAGATCAAACTATGAATCCCGATAAAGTTTAGCTTACCGTAAGTATATGATCAAAAGGTTGCTTTTGAAAGGACTGAGCCTTTGAAAGAGTTGATAGAACTAATAAATAAAGCGCACTCCGTCGCCATATTAACCCATTCTTCGCTGGATGGAGATGCATTGGGTTCATCTTTGGGCATAGCTTTAGCCTTGGATTATATAGGGAAAAAGGTTACGGTTTTCCTTGGAGAACCAATTCCCAGGTCGCTTGAGTTTCTGCCGGGTCAGAACCTTATTTCGTCCGACTATGATAAAACGTTCGATCTGGCGATTAGTCTTGATAACAGTGACTTGAAAAGGCTTGGAGACAGGGCCGACATATATATTAGCGCAGAAAAGAAAATAAATATAGATCACCATACGACAAATAGTATGGAAGCGGACAGCCTGTGGATTGATCAGAATGCATCGGCTACCGGGGAAATGGTATATAAGTTGATTAAGGCAATGGGCATTCCGATNAATAAGGATATCGCGGNTTGTATTTATACTGCGATAATAACNGATACAGGCGGTTTTCGTTACAGCAATACCACGCCAGAAAGCCATATTATTNCAGCAGAGCTGATTAAACACGGGATTCCGTTTGCTCGTATAGCAAAAAAGGTTTTTGATATAGTTTCGCATTCAAAAATGTCTTTGCTTAAAAAGACAATTCAGAATTTGACNCTTTATNANGANGGGAAGGTTGCCGTGTCCTGGCTTTTATATGATGACATATATCCCCTGAATGCGCAGTCCGATGATTTCGAAGGGCTTGTTAATGTGGGGGTAAACCTTGAAGGTGTCGAGGTGTCACTTTTTGTACGGGAAGAGGAATTAGGGTGTTTTAAAGGGAGTCTTAGGGCGAACAATTACGTTGATGTCGCGAAAATTGCCGGAAAGTTTTCAGGCGGAGGGCATAAAAGAGCCGCAGGTTTTACTTATACAGGGAATCTGAATGAAATTATCAGGCTGGTCCTTGATGAAATAAACAGGGAGCTGTAAATGAACGGTATTTTATTGCTAATAAAGCCTCCGAATATGACATCGTTTNATGTTGTAGCCTGGCTTCGAAGAATTACCGGAGTAAAAAAAATCGGCCATGCCGGTACGTTAGATCCCGCGGCGTGCGGTCTGCTTCCCGTTTGCATTGGGAAAGCCGCAAAAACGACGGCTTGGTTTTCTGAGTTTAATAAATCCTACCGTGTTGAAATGGTTCTGGGTATTTCTACCGATACTTATGATAATGAAGGCAATATTCTTAGTGAAAATCCCGTTAAGCTTGACAATTCCTTTATTGAATCCGTTATCAACGAATTTACCGGTGAAATTGAGCAGGTGCCACCGATGTATTCAGCTGTTAAAGTAAAGGGTAAACGGTTGTATGAGCTGGCGAGGAAAGGCATTGAAATTGAGCGTAAACCCCGCAAGGTTACAATATACGATATCAATATTCTGGATATAAAAAATAAAGGTTCTTATCCTATTGTCAGATTTGATGTAAAATGCTCAAAAGGTACATATATACGTTCACTGTGTAACGATATAGGCTTAAAACTTGGCTGCAGCGCTCATATGTCATTTTTAACAAGAACCGGGGTGGGCCCTTTTTCATTAGCCGATGCCGTAACGCTTGAAGAAGTTGAAAAACATTNTAANGCAGGGACTTTAGAGTCACTTATTTATTCTCCGGATATAGTGTTCAGCGAGTATCCGTCGGTTATGCTGGAACAAAGGGACGCAGAACGTTTCATAAATGGCGCCAGAGTTTTCGGTTTTTCGGAAATTCAGGCAAGGGCAGGAAATTATATAAGAGTATACACAAAATCAGAACGCTTTATCGGCCTTGGAATTGTTTCATCCGAAGATGGTAAAAAAGTAATAAAACCTAAAAAATTATTTTAACATTAAAATAAAATCATAACTTACAAAAGGAAGGAACAGTTGTGGAAATACTGGAAAATGGATTTTATCCGGCTTGCGATAAATATTGCGGAGTAGGCTTGGGTAATTTTGACGGATTGCACCGCGGTCACATGGCCCTTATAAATACGCTGATACATAAATGCCGGCTGAATGACCTTTATTCTGTTGTATATACCTTTAAAAAGCATCCTGAAAACATATTGAGAAAGAAGCTGTTCACTCCATTGATAATGACAAGGGAACAAAAAACTTCAATACTTGATAAAACCGGTATTAATACACTGTATTTTCAGGAGTTTGACGAGAAATTTTCAAGGATGACCGCCGATGAGTTTATTAAAAGCATACTGGTTGAAAAATTGCGTTCAAAACTGGTTGTTGTCGGTTTCAATTTTCATTTCGGCTATATGGGCAGAGGCGATGCCGAATATCTGAAAAAAATGGGCAAAAAGCTTGGTTTTGCCGTTATTGTAATTCCGCCTGTAAAAGTCAGGGGAGAAATAGTAAGCAGTACTTTGATTCGCCAATATATAATGAAAGGGAAAATGGAAAAGGTCTTTGAACTGTTGGGGCGCCACTTTTCGATTTCAGGAAAGGTTGTTACCGGAAGACGGGAAGGAAGGGCTATGGGTTTTCCGACTGCAAATATGCTGCCGGAAGAATACCTTATTATGCCGGCATCCGGAGTGTATGTCACAAGGACGCTTTATCAGGGGCAGTGGTACAACAGCCTGACTAATGTTGGAATATGCCCTACATGTAAAAACGATATGGCCTCGACAGTTGAAACACATATGATAGGTTTTGAGCAGGAGCTGTACGGACAGGATATCGAGGTTTTTTTCCTGAAAAAATTAAGAAGCGAGAAAAAATTCGAATCGCATGCTGATTTGATAAACCAAATAAAAAAGGATATCGAAAAAGCCCAGCATGAATGGTATTAATAACGAATACCCGAAGCAAAGCTGGGTATCTAATAGAACGCAGCAGCAATGATTCGACCCGCTTAACCAAAGCCGTGTACCTGCCGAAACGCGACAGCAATGCCTCGATCCGCTAAGCAGGACCCACAAGTATAATTATTTAGAACCTTATGTATAGGAAACGCCTTTTACCGGGATAATTCACAACAGGTGAAATTTTTATTCCCGGGATGAAAGGTGTTTTTTATGAAAAAAGGAAGAATAGTTTTTGTACTGCTTGTTTTAACACTGTCAATATCCGGACTCGCGTACAGACTTTACAACCTGCAGATAGTACAGCATGAACGCTATTCTGCGGCCGCTTTCAGGCAGCGGAGCCGAATGACGGAAATTTACAGGGAAAGAGGACAGATTTTAGACAGAAATATGATTTCGTTTACAGGAAGAAATACGGAGTATGCTGCTGTGCTGCAGCCGGCGGTTTTCACTTCCGATACCGATGAAAGGAAGTGGGTTGCCGATATACTTGAAACGGATATTGACGAATTTATAAATTTCTCACAGTACAATGCCGAACCGAGAGTTTACACTATTGGAGAGCAGCAGGCGGAGACATTGGCTCAAAGAAACATAAAAGGCGTTTCGGTAATAGAGACAAGAAAACGAACCGAACCGGAAATGCCTGCTGCGCATCTGATTGGTTATACCGACGATTCCGGTACATTTGGGCTTGCAGGTTTGGAAAAAGTATATCAGGATATTCTAACGTCTCAAAGCATTGTTTACGTACAGGCAACAACCGACGCAAACCACAAGTTTCTTGACGAATATGGATACAGGCTTCAGCGTGTTTACGGTGAAAGTCCGTTGAGCATAAAACTTACGCTTGATTACCATATGCAGAAGTTAGCAGAAGAAGTAATGGATAAAATGGTTGTATCGGGCGCTGTTGTCATTATTGACATATTAAGCGGGGATATACTGGTATTGGCAAGCCGGCCCGGGTTCAATCCCGAAGATGTTTCAGCATACCTAAATGATGAAGCACAGCCGTTGTTTAACAGGGCAATCGCAGGTTATACGCCCGGTTCAATTTTTAAAGTGATTACCGCGGCCGCAGCATTGGAGAATAACTTTAACACCGCTCAGACATTCGAATGCCCCGGTTTTGTAACAATAGGAGATCAGGTTTTTAGATGCTGGATTTTTAATGAGGGAAGCCACGGAACAATGGATTTAAAGAACGGGTTTGCCCAATCATGCAACAGCTTTTTTATTCATTTGGGAATACATCTCGGCAGTGAAAAAATGATTGAAACCGCAAAGGAATTTGGGCTTGGTTCAGTAACGGGAATAAACTCTCAGAGAGTATCGGAATACCCGGGACTGCTTCCAAAGCCCNCCGAACTTGAGAATGACGGAAGTATTGCAAACCTTGCAATTGGACAGGGGAAAATATTGATTACTCCTNTGCAGGCCGCAAGCATTGCNGCGACGATAGCTAACGGCGGTATTCGCAACAGCGTGAATCTGGTGGATTGCATTGTTAATAAAAATGGAGATATCATCAGGGATTTAAAGAAAAAGGAATGGAAACGGGTTATTTCAAGGGATACGGCAAATAAATTAATGGAAATGATGTCGGCTACGGTAAACATTGGAACAGGTTACCGGGCGGATATCGGTGGATACGGCGGGTCCGCGGGAAAAACCGGAAGCGCGGAAACAGGTATGTTTGAAGACGGGAAAATGATTATACATGCATGGTTTACCGGTTTTTTTCCGTACGTTGAACCCAGATATGCAATGTGTGTGTTTGTTGAAGACGGAACAGGCGGCGGAACGTCAGCCGCACCCGTATTTGCGGAAATAGCCTCAAGAATAATGGAATGGGAAGAAATACGCTGAATAAGTTCAGACAAAATTTTTCCGATNNCGTATTTGATGGTAGAAAGGTATGTTGATGAGGTGATATGCTGTGGAAAAAAGACTATACCGNAAAACACGCGACAGGGTATTCGGAGGAGTATGTTCAGGCTTATCGGAATACGCTCAGGTAGATAAAGGCCTTCTACGATTCCTAACGGTTGTCGCTATTTTGGTTACCGGAGTTTTTCCTGGTTTGATTGCGTACATTGTATGTGTCCTTATAATCCCTACGGAAGAGGCGGTTTTCAAAGACGAGATGTATAGAGAAACCACAGGAGAAAAAGGGGAACAAAAGCATTCGAACCCTGAAAATACACGAATGGTTATCGGAATTGCGCTGATATTAATAGGTGCCATTACTCTTGCTAAACTTTTGTTTGACTGGGTAGATTTCAGATACGCATTCCCCGCGGCTCTTGTTGTTTTAGGCGCGGTGCTTGTCTACCAAAACAGGAGGAACAGTTAATGAAAAAGGGTAATGTAATAGGCGTTATTCTTATTTTTATTGGTATTGCCTGGATCATACGCCAGACAGGCGTAATTAATATAAACTGGATGGCTTCCGTTAAGGTGTTGTGGCCTATATTCCTTGTTTCAATCGGAATAAGCCTTTTGGCAAGACGCAGAAATTGGGTCGTAACATCTGTATGGATCTTAACTTTTGTTTTGTTTATTGGGTTTGGAGTATATAAAAGAAATGAAACCGGACGTATCTTTGAGATTGAAAAACAATTCGGAATTGACAAAAGCCCGATAGTGTCGGTTAAAAAACAGCCCTTTACGTCGGAAATACCTTTACCAAAGGAGGCTGAAAAGGGCAGGCTGATACTTCAGCTTGGCGGTGTAAACCTTAACATTAAGGAGGGAAATGACAGCTTGTTTATAAAAACAGGCTCGAATATACCTAACCTGCAGCAGCGCCTGGCCGAAGGGAAACAAACTGTTCTTGAGTACAGCCATAAACAATTTAATGCCGGAAATGCCATAAGGAATATGGATCTGGAAATGAACCCGGATTTAGTTTGGGAGGTGGATGCAAATCTTGGAGTAGTTGACGGGAAAATGGATTTTTCAAATATTCCCGCAGAGGCAATAACACTTCAGTTGGGCGCTGGTGAAATGGCGCTTTCTATTGGCGATAAACAGGCACATACGAAGGTTACACTCCGCGCGGGTGCTTCCGATGTTGACATTTATGTCCCTTCTCAGGCCGGGCTGATGGTTAAATCTGGAAATATTCTGACAGATCTATCTTTCCATAATTTATCATTAACGGCAAAAGACGGAGTGTATGTGTCAGAGAACTATGATAACTCCGATCAAATAATAGAAATAGATGTCGTATCCGCACTCAGTGCCGTTCAAATCTTTGGAAAGTAAAAAACATAACAGCGGCAATTGTATTGCATGCTTAAAGGCAACAATAAACTTAGCTCCGCTCAGGTGGCAATCATCGCGGCTGTCATTACGGTAATTGGCGATTTTATCGCGCTTATGGCTGCTTTGGCTGCTCAATTCATTTCTGAAAATAATATTTCCTGAAAAATAGAGATATATTTTGTCTTATAATGCTTAAAAATAAGCGGGTTTTGGATTATAGCATCGAAATCAACTGGAAAAAAAACTTGCAACATGATGAATTTGGAAATATAATGTTTGTAAGAATTATACAGAAGGAGGTACTTTCGAGTGACTAACCAAATTCGAATTTTAGTAGCCGACGATAATATAGAATTCGGTGAAATCGTATGTGATTATCTGTCTAACTGCGATGATATCGAAGTAATCGGCAGGGCGGAAGATGGGCTGGAAGCTATACAATTAATTAATGAGTTGAACCCTGATATTGTTATCCTTGACATTATAATGCCGCATATGGATGGTTTGGCTGTACTTGAGCATTACTATAAGGTTCCGGCTTCTGAAAAACCAATGTTTATTATTTTATCCGCCGTTGGCCAGGATAAAATTACACAGCAGGCCGTAAGCCTTGGTGCGGAGTATTATATTGTGAAGCCATTTGATCTTGAAATACTGGTTGAGAGGATACGGCAGCTTAAAAAAGGAGATATTCTTATAAACCGTTCGGATAGTGTGAAGACAGCTCAAAAAAGCAGGGTTAAACCATCCAGTTTGGAAAACCGGATAACGCAAATAATGCGGGATGTTGGCGTTCCCGCACATATTAAAGGTTACCAGTATATGCGGGATGCTGTTATGCTTGTTATTGAAGATATTGAACTAATAAGTTCAGTAACAAAGAGGCTCTATCCCGAGCTTGCCCGCAGGTATAAAACTACGCCGAGCCGGGTTGAAAGGGCTATACGGCACGCGATTGAGGTTGCGTGGACCAGGGGGCAGGTAGATACAATTCATGAATTGTTCGGTTATACTATCAACACCAAAAAGGGGAAACCGACAAATTCGGAATTTATTGCAATGATTGCGGATAAACTTCGCCTGGAAACCAAAGTCAGCTAAATCTTCCCGCTTAAACAGCTATAATAATCAGGATAGATACCCGTCACCTGTTGGAGACGGAGCACATCTTTTGCTTCATTATATTTTTGCGGTAAGCGATTGGTGGTATTCCATTGATCTGCTTGAACAGTCTTGTAAAATATGAAAGTGTGTCGATACCGATTGCTGCTGCAACTTCCGAAACCGGCATCGAAGTTGTCAGCAGCAATTCCTATATAGATTTTTTCATCAGGAAAATCATTATTTTTGTTAGAAAGCCTATCTAAATAATAAAAACCCCGTTATTTTTTTAACAAAAAACCTTCTATAATATTGCAAAGACGTCCCAATTAAGTTATAATTCTAAATAATTGCAATCAATAGAGTGTATAATAAGCGGGAATATGGTCTTTGAACAGTTTTAGCGTATAAATGACTTCCGGTGAAACAGGCCTTTGTCTAAAAATTCGTTATAGTTTCGTATACGGATGTTTCTGTGACACCCATGTCAATCAATGGGGTGCGGGTGCTTTCGCTAAAGCTCCGGACCTATTACCGGTGACCTATTATTGTTGTAATAAAATATTAAATATGAGGTGTGGTACGATGGCAACGATGGATAAAATTAACGACCTCTATGCCAGAAAGCGTAAAGCGGAGCTTGGAGGCGGAGAGGAACGTATTGAAAAACAACATGCCTCCGGTAAGAAAACGGCGCGGGAAAGAATTCTAATGCTTATGGATCCAAACAGCTTTGTTGAAATGGATGCGTTTGTTGAAACAAGAAGTATTGAATTCAATATGCAAAAAAAGAAAATTCCGGGAGATGGTGTTGTTACCGGATACGGTACCGTTAATGGACGTCTTGTATATGTATCTTCACAGGATTTTACTGTTATAGGCGGTTCTCTCGGTGAAATGCACGCGGCAAAAATCACCAAGGTTATGGATATGGCCGTTAAAATGGGAGCTCCGTTTATCAGTATCAATGATTCCGGAGGAGCAAGGATAGAAGAAGGGATTGACGCCCTTAAGGGGTTTGGAGAAATATTTTATAGAAATACAATCGCTTCCGGGGTAATACCACAAATTTCGGTTATTATGGGTCCTTGCGCGGGCGGAGCGGTATACTCCCCGGCTATAACCGATTTTGTATTTATGGTCGAAAAAACAAGCCAGATGTTTATTACCGGGCCTCAAGTGATTAAAGCGGTAACAGGTGAAGACGTTACGTTTGAAGAGCTCGGCGGAGCCGCTGCCCATAATAGTACAAGCGGGGTTGCGCATTTTAAAAGCGCTTCAGAAGAAGACTGCATAAGGGATATAAAAAGGCTTTTAAGTTTTCTTCCCGACAATAACCTGTCCGACAGTGAGCTTATTGATTGCACCGATGATTTAAATCGTATATCGGACGAATTGAACGGAATAATACCCGATGAACCGAATAAACCATATGATATGAAAAAAATTATAACTACGGTTCTTGATAACTACGATTTCCTTGAAGTGCATGAAGGTTTTGCTAAAAATATAATAGTTGGGTTTGGGCGCGTTAATGGCCGAACGGTTGGAATTATTGCAAACCAGCCGCAGGTAAACGCTGGAGTTTTAGATGTTGATTCTTCCGACAAAGCTGCCAGGTTTGTCCGTTTTTGTGACGCGTTTAATATTCCATTAGTTACATTTACCGATGTCCCGGGATATCTTCCCGGCGTTGAACAGGAACATACAGGTATAATCCGGCACGGAGCAAAACTATTATATGCGTTTTCAGAGGCAACCGTACCGAAGATTAATATAATAGTAAGAAAGGCATACGGCGGAGCGTATATAGCAATGAACAGCAAGCATCTTGGAGCGGATATCGTTTTTGCATGGCCTTCCGCTGAAATTGCCGTAATGGGTCCGGAAGGCGCCGCTAATATCATTTTCAGAAGAGATATAGCCAATTCCGATGATCCGATAGCTTTTCGTGAAGAAAAAATCCGTGAATACAGGGAGAAATTCTCAAATCCTTATATAGCTGCATCAAGAGGGTATGTCGACGATGTTATCGAACCGGCGGCAACCAGAATTCGCGTTGCCGGTGCACTTGAGATGCTTACAAGTAAAAGGGAAGTAAGACCTTCGAAAAAGCATGGGAATATTCCGCTGTAATTAGTGTTTTAGTAATACAATAGCATTGACGAACATAATGAAAAAATACTGGAGGTATAATCGACATGAGAAAGTTTGTAATAAACGTGAATGGAAACAGATATGAGGTAGAGGTTGAAGAGGTTGGCGGTTCAGTTAGCGCAGCCCAGCCTGCCGCAGCACCGGTACAGGCGGCTCCAGCCGAGCCCGCGCGGCCTGTTCAGAAGGCTGAAACTCCTGCGGCTCCCAAACCGGCAGTGAATGCATCGGCGCCGGAGGGTGCTGTGAAAATAACAGCTCCCATGCCTGGTACAATACTTGATATTGTGGTAAAACCCGGTGACGAGGTAAAAAGGGGAGATATACTATTAATACTTGAAGCTATGAAGATGGAAAACGAAATTGTATCCCCGCAGGATGGAGTTATAGCTTCGGTAAACACGTTGAAGGGAGAATCCGTGAACAGCGGAGATCTGCTTGTTTCCATTAATGGTTAATAAAATCTGCTGTATAAGGAGGCTATAGCAATGGGAGTAAAAATAACCGACACTACCCTCAGGGATGCGCATCAATCATTACTTGCCACAAGGATGAGAATTGAGCACATGCTGCCTGTAATAGAAATGATAGACAAGGTTGGGTATCATTCTTTGGAATGTTGGGGCGGCGCCACATTTGACTCATGCCTTAGATTTCTGAATGAAGACCCTTGGGAAAGGCTTCGCAAAATCAGAGCCGCCGCAAAAAAAACAAAGCTGCAGATGCTGCTGAGGGGCCAGAATATTTTAGGGTATAAGCATTACGCTGATGATGTGGTTGAATATTTTGTTCAAAAGACCATTGCAAATGGTATTGATATAATAAGAATTTTTGACGCTCTAAATGATCCGAGAAACCTTGAAGTTGCAATGAAAGCCACAAAGAAGGAAGGCGGCCACGCCCAGGGCGCGTTTTGCTATACAATAAGCCCGTTCCATGATTTGGAACAGTTTGTTAAGGATGCAAAGGGAATGGTAGAAGCAGGCGCCGATTCAATATGCATTAAGGATATGGCGGGATTGTTAACCCCATACACGGCATATGATCTTGTAAAGGCGTTAAAGGAAAACATAAAGGTGCCGATACAGCTTCACACACATTATACAAGCGGAGTTGCTTCAATGACATATCTGAAAGCCATTGAAGCCGGATGCGATATTGTGGACTGCGCGATTTCGCCGCTATCAATGGGGACTTCACAGCCGCCTGTTGAACCGTTGGTGGCAACTCTTAAAGAAACTCCTTACGATACCGGTTATGATTTAAATTTGTTATCAGATATTGCGAATTATTTCCGTCCGCTGCGTGAAGAATTCCTTACTTCAGGGCTTTTGAATCCAAAGGTTTTAGGAGTGGATATAAACACGCTTTTGTATCAGGTTCCGGGAGGGATGCTGTCGAATCTTGTTTCACAGCTTAAACAGGCGGGCAAGGAAGATAAATTTATCGATGTGCTCAATGAAGTGCCAAAGGTAAGGGAAGAACTTGGTTATCCGCCGTTAGTTACGCCTACCAGCCAGATTGTCGGAACACAGGCGGTTATGAATGTAATTGCCGGCGAAAGATATAAAATGGTGCCGAAAGAAACCAAAGCGCTCGTTAGGGGTGAATACGGAAAAACCCCTGCGCCTATAAAAGACGATATTGTAAAAATTACGATAGGCGATGAAAAACGTATAACATGCCGGCCTGCTGATTTAATTGAACCTGAGCTTGACAATATAAGAAATGAGATGAAAGAATACCTTGAGCAGGATGAGGATGTGCTTTCATACGCACTTTTCCCACAGGTCGCGAAAAAGTTTTTTGAATTCAGGAAAGCGCAGAAATACAAGATTGACCCGGATATGGTCGACTATGAAGAAATGGTGCATCCGATATAGAGATAGCGAGGGGGGGTTAAGAAGCAGAATTCCCCCTCTTTTTGTTTTATGGAAAGTTTTTATTTGACACAGTCCGAAATGGAAGGAGACATGGTATGATAAGTTTTGATTATACAAATACCAAAGGTTTTATAAGTGAGCATGAGATTGATTATTTTCTTCCTCATGTTGAAAAGGCGCATGAGTTTTTGCACGAAAAATCCGGCCCTGGAAACAGCTTTACCGATTGGGTCAGCCTTCCGATTGAGTATGACAAAGAGGAATTTTCCCGAATAAAAAACGCTGCCGACAGAATAAGAAACAATTCTGATGTTTTTATCGTTATAGGAATAGGCGGTTCATATCTTGGCGCAAGGGCCGCGATTGAGGCTTTAAACCATTCTTTTTACAATCAGCTTCCGAAATCAAAAAGGAACGGTCCGTTAGTATATTTTGCCGGAAATAATATCAGCTCCGATTATATTTCGGATCTTCTTGAAATTGTGGAAGGAAAGGATATTTCTATTAATGTTATATCCAAATCCGGCACAACAACCGAACCGGCAATCGCTTTCAGAATATTTAAGGAGTATATGGAAAAAAAGTACGGCGTCGCCGAAGCGAGAAAGCGTATTTATGCGACAACCGACAGACAGAGGGGCGCATTAAAGGCTGTCGCCCTTTCGGAAGGCTACGAAACTTTTGTTATACCTGACGGAGTAGGCGGACGTTTTTCTGTTTTATCCGCGGTTGGGCTGCTTCCTATTGCCGTGTCCGGAATCAATATTGATCAAATTATGGAAGGAGCGGCGCAAGGTTACAGGCTGTACAGCAAACCGTTATTCGAAAACCCTTCGTATCAGTACGCCGTGGTGAGAAACGCTTTGTACAGGAAAATGAAGACAATTGAAATAATGGTAAATTTCGAACCATGTTTACATTATTTTACCGAATGGTGGAAGCAGCTATTTGGTGAAAGTGAAGGAAAAGACGGCAAAGGCATTTTTCCAGCCGGCGTTGATTTTACAACAGATCTGCATTCGATGGGCCAATATGTTCAGGATGGTATTAGAAATTTATTTGAAACAGTGCTTAACATTGATACTACCCGCAGGAGTATAGTGGTTAAAGAAGATAAAGAAAACGCAGACGGGTTGAACTATCTTGCGGGGAAAAGCCTTAATGAAATAAACAAAAAAGCAATGGAAGGTACAATTATGGCTCATGTTGACGGAAATGTACCTGTTATGGTAATAAACATTCCCGAAATGACGCCTTATTATTTTGGTCAGCTTGTATATTTCTTTGAAAAGGCATGTGGAATAAGTGGATACCTTCTTGGTGTAAACCCCTTTGACCAACCCGGTGTTGAAGCATATAAGAAAAATATGTTTGCCCTTCTTGGCAAACCTAAATATGAAAAAAATAAAAAATAGTATTAAAAAAGAGATACAATCATTAAAACTCTCGTTAAAAACGGGAGTTTTTTTGTATAAACGGATAAAAATACTGTTTAAACAAAAAAACAGGCAATTTATTCAGGCAATATTGATTATTTTTGTTGTATATGATTATAATACGAATATGTACATTTTTTAATCAAAACAGGCTTTTCAAAACAGATTTCTCAGATTGCATATATAAAAGCGCAGCACGGAAAAAGCAGATAATTTCAGCATGGGGGTATCAATAATGGAATTGATGGAGCAACTGGTAGGAGGAGTGTATACGGAACAGAATGCGGAATCCGCGGAGAAAAAAGATTTTGAAAATAGTACAAATAATCACGAAGACATTATTAACCTGCAGTCAATGCAAGCGTTTGGATATGACTGGGTTTCGGCGCTGTCACACGAATTCAGGACACCCCTAAACGTAATTCTATCGACTATCCAAATGGTTCAATTGAACACGAAAGGCTCAANAGATGGNGAGTACAGGAAGATTAAGGACAAGTATCTTAATATAATGAAACAGAATTGTCTTCGGCTCTTAAAAATGGTTAATAATATAATTGATATTAACCGGATAAATTCGGATTTTTTTCAGATAGACCCATGCAACGAAGATATTGTTAAGATTATTGAAAATATAACTTTATCGGTTAAAGAATATGCAAGTGCAAAAAATATTGACATTTCATTCAGTTCAAACAGTAGTAAGCATATAATAGCCTGTGATACATTTCAACTCGAACGTATTCTTTTAAATCTCTTATCGAATGCTATAAAATTTACGCCGTTTGGCGGAACGGTTAATGTTATTTTAACGGTAATGCCCGAGAAGGTTTATGTTTCAGTTTCAGATTCCGGGCCGGGTATTCCTGAAAAATATCGTGATTTGATATTTGAGCGCTTCAGCCAGACAGACGGAAAAAGCTTCCTTGAGAAACGTGGAAGCGGAATGGGCCTTTTCCTTGTGAAAAAACTGCTTGAGAGGATGAACGGGGAGATATGGGTCTCAAGCATGGAAGGCAAGGGAAGCACGTTTACATTCTTTCTTCAGAATTATAAGCTCCCTGACAGCGTTAATGAAAAGAACACAAAAAAGTATGATAATAGCCGCGTGGAATGTCTTCAGGTCGAGTTTTCAGATATATATGTCTAAAATATTATGCCCAGTGCTTGACAAAGAAAAAAGAATAATGTATAGTTTTTAGTGCAAACAAGTAGAAGTATCCACTTCTCACCCTGTATCATCCTGATTTCAGGGTTAATCAGAGCAGTATTTGCTGTGGTTTAAGCAGGTGAAGTGGGTTTACCTGCTTTTTTGTATGAAAAAACAAATAATCATATATTTACATATGATTATTATGGGTTCAAAATTTTACGGAGGTGTTTTTTATTAAGAAAACTCAAATACAGGTGAATAGTCAGATCAGGGATAAAGAAGTAAGGCTGATTGACGCAGACGGAAAAATGATAGGAATTGTGTCCGCCAGGGAAGCTCAGTTAAAAGCCAATGAGAGGGAGTTAGACCTGGTAAAGATTTCACCTAATGCCAATCCCCCTGTTTGCAAGATAATGGATTATGGCAAATATCTTTATGAACTAGCGAAGAGGGAAAAAGAAGCAAAGAAGAAGCAGACAAACATATCGGTAAAAGAAATAAGGTTATCTGCAAAAATAGAAGAACATGATTTTTCGTTTAAGCTTAAAAATGCAGTAAAGTTTCTTCGCGATGGTGACAAGGTTAAAGTATCCATACGATTCAGGGGTAGGGAAATGCAATACACCTCCATAGCTTATCAGGTTATAAACAGGTTTGCCGAAATGATAAAAGACTACGGCAAAATGGAAAAAAAGCCAGTTATGGAAGGAAGAAGTATGACGGTTATGTTTACTCCGATTAAGGAAAAACAATAAGACCGAAGTATAGGAATATTTTATAGGCCATTTACAGCGTTATAAAAATAGTGAAGGAGGTTATGCCTATGCCAAAATTAAAAAGCCACAGCGCTTCTAAAAAAAGGTTTATTATAACCGGCACTGGTAAGGTTAAACGAAATAAAGCATATAAAACCCATATTCTTACCAAAAAGTCCACGAAACGTAAGCGGAATTTACGTAAACCAGCTTTAGCATCGGACGCGAACGCGGCAATCATTAAACAAATGTTGCCTTACAAGTGATAGGAAAAGAGGTGTAGAAAATGGCAAGAGTAAAGGGTTCTGTTGCAACCAGAGCAAGACGCAAAAAAGTATTAAAGCACGCTAAAGGTTATTTTGGCGCGAAAAGCAAGTTATACAGAGTCGCGAATCAAGCGGTCATGAAGTCTTTGGTATATTCATACCGCGACAGAAAAGCGAAAAAAAGAGATTTCAGAAAATTATGGATCACCAGAATAAATGCGGCGGCAAGAATGAACGGTCTGTCTTACAGCCGGTTTATGAACGGTCTGAAAAAGTCCGGTATAGCGCTTAATAGAAAAGTTCTGGCCGATATGGCTGTAAATGACGCGACAGGTTTTGCAAAACTTGTTGATAAGGTAAGAGAGTAAAAATGACCGAATGGAAATCGAAAAGAAGCAATACCAAAAAGGTGTTGCTTTTTTTGTGTTGTGAACTAAAAATTTATACTTTTCATTTTGCTCTCTGCATTGGCCGATATGTGACCGGATTTTTGCAATTTTATTACAAAGCATCCCAAACAGTACAAATATAGCTGTGAACAAGATATAATTGCAATAGCAGCGGGTTAGCATTAAGAAATATGGCAAATTGAATTAAAATGCAGGCAAACTTATCTTGAGTATAAGGTGTATCTGTTATAAAATAATATCGAAGCGGGTTTGCCGTATGCGGTTTTTATTACCACATAATCACATTCCGTTGGGGGAACTTTTGTGGCAGGAATTAGTAGCATAAAGGAATTTTTTATAGTTATAGGGAATTTCCTCGGCTTGAACGGGCCTCTTGATATTTTTTTAATGCTCGTTGATATAAGCATCATTTCCTTTATTGTATATAAGGTCATACAATTAGTCCGAGAAACCCGTGCGATGCAGCTTGTTAAAGGAATATTGTTTATTGTTATAGGGCTAAAGGTCGCACAATTAATAGGGTTAAAAACGATGGCCTATATACTTGAGGGTGCTATACCCCTGCTTGGGTTCTCGCTTATTGTGCTGTTCCAGCCGGAGCTAAGGCGAGGCCTTGAAAAAATTGGCAACAGCGGTTTCCGTAGTTTCCTTTTGTTTGATGAAGATGCCGATCAGCTTCGCACCACTGCGTCAATTGAGGATATTGTCAAATGCTGCAAGCACTTTTCCGAAGAATATATCGGCGCACTTATAGTGATAGAAAGGAATACAAAAATCGGTGACGTAATAAATACCGGAACTCCAATGGATTCTCTTATATCTTATGAGCTTCTTACAAATATTTTTACTCCCCATGCGCCGCTGCATGACGGCGCGGTTATTATCAGAGACAACAAGATTAAAGCGGCGGCATGCTACCTTCCGTTAACGGAAAACCCAAGCCTTAGCCGTGAGCTTGGAACACGCCATAGAGCCGCTCTTGGAATCACAGAGGTATCGGATGCAATAGCTATTGTGGTTTCCGAAGAATCAGGGAAAATATCTTTTGCACATAACGGGGGCTTAACACGAAATTTAACGCCTGACACGCTGCGTAAAGCATTGTATCGCTTCCTTCTTGATAAGAGCTCCGCAAAGAAAGTACGCTTTTTATTCAGAAAGGTCAAGGATGATGAAGAATAGGCGCATAAGCATAAATACTATTTTTGAAAAAGATTTGGTTCTTAAGATTATATCGGTGCTTATTGGAATTTTAATCTGGTTTGTAGTTCTTGACCAGCAAAATCCAATGAGTGAGCACACGCTTTCTGTTCCGCTGCGTACAAATAAGGAAGTGCTTGCCGGTAAAAATATCAGCATGGTTTCTTCAACCATTCCCGATACTATAAATGTAGTGATAAAGGGAAGAAGGCAGAGGCTTGAAAAGGTTTCAACCAGTGATTTCCAAGCATTTTTGGATTTTAGCGGCATTGAAAGCACNGAACAGACAACAATGAATATACCCATTCCTCAGTATAATGGAGACCAGGATATCATTATTACCGATGTCTATCCTAAATCAGTTAAAATTTCGCTGGAGAAAATAATACGCAAAGAGTTTCCAATAAATATCAGATGGTCCGGTTCGCTTCCGGAAGGATACGAAGCAGTTAATATAAAGCTTAACCCCGATACGGTATTTTTACAAGACCTTGAAAGCATTATAAACAATATTGAAAGTGTTGCCGTTTCAATAGAACGTGAGCAGCTTATTAAAAGCGCTTCAATGAACAGGCGTATTGAAGTGTATAATAAAGACGGTAAAATAATACCTTCACTGGACGGGAGTTTTCAGACGAACATAAGTTATAATATAGCCAAAACAGTACCCGTGGCTACAACCGTTAAAGGAAAACCAAAGGAAGATTTTTATGTAAAAGATTATAAATTATCCCGCAACACGGTACAGATAATAGGAAGCTATGATATTATCAAAGATATTAGTGTGATTAATGCCGAACAGCTCGATGTCGACGGAGTCGAAGGCTCCTTCAGCAGGGAACTTGAGCTTAAGATCCCTGAGAATGTACAGCTTTATAACAGTAACAGTGTGATATCCGCCCAGGTTAATATAGAACGTTATTCATATAAAACAATTTCAATACCAAAATCGTCAATTACAATATTCGGCGGTGATGTGACCGGCAGGATTAAATACAGGATTGCGGAGGATGAAATATCATTTGCAATAAAAGGCCCCGGCGAAATATTAAACACTGTTGATGCAAAAACTATTAAGGGGTTTGTAAATGTATCCGAGCTAAGCGAGGATAAAGGAACTTTTGATGTGCAGATATCCCTGCCTTCCGGAATTTACATAGACGGCAGCGTTATAGTTACCGTTGAAACCGAGACTACAGTTCTGTCCGAAGAAATAGANGAACCTGAACCAACGCCTTCACCAATACCCGACGAGGANACTCTTGAGGAAGAGCCTTTTGAAAAACCTCAATAATCTTTTTCTTTTTCTTGTTTACATATCATCCATATGCTAAAATATCTAAGGTGACTAAAAAGGCC
>JGI24712J26585_10000280_pt1 | contig 43918 bp, 46 predicted proteins | sample BioPla3DNA2_FD_26585 | JGI IMG/M metagenome (IMG submission 26585)
CGTGTACCGTGGTTATTGTTTTCAGCAACTGTGCACCACTCAAGATTACTTGCTTTGTTATTTGTTTTATTTTCATCTATATGATTCACACAAGGCTTATTTTCTGGATTCTCGCAAAAAGCTTCGCAGACAAGACGGTGAACTAAGAATTTTTTCATTTTACCGCTACTATCGTAGAGTTTGACTCGTAAGTAACCGTTGTGTAATATTTCAGGCTTNAAAATCCGTTCTTTTACTGGCATTTTTCTACCGTTCTTTCTAATAGCAATACGCTCTAAACTTTTCACCCTACCCATATTACTAACTTGATAACGTCCTTCGTAACCTTTTATGTCTTTCCAGATTTCATTATTTTTAAACATTATTATTTCTCCTTAAAATATATTGCATATTAATAATAATTATATAATATCTTTTTGAATTTAACAAATAAAAAACGTCTCGAGGAATCGAGACGTTAGATAAAAAAGAAAATTTGGAAAAGTCCTTGGTTACGAAGGACAATTATATATTACAACATTAATTTCTGACTGTCAAGTCTTTTTTAAAATAAATTTATTTAGAATTCCATATTTATATACAGACCAAAACAAACCGAATCAATTCTAAGGGGTCTAAAAGGCTCTGTACGCTCTTTTAGTCTTTGGGAATATAATTATACTCAAAAGGCGCTAAAAGCTCGTAGAGAAGCTCCTAGACACCTTAAAATTGATTCTAGAGGTGAAGAGTAGTCTCTTTCGGAATTCTTCTAGATATATACCTACTTCAAGCACTATTTAAGCTTATTATTTTTTATTTAGTAATTTATTCCTTATATTATTTACTCATCTTCATCGAAATAAGTATTATATATCACAAGACCCAAAGATACTGTTATAAGTGCTGTTCCGCCAAAAATATATATAACATTTTCAATAATATGAAAGAATTTCACTCCCAATGTTGGATATGTATTACATAAAACNGGCAAAATTGTCGCCATAGAGCAAGCCCCTACGAAAAAGATAATCAATGAGATAGTACCTATATATAATAAGAGAAGTTCACTTACTTCTAATAAAGTTGCTTCCTTGATAAATTCCTTAAATTCAATTTGATTTTTTCGATATTTATTAAATGCACATTCTTCTCTGCTAAACATATAAACACTCTTTCTCTGTACTAAGGTTTCGTAGTAATTTGTTTATGGGATATATCTAATTCTCTATATTACGAAAAATTCTACAATTTGAGAGCTTTATCCCTTTATATTCAAGCATTATATAATTTTTAAAAAATTCTTCTATATCGATAAGGTTGTCAATTCGGCCAACTCCCGCTACTCCTAAGAAGGTAACATAAGAGAAGAAAACAAAGAACCAAATAATACCAAAAATCTGTTCCCATTTAGTCAATTTTGGAGCAAAAGCAAAATTAGCAAAAATTAAGACGGTTGGTGTAAATACACAAACCATAGTTATCCAATTAACGAGGATATTGCCAATAGGGTTTCGTTTGAAGATATTCATCTTTTAGCTTAACAATCTCTTGATAATCTACATTAGGGAACAAATAAAAGTTACCTTCGGATAAAAGCAAAATAAAATCCTTACAATCCAATTCTTCTGGATATTTAAAGGTAACATCTAATTTTATAGGAAAATCTGCTACTGTATATTCTTTCTCAGAAGAATGTATTTCAGAAATAACTTCGTCTAAAATAGATTGCTCTGCTTTAAGACGTTTTCCTTTAATCAGAGCCTTTTCACTTTCTGTTAATTTTGTAGGTTCTAACAAAGTTTTTGTTCTTGTCAAAGTTGTCTCGTTATCTTTTTTATACCTTTTTTCATCAAACATTTTAGAATCCTTCTCTAAATCATTGCAATATTTTTATAATAAATTATATTCTTTATTTATATATAATACTACGATTTCTACAAAAAAAACAAGGAAGACTTTTAAGCCTTCCTTTTTAGTCTGTTGAATCTACATAAGAATGATAAATTTTATTTTCTCCTTTATATTCGTACGAATATTTAGTAGGATTGGTAATAATTAATTCGTATGAAGTTGGCTTATCAGTAGGAGTAATGTATCGTCCGCTTTGCGTTAAATTATGAACAGTTTTAATATTATAACTCTTACCGTTATCAGAAACTAAGTTTTTACTTTCAGAATCTCTTATTTCTACAATTTTAATCAATTGTTCTGTTTTATTATCATACAAATATAGATTATTTATCTTACCTCTTTTATCAGTAGTAAGATTATTTAGTTCATAAGGTTCTCCTATTTCGTGACAATCGGTAGTAGGATAGGAAGATGTAATAGGAAATGTATTTGGGTCTTCTTTTCTGTCAATTCTATTACCTTTGTTATACTTTTCAAGTTGTAAATGAATATTATATTCTTTATATAGATTTTCATTAATAGATTTAACTTCTTCTACTGATTTAGGAATATTACCAGTAAAGGAAATATTTTCTCTACCAGCTTGTTCTTTTTTATCCATAATTTGATGATATTTAAGACCTTTAGAATTAAATAATTTATTAAGTCTCTTCATATTATTTTGGATAGTATTAAAATCTTTTTCTAAAAGCTCTGGATTATTTTTATAATCATTAATCCAAGCCATATTTTTCTTAGAAAAATCTTTAGGATTAAGAATAGGTTGATGTTTAAACTTATTATACAAAGAATACTGAGCAACCAATTTAACTGGTCCCTCTACATTTTCTAGAAAAGCTTTAGGAGTTTCTGTTTTTTCGTATACAGTATACTTTCCTTTACTAATGTATCCCTTTTTAACGAATTCTTTTGTATCTGCTATAATAGCTTTATCTTCACTTGATAAATTTTCTTCAAAAGCTTGTTCTTTATGTTCAGACAAACCTAAAGCTAATGTTAAAGAATCTTTATCTAAAGTTTCTTGATTGCTAATATAATAATTATTATAGTCAATATAAGCTTTAATTTCTTGAGCTGATAATTTATCTGTATTAAATTTATGAGCTGTATTATCATATGTTAATTCATTCACATAATCAACATAATTTTGTCCATTCTCTTTTGTTGAAAAATGGGGAGATGAATTTTGGAATGGACATTTACCTTTTGCAGCTCTACAAACAGAAACTTTATTGGTTTTAGGATTAATATGATAAGGCATTTCTTCTCCTTCCGTTTATTTATAAATATCTAATAAAATTTCACAATAACTTGTTCAGTAGGATAGAAATTAATTTCTTCTACCTTATTAAGAGTAGAATCATATCGTTTTAATTGTAGAGTATATTTATATATTTTTTTAGAACCTAATATTACTACATCATCAACAATTATCATAGGAACATATTCATCTTCTTCTAGATTTAAATATTCTTTTACAAAATTATAAAGAACAGTAGTAAAAGTATCAAGTGAAGAAAATCCTACAGTACCAAATTTTTGATGAAAAGCTCTATAAAATTTATCTGTAAATTCTTTAGTTGCATATTTAGTCTCTTTATTACGAAGTTCAATATTTTTCATATTATTCTCCCAATTGATTCATATAAGCATTATAGGTTTGGTTCATAAGCATAGCAACTGTAAGAGGGCCTACTCCACCGGGAACTGGAGAAATAAAAGAAGTTAAGTCTTTTACATTTTCAAAGTCAACGTCTCCTACTAATTTATTATTCTCATCTCTATTAATACCTACATCAATAACAACAGCTCCTTCTTTAATAAAGTCTTTTGTTACAAATTTAGGTTTGCCAATAGCAACGATAACTATATCTGCATTTTTTACAATATCTTTAAGATTATGAGTGTGTGAGTGAGTTAATGTTACTGTGGTATTTCTCTCTAGTAAAAGTTGAGCAATAGGTTTTCCCACGATAGAGGACCTTCCTATAACTACAGCGTTTTTCCCGTCCAGAGAAATTTGATATTCATCTAAGAGTCTGATAATACCAGCTGGAGTACAAGGAACCATTTTTGGAGTCCCTAGATGTAAATGCCCTACATTTGTAGGGTGAAAAGCATCGACATCTTTCTCAGGGAGAATAGAAAAAAGAACTTTTTCTTCTTCTATATGTTTAGGTAGAGGAAATTGGACAAGAATCCCATTTATAGAAGAATCTTTATTAAGTTTATCAATAAGAGCTAATAAATCTTCTGTTGTAGTTGATTCTTCTAATTTATAAGTAATAGTATTAATTCCTATATATTTAGCAGCTCTTTCTTTATTACGAACATAGACTTTACTAGCTTTGTCATCTCCTACTAGAATAACTGCTAGACAAGGTTTTGTTTTAAGAGAAGAAACTTTTTCTTTAAGCTCTTCTTGAATTTTTAGTGATAATTTCTTTCCGTCTAGAATTTGCATTACGACTCCTTTTATATTTATTTATATAATAATATTTTATCAAAAAAGTAAGAAAAAGTGTAGAGAAAAAATAAAAAATAGATAGGGGGTTAATCCTATCTATTTTTGTTAATGTCCATTTAGTAGATTTTGAGATATATAAGCGTTCTCGTTATTTACGACCGCCCTCAAGGCGTCTCCACCAAAGAGGTTGTAAGTATTAAGCATATTTTGGTCTACCGCAGACGTCCAGTTCATAATAGAATCGAAATCTTTAGGAGTTTTATATTCAGAAAATCCTTTATCTTTAAGTTTTTTAGTAGATTTGGCATTAAGACTGCTAAATATACTATTATTAAAACCAGTAACTTCAGGGACTGAATACGGCGATACTTTAACTCCAAAATCTGTAGGATATAGACTTTCTGTAGAGCTTCCTCGTACAGTAGAAGGCTGTGCCCATTGAGAAGTATCTTTTCCTCCATTAAAGTATTTCATTAATCGTCTAAACAATTCGTGGTGAGTATGGTAGTATGCTTCACGGATTTGTCCACCTTGCTGATAAGGCGTATCATATCCTAGCCAGACAGCACCTGAAACAGATTTCGTTGTGCCTCCAATCCACAAATCGCTAGCTGTGTTATCGGGAAATCCATAAGAAGCGTCGAAACCTACTGTACCAGTTTTAACAGCATATCCTTGATATGGAAGCTCCGCTTCTTCTGCTGTTCCTCCAACTTTTGGTACTTCTTCACACATACGAAGCAGAATATAAGCAGTACTTTCATTCATAGCTTTATTAGTTTGGAAAGTTATATTTTTCTCTGAATTATCATCAAATACTAATTTAGTGATATATTGAGGTTTTTTATAAGTTCCCAAATTTGCTAGTGTTGCTTGTGCTGCAGCCAACTGTTGAGTAGAAATATTAATACCAAGCGCGTCTGGACCACCGTAGGTATCTTTTACATCTAAATCTACTCCTTGTAGGAATTTCTTAGTATTATCAGAACCAGTTACGTTATCAAGTAGTCTAATTGCTGGAGTATTAAGAGAAAGTTTAAGAGCTTTCGTCATCGTCACATTGCCATATGTATATCCACCATAGTTAGAAGCTGTAATGTTAGTTCCCGGATAAGTATAATTAGAACTATCAAGAATAGTACCAGAGCCTTTACCATAATATTGAATAGCTGGGCCATAAGCAATCCAAGGCTTTGTAGATGAACCAGAAGAACGAGTATTTTGAGTAGCTCTATTTAAGCCAAAAGCTTGGCTTCCTCGTCCTCCATACTGGGATATTACAAATCCAGTTTTAGGGTCGATAAATGTACCTGCAGCTTGCATACCGTCATCTTGATAGCCTTCATAACTATCAAAGATATATTTTACATCTGAATCAACCTTAGGATTTAAAGCTGTATAGATTTGCATAGGTGTTTTATCCAAATCATACCCTAATTCTTTAACTTGATTTAGAGCTGAGGAAATATAAGCAGAATGTTCATTCCCTTGTGTAATGACGTTAGTATTTCTCCAATGTCTTGGTTGCAAGCCGTCTTGAATAGGAACTGCCTTAGCTTTCTTATATAAATCCTTACTAATTTTACCTTTATTATAGGCTGCTAATAATACTTCATTTCTTCGTTTTTCTACTAATTGTGGATTGTCATATAAATTATATGCAGACGGTGCTTGTCCTAATCCAGCAATAATAGCTAACTTAGAAATTGTCATAGGGTCATTACCAGTTAAATCTTTTAATGATTTATTATAATATGTAATAGCGATTGTATTAGCTCCATACGAACCCTCTCCCATATTAATCATATTAATATAAGTTTCAAGAATTTTATTCTTACTAAAGTTATTTTCCATTTGCATAGATAAGAATAATTCTTGAATTTTTCGTTCTATAGTACGATGTTTCACATCTGAACTAAATACTAGGTTTTTTACTAATTGTTGATTTATACCAGAACCACCTCTCGCACCTTTAGTCTTAATAGCATTAAAGATACCTTTTGGAGAAAAACCATAGTTTTGATAGAAATCGGAATCTTCTGTCGAAAGAAGGATATTTATATAATTTTTAGGAATATCTTCAAACTTAATAAAGTCTCTAATATGGTCCGTATCAGACCATATAACTGTTCCGTCTGAAGCGTACATATTGCTTGTACCACCAACTGCTTCCTTCATCATATTTCCACTAATTTTAGGTGAGTCGTGGATAACTTTAGATAAATAGAATCCACAGCCTAAGGCCCCTACAACACCACCAAGTAAAATAACTTTAGAACCTATTTTTAAAGATTTAAGAATATATTTCTTTACTTTTTTATTCTGTTTGTTATGCAAGGTCTGTTTTTGCCCTCAAAAAGTGCTTAAAGATACTCAAACACATAAAGAAAGCTCTCCTTTCTTGAAGTTTTTATTTTAATAAGAAACGTCATTGTTATTCTACTTTTTTGTTCTATACTAAGATATAACCAACCTAAATTTGTAAGATTTTTTTGTCATTTCTTTATTCTGTTATTTTATATTAACACGAAAAAGAAAGATTGTCAAGAATTTTATAAATATGTGGTNAAAAATTGCATTTTTGATTTTAGCTCTCGTTGATTTTGTATACGTTATATCGAAGGAATTTGCAGGTTTTTAACCCCATTTTTGCCCATTTTTAACGTCTATGATGTACTGTACTTGAGCGACTAAATTTCGCTCTCAGAATTGATTTTTACTAACATAAAAATTAAGCTTTTAGCAGAAGTTTAAACAAAGATTTTTACGAGTGGCGAAGATTCATCTAAAGTTTAAATAAAATAAAAAACACTCAAAATTGAGTGCGCTATTTTTATAAGTCTACTTTCCCATTCTTAACATATTTCCATACGTAGNCGTAAGCGGTTTTCGCTTCCCCTCGTGCCACTCTGCTGATGAATGCGTTATCGACCCCAAGCTGTCTTTCAACTTCCATTGTTGATTGCCAAACTTTAATTAGCTTACCGTCTCGTGTATATTGACCGACTGATTTAGCTATTCTTGCATTGCGTGTCCCGTGATTGCAGTTTTCTTTGACGGTGCACCACTCAAGATTACTAGCTTCATTGTTTATTTTATTTTCATCTATATGATTCACACAAGGCTTATTTTCTGGATTCTCGTGGAAGGCTTCGCAGACAAGACGATGAATCAAGAAACTCTTCCTCTTACTATTGCTATTGCAGAGGTTAACGTACAAGTAACCGTATTCGTTTGTACTTGGTTTCAGAATCCGTTCTTGAATAGGTTGCCTTCTTCCATTCTTTCTAGCAACAATTCGCTCTAAACTTTTCACACGACCAATATCACTAACCTGATATAAGCCTTCGTAACCTTTGATGTCTTTCCACAACTCTTCTTTTTGAGGCATAATAATTTCTCCTTAAAATTATTTATAAGTCTATTTTAGCATATCTTAATTAATATCTAAATTTCTGAATAGACCTTTATTTTTAAATATCTTTATTATTTTTAATAGAAAAGCAGAAGAGTAATAAAACTCTTCTACTTAACTTTTTATTCTGCTTATTCTGTAATTTCAGTTCTTGTTCCATTATTATCTTCTGTCTCTCCAGAAGTAGAAGTAGAACTAGAACTATTATCTATAGAAGAACTACTACTTGAAGTAGAAGAAGGAAGTGCTGGTGTTTCAGAAGGACTTGGTTTAGGTTTAGATTCTTCTTTAGGTTTTTCTTCTATATGCTCTTCTTTAGGTTTTTCTACTGGTTTTTTACCTTTAGAAATAGTTACATTAATAACTGAACCAGCAAACATCTTATTGAAATCTCCCTGTTGAGGAGATTGACTGATAACATTATCTTTTTCTACAGTATTTGAATATTCTTCCGTAATGTTAAACACTATATTATCTTTATATTGTTCCATATCAGAACGTTTATTAAGTGTAGGGATATCAATAAGTTTTGATTTATAATCATTATATTCTTGAACGAATTTATCAAATACGGCTTTATTTTCTTTAGTCTTATTATAAATATTAATTTTATTAATTTGATTATCGTGTTTACTTAAAATCTTAGCAGATTTTTGAATAATTGGAGAAATATAGTCATCAATAATTAACCATTTATAATGTAAAGAACCAAGTTGAGCATTCCAATTTTCTAGATTAGAAGAAGGGACATCTTTTTTAACACTTACAAAACTAGGTTCTACATCAAAAGTAGTACCGAAGGTGTCGACAACTTGAGCTAGAATAGATAAATCATCTTTAAAGAAATACATTGATTGATATGCTGTTTTAGCAAATTCTTTATCTGAAGTATCTTTATCGTCATCAAGTCGTTCTTTAATTACTGGTCCATATTTTTCTACAAAATTAGCAATTTCAGTAGGTTTTGTAGAACTCTTAATAGCTCCAGATTTATTAAAGAATGATTTATATTCTCTTTCAGCGGGATATAAAGAAGTTACGATGTTATAAGTTTGGACTTCTTTATCTTTAAGAGCTTGAGGAAGAGCGTTATATTCTTTTTCTAGTTCTTCCATATTAGATTTAGTTGCTAATTCAGTAAAACTACCTTTTTGGCGGTCGTATACTTCACTTACTAATTTAGTGTATCGCTTCATTAATTGTCTATCTTTAGTAGTTAAGTATAACATATATGGTTCTTCATCTGCTATCTTAGTTTTACTTGCTTGTTTCCAATGTACTGTATCCGTAAAATAATCAACCATTTGATAGCCTAAATAGAGACCCTCTCCGACTATCCCTAAAATTATAAGCCAATAGACTAAATTAATTTTTCTAAAAATACTATTTTTTTTAGTCCGCTTACGCTTCAATCTACTTGCTCCTCTCTTTTTGCTTTGTATAATGTATTATATCAAATATATTTATTATTTTCAATAGAAAACTGAAGAGTTTTTGTTACTCTTCTGTTAGACTTTAATTTGTAGGATTTTTGTTAATTTCTTTTCCCGTATTCTGTTTATATTATCACGGGAAAAGAATATCAAGAATTTCTTAATAATATAACAAATAATTGCATTTTTAATTTTAGCTCTCGTTGATTTTGTACACGTTATATCGAAGGAATTTGCAGGTTTTTGTCCCATTTTTACCCATTTTTAACGCCCAAGATGTACTGGGCGGTTTATTTTTGCTCTTAGAATTAATTTTAGCTAGTTTTAAAACATTGATTTTTACTAACATAAAAACTAAGTTTTTAACTGAGCTTAAACAAAGATTTTACGAGTGTCGAAGATTCATCTAAAGTTCAAATAAAATAAAAACACTCAAAATTGAGTGCTTTATTTTTAAATCTACTTTTCTTCATCAACATATTTCCAGACGTAGCCGTATGCTGTTTTTCTTTCGCCTCGAGCAGCTCTACTGATACTCTTGTTCGAGAACCCAAGCTGTCTTTCAACTTCGTGGGTTGATTGCCAAATTTTAATTAACTTACCGTCACGTGTGTATTGACCGACTGCTTTTCCAAGGGCTTTAGCAGCTTTTGCATTGCGTGTCCCGTGGTTAAGGTTTTCTTTGTAAGTGCACCACTCTAGATTACTTGCTACGTTGTTTATTTTATTTTCATCTATGTGATTCACGCAAGGCTTATTCTCGGTATTCTCGTGAAAGGCTTCGCAAACAAGACGATGAACAAAAAACAATTTTCCCTTACCACTGCCTTTACAGAGGGCAACTCGCAAGTAACCGAGTCCCTTCTGTGGCTTCAAAATCCGTTCTTTTATAGGCAACTTGCTACCGTCTTTNCTAATGGTCTCACGCTCTAAGCTTTTTACTCGTCCCAGATTACTAACCTGATACAAGCCCTCGAAACCTTTAATGTCTTTCCATATTTCTTCCTTTTGGAACATTATGATTTCTCCTTGAAATTATTCATAAACATATTTTAGCATATCTTAAATATCTAATATCGAAATGAACCTTGAATTTTTATTATTTTTAATAAATAAGGAAGAAGTGTTTTTTCTTCTAATTCTTTTACAGTTACATCGCTAATTCTGCTTTTAAGATTCTTAAAGCTTGATTTCTTTCTATTCCATAACTTCTTTTCTTTAAGTTATATTGTTTCATAAAATCTTCTTTTGAGATTCTAATGCTATCGTCAAATTCATAAAAAATAATTTTTTGTTGAAGTGGAGTTAATTTATTAGTTATAGTTTTCATTAACTCTGCACCAAATAAATCTTCTTTATCTATTGAATCATAATATGATATATAATTTTCGTCTTTTATCAAAGTTCCTAGAGGGACAGAATTGTTATCAGTCTTAATTTCAAAATCAAGAGAGGTAACTCCTTTTACAAAAGAGTCAACAGTTTCAAAGCGATTAACTTTATTTAAATTTTTATATTCATCTTTATGTAGTTGTACATATTCTTTTAAAGACATTATATTTTGAGCATTTTCTTCTAGCCATTTTCTTTTCGCTTTTAAATATTCTACATTAGATAAATCTTTAAAAGCTATTAACGAATTATCTGTATTACAACTATAAACCAATTCTTTATAAATAGGCATTCTTGCTACTGTTGTAATTTTAGTGTTTCTTCGGTAGTCATATCGCCAAATTGCTGTCATTAAACCGATATAAGCGTCTGAAATGGCGTCCTCTAAAGTATAATTAGTACACCCTGTTTTAAAAATAAAATCTTTCGCCATTTTTATAGCTAAAGGTTTATTATGTTTAAATAATTTTTGAGCTGATTTAACGGCTATTTTATATTTTTCTTTACTATCTTTATCTTGTTTCCACTCGAAAATATTTTTTCCTAATTCTAGTTCTTCTTCTTTTGACAGAAATCTATTTTGCTTCATTGACAACTCCTTTTATGACAATTTTGATAAGTTAATGATTTCTGTGTTTTGTTTTAATTTATAGCCAAAAATATTATAAGATTCTTTATTTGTAACTTTAATTTTATCACCAATAGTAAATGGACTATATTTAGTAGCTAATATTTCTGGGGTTTCTACGAAAGTTTTATTATAATGAATATAAGCTTTTTTATGGTTTTCACCAAATCTTATTTTTTTAATAATACCTTCTGTAGTAGTAGTCTTTATTTTTGTAGGAGTAGTCCAACTGAAGAACCCCAAATATATAAATATCCCCATAAAAAAGAGATAGATTAGTCCCTTCTTATATTTAAACGTTTCCAATTTTAACTAACTCCTTTCTAAAGAATGAAAGAAAAAACAAACACAAAACACTATTATTTTACAGAGATTAGATATAAAACATCTTCCTCTGTGAGTTTAGACTTGTTAAAAATTAAATTATTTGAATTTTGTTTAATAAATATATCTCCATTTTTATCGAAATTAAGAGATACTTTTACATCACCTTTATCTTCTACGGGTAGAAAGATAGTCTCATCTTGTTTAGTTTCTAAGGCTTTCTTAATTTTCTTTGCCAAGGAAGGTTTAATCTTCCCAATATAAAATCGAAAATCTTTAGTTTTTACTTCTTTTTTAACTTCTAAATTCATTGAAAAAGCTCCTTTATTAAATTAAATACATACATAACTAAACATATTCTTTTATTTCATCTGTTATATCCTTTCTATCTTGAAGATTTATATATCTCTATTATAGAATACAAAGCGACAAAAATCAATAATATTTTCAAAAAATTTTCAAAATAAAAAAGAGAGTGTTTATCACTCTTCTTTTTATTTATATATAGTATTTTTCATTATCTTTCGTTAATTTATGGTATTTTATAACATAGATTATTCCAAAAATAGCGAATATTCCTAATACAATTCTTTTGACGGTAAAAATTTTTTTAATTTTTGCTAATATACCTTTATAATCTATTCCCTTATCTACTTTTTTCTTTTTCGTACTAGGGGATTTGGAATCTCCAATTTTATTATAATTTTTATTAATAGTATCTGTCAAGGAATCAAAAATTTTTGTTAAATGTTTTTCAAAATCATCATCGCTATAATCTCCTCTAGCTTTTTTTCTTATTATATCGTCAATTGAATTCGAACTATCAGAGAAAAATTTTGAAGTTATATAATCTTGTGTTTCTTTATTTACCCCAGCAGCTAAAGATTGTGAAAATATCCAAGTTGACACATTACTATTATCATAAAAAAGTAAATCCTCATTATTGACCGAATTAGGATTAATTAGGAATAAAGCTCCTAAGCCATTATTATCTTTTGTTTTATGCTTTTCAGCATAAGCTTTTGCTAAATCATCAATTTCATCAAAACCTTTTGTAAAATCAGTATCTTTTTTTATAACAGCGACTGCATAAATAATTTTTGATTTACCATTTTTAACATCTGAATTATGTTCATCAATTTTTGCTATTGTATTAGACGGTAAAAAGCCAGTATCATCAAAAATGAAATTCCCCACTTCTTTTGTAGATACATATTTATCTGGATTTGGGGAAGAAGCAAACGCTATATTAGGAAAGAATATAAAAAACTAAATAAAAATATAATATATTTTTTCATAAATATCACCTTGTAAAATATGTAAATTTTGCCTTTCTAAAGACAAAATTTTATGTAGAAAATATCAATTCTGAGAGCGAAATTTAATCGCCTAAGTACAGTACATCGTGGGCGTTAAAAATGGGCAAAAATGGGGCAAAAAACCTGCAAATTCCTTCGATATAACGTATACAAAATCAATAAGAGTAAAATTCTAAAATATAGATTTTACTGTGTTTATTCTACATCATCATCGACTATATCACCAATTTCTAGTTGCCAAGTATATTTTTCTTCGCCGTTAACCATAAATTTTTTATTAACAAGAACTTGCTCTTTTGAGCCGTCTTCGTATTCAATCTCAAAAAGTGCGCCACGCCCCTCGGACAAGAAACGCTCAAAAAGCAGGGACCACCTAAGTGGGTCAGTATCGTGTATATTGAGCAAATATCCAATTTCAGAACCACCAGCAGAATTATGCACTGTAACTCCATTAATAGTATAATTTAAAACTTTATTAACTTTTAAATCATAGACTTTGCCTTTGTAGTGTCTAATATGTAAACGTTTTACTCTAGTTTGTTTATAGGTAAATTCTTCTAAATCAATAAAATCCTTAGAAATAATTTTATAATGATTAAAATCTTCATCGTTAACTGTCGAATTAACTACATCAAAATAATATTTTTTATTATCATTATGATAAGTTTTATAGTATTTAGGGATATAGCAACCAGAATTATCTTTTTTATAAATAAAATCTGTATTTTTACCAAAAGTCTTAACGAGAGAATCTGTTTCTAATTGATTAAGATAAAGTCGTTCATAATTAGTTTCATAAGGAATAGGTAGTCCAAATTGTTTTTCAGAGATAAAAGTTCCTGAATCTTTTTGAACTTTTCGTTTATTGTCGAATAGATAAGTTTTATAATGATTTTTCTCATCAAATCCTAGTAGTTTAGTACCTATAGATAAATCTTTTGCTTTAACAAAACCTTTATCAGCAGTATAGATTAAATGGTCTAATGTACAAGAAATAGATTCTCCATTATCAAGTTCTATTTCTATAATATCTTCATCAATATCATACTCGAAGACTTTTTCTACTTTTTGATAAGTACCATTGTGAGTAAGAACTTCATCACCGACTTTTACGTTTTTAATATATTTAAAATTAATATTATTTTTAAGTGTGACTTTATTTTTAGGTAGGAAACAGCCACGACCTAAGCCGGTAGGATAACCATTAGCATTAGCCCATTGAATGTAGTCTCTAACAACGAGGAAGTAAGAAACAAAGTCGTTACCATAAATGACTTCTCTTTCTTCTTTAATTCGTTGTCGTGATTTTTCTTGAATTTCTTTTGAATCGTGAGAACGTTTCTTTTTGAAACCTTGTTCAATAAGATAATCAAAATATTCAATTTCACTCTTGAACTGTTTAGGGATTTCAATTCTAGGTCTCAAATGAGAATTATATTCCAATTGAACAGTTTCAACTTTATCAGCAATTTCTAATGTATTATCATAAAAATCTTTATATTCTTCGTATGGGAATACTTCTACCATTTCTTCAAAAGATTTAAAATATCTTTCGCTTCCGCCTAAGACTGGACGGAGTCCGCCTTTTGTGGTGGGAGTTTCTGTAATAACGTGACCACTACCATTCATAGCCATTAGAAGTTCTTGGTTTTTAGAATCTTCTCTTTTAAGATAATGAACGTCATTAGTTATAACACCTTTAATACCCATATTTTTAGAAATAGTTACTAATTTTTTGACATCATAATCTGGTGCTACCCAATCCATAATTTCGATATAGAAATCATCTTTAAAATTAGTACGCATTACTTTTAGATATTCTTTAACTTTATTATACTGTTCTAGACGTAATCTTACATTTAATTCAGATTTAGGACAACCAGAAAGAATAATAAGTCCTTCTTTATATTGAATAAGTTGGTCTAAAGTAATTCGTGGACTATTCCAGAAGTTTCGTTCTTCTTTATGAAAAGACATATTAATAAGTTTAAATAAATTATGTAAACCAGTATTATTTTTAGCCAGAACTGTTAAATGAGTATGAGTACCGTCTGTAATATAATTTCTACGAGTTTCGTCATAAGATACCATACGTTTAACATCTCCGTCCAATTCTGGAGTCATATTAAACTCGATACCACAAATAGGTTTAATACCTGCATTTTTACATTCTTCAATAAATGTATAAATACCAGTCATAGTATTATGGTCTGTAAGAGCCAATGCTGGCATACCTAATTCACTAGCCTTGCTAACATATTCCTTAATAGTTCCGTATCCGTCCAGTAGACTATGGTCTGAATGTACGTGTAAATGAACAAAATTAGGCAATAAAAGAATCCCCCTTAATAGTTTGATTTATCTTTTCTACTGAAATTGAATATAGTTTAGGGTCTTGTTCACAACCTAAGAACTTACGATTAGTTTTTAAACAAGTTAGAGCTGTAATTCCAGTTCCTGAAAAACAATCTAAAACTATATCATTAGGTTTAGTATATTTAGAAATAATACGTTCATATAGAGGTTTAGATGTATCTATATTCGTATTAATATAACTATTTCCTAAACTTGCAGTAATAAAAGTTTCTTCTTTAGTAGGAATACCCAAATCAATTTCTTGGAAATCTTCTTTTTCTAAGATTTTTTTAAAATCTCCAAGATTCCAAATATCACAAAAGCTAACCATTCTACCATTAGGTTTTAAGATACGTTTCCATTCTGTAAGTAATTGTTTAAGTTTGTTTCTTTTAAGTTCAAAATCAACTTTACCAAAATCTTCAGAATGAAGGTATTTAGGGTCAGCTAAAATTAAATTTACAGAATTAGACGGAATATCCCTAATAAAATCAAGATAATCTTTACTTTCTATTTTAACATTTTTTTCTTCAAAATCAAGAATTGAAAGTAGATTCTTAATATAAAATCTAAATTTAAAACTATCTCTATTAGAGTGGTTCTGAAATTCTCCTATAACTTTATTTTTATAAGATACTCTTATAGATTTTCCTTCTATCCATTCTTCTAAACTTTTAGAAAATGATATATCTGAAAGTTTAAAGCTAAGATTTTGAGGAACATCTAGTAGGAAGTATTTAGGGACTTCTTGATTAAAATTATATACATATAACAAATAATCACTAGAAAAAAGTTCTTTATAATAATCAACTAGGAATTTATCAATATTATCCCAAACTAATTTCTTTATGATTTTATATCTTTCTTCTTTATCTTCGGGTTGAATAAGATTAGGTTTAAATATAGTTAAAAACTTTCCAGAAGTAGTTTGTCCGATGTGCTGAGGGCAAACTTTAGCTAAACCTCTTAGATTAGTTTTTACAGATAATGATTTACCGTCCACAAACATAAAATCGTGTAATGCTCCGCATTCTCCGGAAAATTCTTTAAGAGTAAGATTCCTAAAAGAAAAATCCTTACTTATATATTTAAGCACTGGAAAAAGCTGAGAAACGATAGTGCTATCAGCTCGTTTAATATAATCTTTATTCATATCTAAGTTAAAAAATTTAGCTAAAGCAACTTCGGTAGAAATTCCTACAGATTCATTATTCATATTTAATCCTTTCAAAATATATATACTACTTATATTATTCTAGTAGAAAATATTATTGGGAAGGATTGAATTGATACTATAATACTATTATATTAGCTTATAAATCTTATATCTCGTATTTTTCGTACTAAACTAGTACTATCGTACGAAAAATTAGAATTAAATAAAATTAAAAATAAAAAAATAAGAGATATATAAATATCTCTTATAATTTTTTTCTAAAGTATAATACTGCTCCTAGAATTAAATTAACAATTAATGCAAGTGAAATTATAATATAATGGTTAAGTGAAGGGTGTAGAGAATATATTGCAGCTATTCCTAAAATAAATAAAGCGGTAACAACAAATGATATAAGCGTTTTAATTCCTGTTTTAGAATTAGTTAAGAAAGTTTCTAAAAGAAATCCACTAAAGAAGAATAAGAATAAAGCAGACGGGAAATTGATACCAGTAATCCCTCTAGAAACAGTTTCTAATTGCAAACTAGATAAGCTAGCTAATACTATGATTGTAATAAGTGAAACAAAATACCAAATAATATTCTTAGCCTTACCAGTAAGGTAGAATCCCAAAAGAGTAATATACATAAAAGTCAGAACTACTTTTACAGAAAGTTCCGAAGCTCCTACTAAAATTGAAATATAAAGTATTGTTGAAAATATTACAAATAAAGTAAGTAAAGGAGGTCTAGATAAGATAGGTTTAAAGAAATCAGCTATATTTTCTCTAGTTTTAGATTTTTTCATTTTAAGCCCTTCAATCCAACTCGTTCAAATGCAAAATTTTTATTATCTATTAGAAAAATTTTGCTCGTATCAAATAAAGTCTCAATGTAATTAGTCTCATATACTAATTTTTCATAATCATCTAGTTCTTGCTTATCATCAGTTTCGGAGGCTCTTAGCTCCATTAAGAATTGTTTTAATTCGCCTTCAGATAATTCTGTTAGGACTAATTCTTCTTTGTATGGTCCTGTCTTTTCGTCAACGAATACTTGATATACATTATAATAGCAGTTTTCCATTATCCTAATATTTTTTCCTGTCCTTTCTTCAATAATTTCACAGAAGTCGATTCAACTTTATCTTTAAGATTATTATCATAAGAATCTTTATATAATTGGAAGAATTCTTTATATGCTGTTAATAAATCAAAAGAAAAGTTATAACTTTCAATTTCTTTTTTAAGTTCTTCTTTAGTTCTTACTTTTTTACTAAAAGCTAAGCATTGATTAGTAATTTCATAAATAGATTTCCAATCAATAAGCATTTCGGTTTCTCTTTTAATGTCAACTAAAGTTACACGTAAAATAGGAGATTTTGTCAGGTCTATTTCACTAAGTTTATCTTTTATTTCTTTAGTAATTGTATCATTATCTTTATTTTCGCAGAATATAATAATATCCTTTTGAAAACGTTGATGAACCTTAAAGAATGTAGGAGTCATAGTTTTCTTCTCGGTATCAATAGTCCATAAAGTCCAACCTCTACCAAGCAAACAGTCTTTATCAGTGAAACCTCTTCTAATTAAAGAACCTGCATAAAATTGTTTTCTTCCAGAAGTATCTGTTTTCCTATCTGAGGAATGAATCCACCCTCGTTCGTGAATATGACCTAGAAGTGTATAATCCCAACCTTTTTGCATAAGTTCTTCAGAAATAACAACTTCCCGTGGTTCCCCCTCTGAGTGAAGAACTTCATTTAATGCCGTATCAAATACTGAACCGTGGGTTACCAATATATTAAATTTACCTTTTATAGGATTAACATTTTTAAAAGTTTCTTCTTGTTGTAAAAATCCGTGGTGTGAAACAAAATGACAAACTACACCGGGTAGAATCTCTTTTTGTACATAAGGTTCAGTATATGAATATTGTTGTAACATTGGTAAGTTTAATACACCATTTGAAGGAATATCTCTTACACTGTCTGTAGAATCGTGATTTCCAGCTATTGTATATACTGGAATATTATTATCAGTTAATTTTAGTAAAGTTTTTTTAGCTTGTACTATAGTATAAATAGTTGGGTCTGGAGTGTGAAATAAATCTCCAGAATCTATAACAGCATTTATAGGATTTTCTTCTTTACTATATTTAACGATTTGGTCTATCGCTTCATTAAATGCGTCATAACCGTCTTGTTCTCTTAGGTTTATTCCAGTTTCTGGGTGTTTAAAAGTCCCAGAGCGATAACCTAAATGGACGTCTGAAAAATGTGCAATTCTATATATTGTCAAATCTATTTATCCAACTTTCTGGTTATATTTTAATGATATTAGAACCTTTGTTACTAATTGTTCTAAATAAATCTCTGGAGATATTATTAGTTTATCCCCTTTTAATGCTCCTTCACTAGAATTTACTAAATATACTAAATTTTCTAGTACATCTAAGGATACATTATTTACTATATTATTATTATTCTTACTAGCCCATTGATTAATACCTAAAATTTCAGAACGTTCTTTATATGTTTTTATTCCACCTACATATAAAACTTTTTCATTATATAATTCTTCTATTTTTCGTTTCAAAAAAGTTATTGCTAATAAGCTATGACTATTTTGTAAAATTCGGCGTAGTTTATCTAATGTTTTCTCTGTATTAAAATATAATAAAGAATTTACATATTCCCAAGGTGGAACAGCTCCTTTTTTAACTGGTAAGAATACTATAAGTTTATCTATAGTTAATTTACTTGATTCTTCTGGTGTTAATCGTTTTATACTTTTAACACAGTTTAATAATAAATCATAGTCTGTTCCTGCATAGTCAGATAAAAACGCTTTTAATCTATAGTCAATATTTATAGAATTTAATAATTCTTCTTTTACTTCTTCTGGTTTTCTTTTCTTTATAAATAAACCATTAGAAGCAGTTACTAATTTCTCAATTTCTTTAGACCCTTTAGCTTTATGAGCTGTTATAACAGTTCCTACACCATACCAATCAGAATCTGATAATACTTTTTGACCTTTCTTATCTTCTTTTATAAACTTAATAAAATTTGAAAAATCTGTATTATCTGTAAGGTCTAGTCTTATAGCTTTAGGGTCGCTAAATAATTGAGATTGATTTGCTATTCCAGCAAACCATTTTGTAACCGTTTTATATTGAGATTGTGTAAATCCCCAACTTTTCATAATTTCTGAAGTCTTTTCATCTAAATATTGAGGACTATCATCAATGATAAAAGCTAACTTATTAGTCATATCTTACCTTTCATTCTTATTTTCTATATTAGAAGTTTTATATTTTAAAAGTTTTCCCGAAACTGTATATTTATCGTAGCCTTGTAATAATCTATATAATGAATCGTGAGATTGTCCTGTATTATCTCCACAAACAAAGTATTCATTAGATTTTAGTTTGAAAGATTTCTCTCCAATGTTATTAACTAATTTATTATTAAAGTCAACAGTTTCTCTATCATTTACATATAATTTATTATTATGAATTGTTAATTCATCTTTTGGTACTGCTACTACACGTTTAATAAAATCTTTATCTAGGTCTTTCTCATTCCAAGCAGATTTTGCATTAAACGTTACAATATCTCCTTTTTTTATTTTACCTTTAGTCATTATTAAGAACTCTCCATTATGAAGCGTTGTATCCATAGAGGGCCCAGAAACTAAAGTCAGCTGAATAGGTTTAACAGCTATCCAAAAAATTAAAAATATAAAGAAGATAACAATAAGAACAGTTCTAAAAATTGATTCTTTTTTTATCATAGTCGTAATTCTGTCCTTGCATTATTTCCAAGTGTTTTAATCACATCAATTTCAGTTTTTAAATTATAACTATAACGTGTAAGTTCTTTAATAACTTCATCAAGATAAGCTACGGCTATTTCCTCTTCTTCGCAAGCGATTTCAGCTAATAATTTCTTTTGACTCTCAGTTTTGCCTTCAGCCGATAATAAAAATTTTCTGAATTTATGTTTATAAATAGTTTCTCTTTCGACTTTCTTCCTTGAATAGTCATCTAATTTTTTAGATATTTCTCTCAGTTTTAACAATGCACTTATTAGAGCTTTATCTAAATTTTCTATTTGTGTATTGTCCAAAAAAGATTCTGTTGTATATTCTTCCTTCTTTGGGAATTTAGGTAGTTTTAAAATTTTTTCTGCCATAGAATAAAAGTTCCTTTCTTTATATATTATTCTATTTTTAAAAAATAATATAAAATTCTATTTTTGTGCTTAAAATTTGCATTTTTAAAAATTTCTCTCGTTGATTTTGTACACGTTATATCGAAGGAATCTGCAGGTTTTTAACCTCATTTTTGCCCATTTTTAACGTCTATGATGTACTGTACTTGACTGATTAAAATTCGCACTCAGAATTGATTTTAACGAACGCAAAAATATTGATTTCTACTAATATAAAACAATGATTTTTAACTTGTAAAAATCATATTGACTCCTTCTATTTTGTATATATACATATGAATATGTAAACTCTAAATAGATTTTTAAAATTTTTTCAAAAAAGCCTTGATATTCAGAAAATAATGTTGTAATATATACTTATCCTTTGTAACCAAGGATATTTTCCCATATTTCATTCTAGCGTCTCGAGAAATCGAGGCGTTTTTTATTTATATCGAATTCTAAAATTTTACTAGAATTATAATTTTATAGAAAGTCCTCGTTAGAATCAATTCTAAGCCTTCTAATCGGCTCTCTGGGGGCTTTTTAGGTCTTTCGAGTATAATTATATTCCAAAGACCTAAACGTCCATACAGAGCCTTCTAGACCCCTTAAAACTTATAGAGAAAGAATAGCTATTAGTTTCTACTAATAGCTATATTTTTATAATTTTCGATTTTTTCGTTTTTCTTCTTGTTCTTTTTTCTTTTTCTCTTTTAGTTCTCGTAATTGTTCGTCTCTTTCTTTAACTTCTCTTATATGGAGAATATCTCTTTCATCAGAAAGTCCATAACTTTTACGAATTAACTCATCAGATGTTGGTCTTACAAAAGAAATAAATCCTAAAATAACGGCAAATAAGAGACTTGAAACAAAAGTATAAATCACACTATTAGGAGAAATTAGCATTGCATACAGAACAATTACTACAGACAATACTAATAAAGCAATATTTATACGTTGTCTATAAGAGAATGTACTTCTAAATTGTTCCCTATCATTAGAAAAGTATTTATCAGCTTGAGTAAAATATAAAGTAAAGATGTTAGTACCGCTAAAAAGAACAATACTAGCTTTAAATATATTTATAAGATTATTATTTCCAAAAATAATATCTAGGAGTGTTCCTAAAATAAAACAAGAGATAATAGAAATAAAATTAAAACGAATAAGTTTTTTGTTATCTTCTATAGATTTATTATTAATCCATACTAAGAACTTTCGGAATTCGGTCATCATTAGTCTTCATCTTCCTTTCTGAGAAAAGCTTTAGCGTCTTGTATAGCAATATCTCTTTTATCACTTTTATAAATACGTTTAGCTTCGTTATGAGCTTTTTCTATAAGATGTGAATAACTAGTAAGGTCACAGAATTTCAAGTTAGATTCGCCACTTTGCTGTTCAGTAAAGAGGTTCCCAGAATCTCGAGTCTCCAAGTCTACAAGAGCTATATCAAACCCATTATTACTATCTTCCAAAGATTTCAACCGTCTTGTTGCTTCTGGAGTAGATTCTTTAGCTATTAAATAACAATAACCTTGTAAATCAGAACGCCCTACTCGACCTCTAATTTGGTGAAGGGAGCTAGCTCCGAAACGGTTAGCGTCTAGAACCAACATAATTGTAGAATTTGGAATATCAATACCAACTTCAACAATAGAACTAGCAATAAGTACACTAAACTTATTATCTCTAAAATCTTGTAGAATTTTATTTTGTTTATCTTTCGGCATACTGCCATATATATAATTAATTTTAATATTAGGGTTTTTTTGTGTTAAAATTTTCGCTGTTTTCTTAACACTTGCAGATTTTGCTTTTTCGTCAACGGCTGGAGCTACGATAAAGATTTGATGATTTGCTTTAATCTCTTTTTCTATATGACTCCAGACATCATTATAAATAGTAGTAAGAAATTCATCTGAGGACATTTTAATCCATTTAGTAATATTTTCTTTTCTACCTTTAGGTTTTTCTGTAAGAGTAATTAAATCTATATCTCCATAAAAAGCTCTGGCTGTTGATTGGGGGATAGGAGTTGCTGTTTGTTCTAGTATATCAATAGTTTTTCCGTCTGCTCTCGACATATTAAGTTTTTCACGTTGAGCACGTCCAAATTTTTGTTGTTCATCAACAACTAGTAAACCTAGGTTTTTATATTCAAGGTCTAGAACTGAATGAGTACCAACAATTATATCAATTTCACCTTTTTTAATAAGTTCTTGAAGTTCTCGTTTTTCCTTAGCTCTCGTATTTCCAGAAAGATAAGCCACAACTGGTTTAATTTTCATTTTATCCAATTGTTGAATAATACCATTATACAATTGTTTAGCAAGAATTTCAGTTGGTCCTACTAGTGTAGCTTGAAAACCAGCTCCTACAGTATAAAAGCAGGCAGCGTTTGCAACGTTTGACTTACCTACACCGACATCTCCAGAAAGAAGAACTTTTTCTGCCGTATTAGTTTTTAGTCGTTTAACAATTTCTGATATAGCGTGTTTTTGTCCGTTTGTTAACTCATAAGGCAATGTTTGAATATAATCTTCCATTAGATTAAGTTTATCTTCATCTTTAGAAACTCCAATAGGTTTGCCTTTGTTAATTTTATCATCATAGAATAAAAGTTGTAGACAAAATAACTCATAGTAAGCAAGGTCTTCTAGAGTTTCTTCAAAGCCTTCGGCATTTTCTGGAAAATGAAGATTCTCCAAATCTTCCCAAAATGGTTTCTTAGTACCTTTTACATAATTAAATAACTCTGAACCGTCATATCTTAAAAGAAGTTCTTGTGTAGCATTTACGAGTAAAGGATTTAAAATATTATTAGAAGGACTTTGTCTATAATTAGGAACTATAGGCAAAGCTCTAGTTTCTTCTATAGAAATAATATTAAACGTATTAAATCTTCTACCACCAGTACGCATTACTTCTAATAATACAACTTCTCCAACTTCAAACGTTCTAGCTTTATATCCAGAAGCATATATCATTGTTTCTATAGTTGTATTATAAGCGTCAGTTACTACTAATTTAAGATTCCCAAAATTATTAGATATTTCATTAATTACACATTTAACATAAGAATGTTCGCCAAATGGGGCATAAGAAAAAGTGGTTAAAGAAGTTCTATCTTGATAACTTTTAGGTTTTGCTAGTAGTAAATCGACTGCTGATTTATATTTTAATTTTTTAAAGCCTTTAGGTTTTAATGCCCATTTAGGGGGCAAATCTTCCTCAGCACTTTTAATAGTCGCTAGTTCTGTAAGCTCTATATTAAATAATTCTTCTATACTAGGCTTTTTAGAGGAAAGAGGTTTAGACAATTCTTTTTTTAAGGAATCTTCGATTTTAAATGCTGGTAAAAACGGGTGTTTCCAAACTTTTAAATATCTGTATACTTCATACAATTTATTAAAAGGAATTGTCCAATAAGTAAGCATTCTATTTGAAGCTCCTAAATGCGCAAGCAATTTCGTATAAGAATAGATGTATGGAGCTTTAATAAGAATAGTACTAGAATCTTTCAATTCGGCTGTCGGATATAATTCATCTGATATATCTAACATAAATTCTTCTTCATTATCAAATACTACATTATGTAATTTATCCGAGATACATTTAATAATAAATCGGTTATAAGATAAATCTGGTATTGTATAAACAAATTTATCATCAATAGCTTCCATTTTAGAATCTGAGTCAACATCGAATTCTTTATAAACTACTGGTAGAAATTTCTTATCACTAGTAAGGATAAGTTTATCATTTTCGATTTTTACGTGTATTTTTATCATTAAGAATCCTCTCTAGGAATATATAATATAATTATAATACAAAAGCAAGAAAAAGTAAAACTACTCTTATATTGGAGAAGTTTTTTACTTTACCGTAAGAGTAAGCTGCTCCTACCTAGCTATAGCTGACGAATGTAAGGTTTATAACGACTTTTCTTCCTCTGTCTCAATATATTTCCACACGTAGCCGTATGCTGTTCTTCTTTCGCCACGAGCGACAGCACTGATGTTTTGTTTGGCGAATCCAAGCTGTCTTTCAACTTCGACAGCTGATTGCCAAACTTTAATTAGCTTACCTTCACAAGTGTACTGACCTACGGACTTGCTTCTTGCTTTAGCACTTCTTGCATTAAGTGTACCGTGGTTACAGTTTTCTTTTCTAGTAACCCATTCCAGATTACAAGCCCTGTTATCTGACTTGTCTTCGTTAATATGGTTAACTTCGGGTTTATTTTTGGAATTTTCGTGAAATGCTTCGCAGACAAGACGATGAACATAGAATTGTTTCGTCTTACCACTGCCTTTACAGAGGGCAACTCGCAAGTAACCGAGTCCCTTCTGTGGCTTCAAAATCCGTCCTCGAATAATTCGCTTAGAGCCGCTTTTTAATGCAACAGTTCTCTTCAAACTTTTCACGCAACCCATATTACTAACTTGATACAAGCCTTCGTAACCTTTAATGTCTTTCCATACTTCAACCTGTGTATTTATATCTAACTTCATTAACGATAACTCTTTTCTTATTTTAATTTATTTATTTTATCATCAAACAAAAGAAATATCAAGAACTTTTTTATATTTTGTCAATTAATTTAATAAACAAAAAGCCCTTTTCAGGACTTTTTTATTTATCAAGAAAATGCAATTTTTAGAAGTTTTTCAACTGGTTCTAAAAACTGTGTAGCATTAGGGTTTAAAGTACTAATACCTTTTTCTAAATCTTTACAGAATTTAATTCTATCATCGTCAATAGACTGTGTTTGTTTATAATCTTTATTAAAGCTAGAAACCAATTTATCTAGTTTAATTAGTTCATCAGCTGACATTGCAATCAGTTCAAATGCCCGAGAGGCTCCTGATTCATTCTTAAGTTTTGTAAGACTAGAAAGAAGGGTGAAATCGGATTGATTAGCATTTAGAGCTGCTACAACAACTTCTTCTGCCGTAAAATCTTTAGCCTTTATGTTTAAATACCTAAGAACAACACGCTGAGTATTTGTATCCATTTTTACAAAAGTAGAATAAAGACGAACAATTTTAGTAACCTCTTTAGTAGAAAGTTGAGTTTCAAATGTCGTTGGTTCTTCGTCAAATTGAGGAGAATCAAATTGAGGAGAAATTGGTTTTTCTACTGTTTTTGGTTTATATGTTTCTTCTTTTACCTTTTGTTTTTCTTGTTCATTTAAACCTAGAACATCACCTTCATCAGTATCTTCTGAAGCGGCAAATGCTGCACTAAGTTGAGATTCGAGAGAAGACATTCCTTTAACTTTCAAGTATCCTTCCTACCTTTCATTTATTTTTTAAGATATTTAATGCTTAAAGTAATAACAATTAGCAATATTAATGCAGACAATCCAATAGCAATAGGGATTATATGAGGATATTTCTTTTCTTGTTGAGTTACATTTGCTTGTTTAATATTTTGTTTATAATCATTATTCTTAGCAGATTCTGATTTAGAAGGTTTTATATCAGAAACTTTAGAAATCTTTTTCTTAGATAATTTTCCAACTTTAGATGTATATGTAGAACCGACTTTACTAGCTTTAGCTTTTAGTGTTAATAAATCTGTATCTTTATGTTTTTTAACTAATTTTTTAAGTTCTTTAGATTCATCTACAGTACTATTTTTAAGTTGTCCTTTAGTAAAGACATCTTTTGAATTTATATCATCTTTTCCGTTGTGTTTATCATCTTCTTCACGTAATTTTTGGAATTCTGGAGAATTTACGTCTATATCTGTAGAAAATGAATATTTAGGAGTTTCTCCTTTTTTATAAACTAATGAGAATTGGGAATCTCCCATAAAATTCTCAGAATATCCATAAGCGATACGTCCGTTATAAAAGACACTGGATTTTTGTTTTTCTCCTAATCCGTCACCACTATACCAATTATAATTAATTATATCTTCTCCAACGTTTATTCCGTTGTCAAGAGTTAAAACAAAATTAAATTTCGGAATTGTTTTCTTAGCTCTGACGAGAACTGTTAACATATTATAATCTTTATTATATTCATAATTACCAATATAATAATAGAAATTATCATCTTGTTTAAATTCCGTATTTTTATTGTCTACTATATAATCTGGAAGTACCAACATTTTTAGTTGACCATTCAAATCTCTTAGAGCCATATTATTTCCAATGTCGGCTGGACTTAAATTACCTATAGTTTCAGCGTGGGATATAGAAGTAGTCATAGTTAAGGCGGAAACCGCTAAAACTATCCCACCTTTTAAAATCTTTTTTATATTCAAATTTAGCTACCTTCCTTTTTATTGCTTATATATAATATCTTCAATGAAGAACTTGTGTATTAAGAAGTTCAGCAACTGAAGGAAATACTTGTGTAACAAATGTAAATATCACACCTAAAATAGGAGCTGGTAGAATTAACCAATGAGCAATAGGAACAGCTTTATGTGTTTGTCTCTTTTGTATAGAATGTCCTAAAGCAATTCCTAAAAAGTGAACTATAATTACATATAATGTAGCATTTTTAAATACAATAAAGTAAAATGGCATAAATGCTAACATTGCACGTAAATCAGAAGGTCCAAGAACTGATGTAAAGAATAAAAATCCAATAATTACAAGTTCTATCGCTACAATAGGTAATAGATATAAAATTAACCCATTAGGAACAATAAAACTATAAATAGCAGATAATATTATATTAACAAGATAAACATATCTTAATGAGTGTCTATTAACTGTATGTGTAGGTGGGTCAGTAAATAGTGCTGTAAAACCAACGCCTAGCAATAAAGTTGCCATAACAGCTGGTGCCAAATAGAAATCTTTATAAATACTATTTTTAAAGAAATTTAATAGAACAATATTTATAATACATAACAATCCAGCAAAACAAATATAATATTTATCAAAAGCTTTTTTTCTGGTATTATGAAGTCTTAAATCTACATTAGCATTTAGAGCTTCATAATAATATGATAGTCCAGTTCTGTAATCAATACAGAACCAGCCTAGCAATATAAGTGCACTTATTATAGTATAAATAAAATTAATCATTAATAAGAACTCCTAAGAATACATCTGGGTCAAGTTCATCTTCATCTTCAATATAATTAGAGAATTGAACAATACGACCTGCAGTTTCATCAGACCAAGACAAACGAACTGTTGGTGACAAAAGGTTTTCAATAGTATTAAGTCTATTACGAGAGAAAGTAATTTCATCTTCTGGGGAAGTTCCAGAGATTCTATCAAATTTCATTACATCTTCATTAATATTAACCAATGAGATTTCATCTCCGTCTACTGTCATTGTAATAGAATCACTAATTGGAGCAAGTTTTCCTAGTGCAGAAATAGAACGTTTCAAGTCTTCTGAATCAATTGTAATAGTACGGTCATCAGAAACTCGAGCCTTTACTGGTTCATAAGGAATTGGTGAAAGAGAACTTTTACTTACTAGAGATACAATTCCTTTTTCATCAGTATATCCAAATTTAGTATCAGTAAAGATTAGAGAAATATCTTCGCCACCACCAAAAGTTCTAGAAAGAAGAGATACTTGGTCTACTGGAACAAGGATAGTTTGTTCATCACTTTCCAGTGTATAAGGAATTTGAATTTCTCCAATTGTATAACCGTCTGTCCCCATAAGTTTAATTTTATCTTTTGTAAAACTAATATGAACACAAGAAGTTGGTTGTCCTTCGTCACTTACGTCACTAGATACTAGACGACTAATTCCAGACAATTTAGAAATGAAATCGTTAGCAGAAATAACTGTAATTTTTTTTTGTTTTTCTTCATTATTTGGAGAAATTGTATCAAAAACTGGGAGTTTAATAGTATTACCAGAAACTTTAATAACAAAGTTACGAGCTGAAGTAGACATATTAAATTCTACTGGTACTGATACTGTTGAAGGAATAATACTTAGAATAGTTTTAAGTTGATTACCGTCTACAGACCATTCTGTAGCTTGTCCCTCGTCATCTGTAACATCATACACTGGAACGTAACCTTTAAAGAATGTTTTTTGAGTTGTACAATAAATATATAATTTATCTTTTTCTTCTGTCAGTTTTAGAAGAGTTTGTGAATGAGGGTCTTTTGCATTAAGTCCTTTCACACAAACTTTTGCTACTGTTGCCAATTCTTCTGCTGATACTTTAAATTTCATATTATTTTATACCTCTTTTATTATTTATTACTAATTTTTAAGAATAGCTCCGTCAGAGAACATTTCTTCACCATATTTACTGTTATCTACTGAGTCTGTTGTTTGCTTTTGCTTATCAGTTTCACTTTCTTCTTTCCTCTTAGGACGGTCTAAGAAAGTAAAATTAAAGCTTTTTAATCTATTGTATTTAGGTGATTCCCTCGTTGTAGCACTACCAATAGTACCTTCCTTAGAGTTCTCTAATGCAACCCTTTTTTGACTAAAGGAATCAGAAAATGTCATCAAAACATCTAGTTTAGGATTGTCTGATAACAATGTTTCAAAACGACTCCAAAACATTTCTATATCCGATTTTTTATAACTAATATTACTATCATCACTTAAATCAAAATCTGTAATTATTAATAGTTTTAAATTAGGGTTCTCTAGTTGACTAAAGAACTTATTTTTTTCGTCCCAATCCATTACACTATTAATAAAATAATTATAATCTATAATTTCAACATCTGTATTACTATATCCTAAATATATAAAACATTTAGCTAATGAAAATACCATAGATTTTTTCTTATATGTATCAATTCTTTTATCAATAGAATCTGCTACAAATCTAATAGGTTTTTGTTTTCGATTATTTAAAATATATTTAAAAAGTTTAGGTTTTAATTTAAGATTCCGATAAGTAGGATATAAACGTTCTTCCCATTTTAGAAGTCGTTGCTTTCGTCTTTCTTCTTTAATATTTTTATCTATTTTTTCTGAAGATGTTAAACCTCGTGCAGAAAGCATTCTTTGTTCAAATTCTTCAGGATTAATATTCTTATTATGTTTTGCCATAATCATTATTAACTATTCTCCAAAATAATCATCATATAATCCCATTTTATAATCGTTAAAAACTTTTACTAGATTTTCCTTAGAAAACATCATATCAAGAGCTATCGTTAATGAAAGCGTCCTAACATAATCTTGTTCAGTCCAACCAATAAGTCTAAAATGTTTATAATTTCTTTTAATAATATTTATAGCTACTGCCCATTTGTTTTCATTATAATTAGAAAAATATTTATTAACATAATCTTGAATATTATCAGTTAGACCATTCTTCATTTGACTAGAAATGAAGATTTGAGTTAAATAACCGACAAATTCATCTCTACCTTTAACTTGAGGTATTTCTCTATTTTTCCATTTATTATAGACATTTAATTGTTCTTCATTAAATTTCATTCTTATCTCCTAAGTTGAATTCTGGGACTTCGCTAGCGAAGTTTTCATCAAAATCGAAGTTTTCGAGAGCTTCAAAGAATGCCTCGTCATTATGTAATTCTTCTTGTTCCGTATCAATTGTATCAATATCAAGATTTTCTGTTTCGTCTTCATCTGGAGACAAATCACGAAAGGCTGATTTTTCTAATACACATCTAACTTTAAAAGTACGAGGGGCGGCTCCACCACGGTTTTTATCAATAATAAAAGTAGCTTTGGGGTCAGTCTCGTCTTCTTTAAATTTACGGTGAATTAGTAGAATTACATCGGCGTCTTGTGCAATAGCATTAGATTCACGAATTTCGTCTTTTGTTGGAAGTTCGTCAGCGTTTTCATCTTTTTTATTCAAGCGGTTAAGCTGAACAAGAACCATAACAGGGACTTTTAACGTTTTAGCTAAAAGTTTCATCTGACGAGAAATTTCTGCAACTTGTTCTTGACGAGATTTTCTTGAATATACAGATGTAGGAGTAATTAACTGTAAATAGTCTACAATAATCATATCCAATCCCTCTACGGACATTGCTTTTAATTTAGCCTTCGCAGCTATGTTTTCAGCTGTCACGCCCGGTGTGTCATCAATTTCAAGTTTCCATTGTTTCATTTGTTCAATAGATGTATTAATTCTAGAAATTTCTTCTTTTGATTTATCTGAACCAGCTTCTAACTTATTTAAAATAACATCTGATTGTACTGCTAATAATCGTTTATAAAGTTCTTGTCTTGACATCTCCAATGAGAAGAATAATACAGAACGGCCAGCGTTACAAGCTGCTACTGTAGAATCTACTGCATAGACACTTTTACCGACACCAGTACGTGCTCCTATTACGATTAGTTTTTCTTGTTGCCAGCCGTTGTTTAGAACTCTATTTAGACAAGGATTAAAGAGAGGAATTGTATCAACTTCGTCTTTTTCTTTTTTCTGGATATGTTGACTAAATTCTTCCAATTCTTCTGCTAACGTTTTTTCTTTATTATTAATAATTAAAGATGTAGATAGTTCATTTAATCTTGTTTCTAATTCAGAAATATTTTCTAAAGTCTGAGGAGAATCATTTTCTAATTTCTTAGCTGTCTCTGCCAATGCTAATTTTGTTTTGTACTGAACAGATAATCTCTTTAGAATTTCTGCTAATGCTTGAGGTGATTCTACAACAGAGTGACTTAATTGAGATAAAGATTCAATATTGATAGCTTCACCATTTTTATTTGCCCAATCATAGATATCATATATACTAATTTTAGCCTTTTGTTTCTCTTTATCAGGAATATTTGATAAAGAGATAAGTGCTATATAAATATTTTTATAATTTTCATCAATAAAATCATCAGAACTTATAAAGGCAGATACTTTTGGAATCGATGATTGCTCCGTAAAAAGTGCCTGTACGAGAACTTTCTGAATTTCTTGATATGAGAATCCAGTTGCCAAAATTTAGAATCCTTTCTGAGTATTTTTCTGCTTCTTTGTTATATATTATTATATTTCAATTAGTCTATAATATATATAGCTGTCCAGTAGATTCTCTACCTTAACCAAGAGGAGGCAAGAATCTTGTCAACGTACCAACTTATTGATTAGCTGACTAATCGACAAACGATTAATTATATTATTATGAGATTGTTTCCAAAAAAAGGTTTGTCGTATCAACTAATCGAGCAAATGTAGTTTTAGTTGTGGCTTCCTTAATCAATATATTTCCAAACGAAACCGTATGCTGTTTTCTTTTTGCCTAGGGCTACTTTACAGATAAATCTTTGGTCCAATCTTTTTCTTTCTCCTATTCTTGTGAGTTTTGTAATAATTTTGTATTCATATTTTAGTTTCTTTCTATTTCTTTATTATATATTATTCTATTTCTAGAATTTATTAGTCTATTATATTTTATATTATTTTTTATTAATTTTCAATATGAATATAAATATTTTCAATATAAATATAAAAATTGCGTAAAAATTTGCATTTTAGAATTTTCCTCTCGTTGATTTTGTACACGTTATATCGAAGGAATTTGCAGGTTTTTTGCCCTATTTTTGCCCATTTTTAACGCCTATGATGTACTGTACTTGAGCGACTAAAATTTGCTCTCAGAATTGATTTTTACGGACACGAAAAACAAGGAATTTAGAAAAATAAAAATATACTTTTATAGATAAAAACAAAAAACATTAAGATAAAAAAGACCTAAATTAATAGGTCTTTTTCTTTTATAATTTAATGTTTAGTTTCTGTTTTTGTATCAGCTTTTTTAGTGCTTTGTTTCTTATCAGAAGTCTTTTCTTCAGAAGATGATTTTTTAGTTTTTTCGTCTTCTTTAGAAGATGAGCTTGAAGATTTTGATGTTGAACTTGAAGAAGAAGCAGGTGTAGATGAACTTGAAGAAGTTTCTACTTTTTCTACATTAATCTTATCTTGAGCTTTTTGAGCTTCTTGTTCTTTTGCTAAATCATCTTTATAAGTTTTAATACGATTAAGAATGTATTCAACAGAATCAGAATCTGTTTCAAAGTCAAGAGCTTTACTATCTCCAATCAAGATATAAGGAACAAATAGACCTGTATTACTTCTAGCATTCAATTTTTTATCTCCAGAAGCTTTAGCTGTATCGTGTTTATTCTCCAAGATTAATTTTTTATGCAGTTTTTCAACTTGTTTCCATTGATTTTCAGTACCTCCAAGATTGATAAAAGCTTCTTTAAAGTCTTTATCAGATTTCGTACCGTTTTCTGGACGGAATTCAATGTTAACTATAGCATTTAAATAATCAACAGCTTTTTCTGGAGCAACTTCTGCAACACCATTAATATAAGCCGCAGCTCGTACAGAATAACCAAGTTTATTTTCCTTAGTTTGAGTTTCATAGTCTAGAAAACTTAGTACGTGATAACGGTAATATTGATTATCTTGGTAAAAATCTTTTTGACGTTCCGCAACTAAAGTTTCTAGTTTATTACAAGCTGGACAAATTGGGTCTAAATACCAATCAATAACAACAGCATTTTTTGGAATATCTTTTTCTTTTACTACTTTTTTATCTTTTGTAACAATAAATGATGAGTGTGAAATATTTTTATATTCGTCTTTTTTAGCCTTTTTCTGTACTGTTTTTTTAGTATTTTTAGTAACTGGAGTTGCTGTTTTTTGTTGAGCACAGCCAACAAGGGAAATTACTCCAGCGGTTAAGGCTAATCCAGATAATGTAGCTTTTTTAAAATCAATCATTAAAAAAAATTATCTCCTTTTGCTTTTAATAATTTTATATTACTACAAAGAAAGAGAAATGTCAAGACTAGTCTTTAAGGTCTTCTTCACTCAACATTTTACCTTGAGAAACTTTTTCTTTTAGAATTGCTTTGATTTCTTCCCCTAAAGCTTCTGCCAAAGGTTCATTTCGTTCAATTTCATCAATACAAGCTTTTGCAGAAAGAGAAGTAATTTTAATAGTTTCATCATCTTCATATTCAGCAGAACAATCTTCTGGGAACTGAAGTTTTCTAACTTTTCCGTCTTCCAAGCCGATTCGTTTAGTAGGAGTATATCTATATGTTCTACCAGTCTTCTTGATAACACCTAAATCTTCAGCGACTAATGCAAGCTCAGCTGGTCGATTAATACCTTTTGCAAAAGTAAGAACTGTTATTCCTTCGCCGTAAGGGGCTGCCACTTTATTTTTAGTACATTTTAATCTAACTTCTGTACCAATAACTTCGTCACTTTCTTTTACAAGAGTTTTTTTAGCAACTTTAATTCGTTGTGAGCAGAAGAATTTAAGTGCTCTACCACCCGGAGTTACTTCTTTTGGACCGTATAATTGCCCAATGTTATCTCGAATTTGGTTAATAAAAATAATAGTAGTATTAGTTTTATTAAGTAGTGCGATTAATTCAGGCATTACCTTAGAAATAATTCGAGGAAGAGGTGCTACTTGAGCTTTCTCTAGGTCAGGGGATTGAGAAGCCGACATAAGTGCTGGAATAGAATCGACAATTATTAAATCTGTTGTTCCAGAAGCACACAAAACTCTAATAGCACCAAAAACATCTTCTGCATAAGTTGGCTGTGCAAAACCTAGTTTTTCGACATCTACACCTAATTTTGTTGCATAAACGGGGTCGAAGGCTTGTTCTACGTCCAAATAGACAACGGTTCCGCCTTCTCTTTGTATATTGCCTGCAGCTGTCAGAGCTATGCTTGTTTTGCCACTTCCCTCAGCGCCTGAAATTTCAATAATACGTCCCTTTGGAAAGCCACCGCCGAGGACACTATCTAAGACAAGACTACCAGTAGAAAAGGTTTCAATGCCTTCTTCACTTATGATTTCAGGAAGAGGACTAATTACGAGTTGTCTTAGAGGATTATCTTTAAATTTCTTCGCACTAGCTTTGGTAATACCTTCCATTGCTTTTAGGAAAGCTTCATATTTTACATTTTTCTTTTGGTCTGTTTTTACAGTTTCTGCCATTAAAAAATCCTTTCGATATTTATATATTCTTTATACTTATATTATTCTATTTTTAAATAAGATACTTAGTTTGACGAACAAGCCATAATTTTAATTATTACTTTCCTTCATCAATATATTTCCATACGTAGCCGTAAGCTGTTTTCCTTTTTCCTCGGGCGACTGCGCTGATGTTAGGGCTGGCGAACCCAAGCTGTCTTTCCACCTCGTGAGTTGACTGCCAAACTTTAATTAACTTGCCACCAAGCGTGTATTGACCAACTGCTTTGCTTTTATTTTTTGCGTTTGCTTTAGCTATTTTTGTAGGACGTGTGCCGTATTTATTATTTTCGGCGACTGTACACCACTCTAGGTTACTTGCGATGTTATTTGTTTTATTTTCATCTATGTGATTTACGCAAGGCTTATTCTCTGGATTTTCGTGAAATGCTTCGCAGACAAGACGATGAATAGCGAATCTTTTTGCCTTACTATTGTGGAGGTCTACTCGTAAGTAGCCGTCTTTATCTGTACGTGGTTTCAAAATCCGTTCTTTTATGTGTTGTTTGCGCCCTGTCTTATCAATAAAGGTCCTCTCTAAACTTTTCACACGTCCCATATTACTAACTTGATAACGTCCTTCGTAACCTTTAATATCTTTCCATACTTCAGTAATATTAACTTTTTTATTTTTCAATCAATTTACCCTTTCATTATTTTAATTCGGAAATCCTGCTGCTAGTTTATACGTATCTTTATGTATTGTATACTCTGTATTATGATGTAAATTAAAATAAGTAAATTTATTTTTAGGTTTTAATAATTTTTTATCAATAATAATATTACTATCTTTAAAAGTTAGATAGCTATAGATATAATCTTTTGTATCATTTGTAACTTCCCAATGACTGTCATTTACGGTTTTAAAATCTTCAGTTGTAGACTCAGTGACATCTTTAAGATAAATATTATTATCTATCAATAAAATGACTTCATTACTTTTTTTCATTTCTGCTAGTATATTATATTGTTTCCTATCCAATTGAATAGTTGAAGCATTTCCGTTTATTACGTTTTTAAATGTTGCTGTTTTTTCAGTAAGATTTGTTAATTCATATTTACCAGTTTTAATTCTGTGACGTTCTCTACTAATAGCTTCCGCTGAATTATATTTTGATTTTAAAACTTTGTCTTGTTTTATTATATTTATAGCTTGATATGTATTAGTTTTACTACCACAATAAATAAGACTAGAAAATATAACAGCTCCACCGATTGCAGCTTTTATTAATTTTTTATTCATTATAATCCTCTAAAATTTTATTCCTAATTTAGACAAATATAGATATAATTCTTTTGAATATGTAGGTTTTTTAATTATGACAGATTCGGGTGTTATATATAATGCTGACTGATGAATAATTTTTATTTTGTCATAATCACCTTTTACACTAGTTTTAATTAGTAAGTCTGGTTTTTCTAGATTTTTAATCTTATGGCGGGTTGATACAATTAATGTATAAGATGAAAATCTGATTTCTTTTAAAATAGCATTTAAGACTTCTACTAATTCTATATTTAGTAAATCAAAGCCGTCTAAGTAAATTATATATTGTTCACTTCTATCATATAAATCTTTATCTTTTTTAATTTTGTTTTGTAAGTCTAGTAAAAACTCTTTTATAGATATATTATTTACTGTACCGTTACTATAAATTTTGTTTTCCGTACAAGAAACTATCGTTGTATTTTCGAGTTTATTATATTGTTTCAATAAATCTGTAACAATAAGAGTTTTACCAGTAGACTTTTCTCCTTTAACAAGTATAAAATTATCTGTTTTAGGGTTAATTTCTACGTCTTGTATTTTTAGTATAGGATATTTCATTTTTGGAATACCACCTTATTTTTTCTTTCTTACTTATATTATTCCGAAAATAAAAAAGAAGTATATAAAATATACTTCTTTTTTATCCAAATATAAGTAATCGTTCCTCTTGATTAAAATTTCTAAGTTTATGGACAAATTTAATAGATTCTTTTAGTTTACCTTTTGTTTGTACATTAATAGGTTTAACTTCGATATTATTACGATTACAATAACTTACTCCTTTAGAAAGTAAGAATTGTTGAGATTCTGCATTAAGTTCTTTATCAGTTCCTAGAATTTCTTTAATTTGCCAATTTGTAAATTTAATACCAGCTAAAACATTTCCTAAAGTTGTTTTATTATCAATAACTTTATCTTGAATATGTTTAATAAGAATATAACTTGCAAGTTTAAATTCTATTGTATCTGGTTCTGTTGGAGTATTAAAAGTTGGAATTTCATTTGTTTTAGATTCTTCGTCTAATACTTTTTGAATTTCTTCAATAGGTTTTTCTAATTCATAATCGTTTTTAGTTTCTGGAATTTCATCAACAAAATTTTCTTTTACTTTTACATCAATTTGTTCTACTTCATTCTTAGGAAGACTACTTGTTTGGTAATTTTCTTCGGCTGTTTGTTTTTTAATATCTTCTGATTTTCTTTCATCTTCGACAACGACTTCTCTTACTGTTTTATCATCTGGGATTGCAGAAAAATCATCTAGACTGAGACCTTTTGTGACAGGTACTTCTTTTTTCTTTTTTTTATTAAAAAAAGCCATAATTACTCCTTTACTTATATTTTCTTTTATATTTTTATTGTAACAGAAATTTTAAAAATATTCAAGGGTGTCATAAAAAATATCAACAAAAAAACTATCTATTTATATAGATAGTTTTTATTTAATCTTTATTATTTATTCTTTTTGCCGAAACGTTTCAATGAAACTCCTCCAAGAAGTGTTGAACCTAGTATCATAGAGAGAAGACTAGCGTCTCCAGCTTTTGGAAGTGTTCCTTCTTTCGAAGTTTCTTGTGTAGTAGAAGCTTTTGTATTAGTATCAGCTACTTTTTCTTCTTTAGGTGTAGAAGTTGGAGTTACGTTTTCAGCAGTAGGCGCTGTTGGTGCTTCTTCCTCAGTTTTTTCTACGTTTGAAGCTGGAGTATCTGTTGTTGGAGCACTTGGAGTGTCTTGATTTTGGCTTGGTGCTGGAGTGTCTGTTGTTGGAGCACTTGGAGTGTCTTGGCCTTGGCTTGGTGCTGGAGTGTCTGTTGTTGGGGCACTTGGAGTGTCTGGATTTGCAATAGGACGATAGAAGCGAATCGCAGCAGATGTCATTCCAAATACATCTTCGACATCTCGATAATAAGGCGTGTAATTAGGGTCTTCTTCATAGCCTTCTGGAATCTCTGTATTATCTCCTTCCCAAGTCCAATTATATCCGTCAGAAATGTAACCTCCGTTAATAAAGTGTCCTGTTTCGTTCGCTGGAGTAACTTTTGTAGTGTCATACTTAATAGTTGAATAAACATCATATGTAGGAGTAGAGACTTTTGTACCCCATTCTTGTGTATTAGAATCAGAAACACTTGTTACATCATCAGCGTGAACTGTTGTTGCAAATGTTGGAACTACAGCTGTAGCAAGAGTAAAAGATGAGAGTACACTCAGGCTTTCGTATATTTTGCTATCGCAGTGAGCTGTAGCAAGAGTAAAAGCTGTGAGTACGGTAGCAGAGCCTAGAGTAATTTTTTTCATAATTTTAGAGTTTTTCATAGCAGTAACCTTTCTTAACTAAAAACATTTATATAAAAATATCGTTTATATTCCGTCAAGTATTACCTTGACCTTTATTACAAATATTATTATATACTATTTTTTTTATTTTGTCAACACTTTTTGTAAAAAAAAAATAAAAAAATAAAAGATTTTTAGTAAATCTTTTATTCTTTATTATTATTACTATTAGTAATCACTTGTTGAACTTGATTAGAAAGGGCTACAGATTCCAAAAACGTATAAGGAGAAAATCTCCATTGATTATTAATATAAACCATTTCAAAAGATATAGAACCATAAGTGCCTGTAAACAAATTTACTGGTACTTGAGCTGTTTTTGTTTTAGAATCTATATATATAATATTATCAAAATCACTACTTAAAGGTTTAATATCTTTATTTCCATTTTTTTGTAATTGTTGTACAAAAGACAATAAACTTAGAACTGTAGTTTTTTCAATTTCCTCTTTGTTCATATAATCAGTTAAATATATCCAATTAAGAGAATCTTTCGGAACTACTTCTTCTATTTTAGAATTATTATCTTCTGCTATTTTAAGTTGTTTATCAATATCATCTTTTTGAATGTCTTTTAACATTGAAACAACAGCATTAACAGCTTCCTTTTTTGTAAATTCTTGTTTTTGAGTTGTTTGTAAATGCTTGGTTGTTTTAGCTTTTTCTTTAATTTTAGAAATCTCTGATTGTTTTTGTGTCAACTGAACCACACTAACAGTAGTATAAGCTCCTAACAAAATTATAGAAATAATTAGTCCTAATACTTTTACCCATTTTTTAGTACTTTTGAAATGTAGCACCACAAAAAGAAATGCAATAAAAGAAATAATACTAAAAATTATCTCTATACCAAAAATTACTTCATTTGACATTTTTTCTCCTTAAAAAATTTAATATTACAGCTAATAATAAAGTTAGTATAATAAAAATTATACCACCAATTAAAATTAAATTTTTATTATCGTAAATATTTTGAATAAATAATAAATTACTATAAGAACTTTTCTCAACACCGAGTTTAGAAACAGAAGATGTTAATTCTTTTATTTTATGTATAGAATCATCAGAATATAAATTAGTAAAACTTCCAAGGGCTACTAAGGCACCTACTCCACATAAAGAAAGCAAACTAAAGAATAGGATAGAAATATAATATAAAATATTTTTAACAGCTTTAGTATCCGCTTTCTCAGATAAAGAGAAATTTATAAATTTCTTTTTATTTATTTTAGGGGTAGGAGAAGATTTACTTTTAAAGTTATTAATGAATTCATTTTTATCAATATTCTTCATTCATTATAATTCCCAATTGTATTTTTATTTCATTTTTAAGTCTAGGAGAAATATCGAAATCTAGATTTTCATTTTGTAATTGGTTTAATAATTCTATAGCTTTGATTTGATTATCAGTTTTAACACACGCATTTAAAATAGCTCTTGTAATTTTAGAACGATAATTATTATCAATATGAGAATGAGAAGCGGTAAGATTAACACCAATTTTTTCAGCGTTTTTATCTTTCCAAGTTAAATTAGTAGCTTCTCTTATTTTTAACCATTGGTTATTCCATTCTTCGTATGTTTTAAATTGAGAATCTGTATACATAGGAAGTCTATCTCTAATCATTTCTAAAGATATTTCCTCTTCTGTATAAAATTGTTTAAGTTCTTTAACAACTCTAGCTCTTCTTCTTTGGTAATTTGCCATAGGTTTTCCTAAAATATTATCAGGTAAATCATAAGGCCAGCGATTAAGGACAAAAGCTAAATATCCACTAAAAGGGACTCCTGAAGTTTCATCGTATTTTTGAATAGCTTTAATTATCCATTCACTAATTTGAGCATTTCTGTCTTTTATATCAGGTAAAAATATTTCCAAAGTTCTTCGGTGAGGTCTTAAAAGAGTTATAGCTAATATATGATAGAATTCCAACGCTTGAGTAAGGAATGTGTCAGGAAAGTCTACAAGTTCTCTTCTTCCAAAAGAGAATCTCACTCTCAACTCACAATCTTCTTGCTCTTTAGTTGTAAGAATTTTTTCCAAACGTGTTTTGAGAAATTCAGCGTCAGATGTATAAGCATATATTTTATTTTGTTCGTCTTCTTTTATCTGAGCATAGGGTTGAACAAAAGAAATGATTTTTTCTTTGATTTTCTCGTTATCTGTTTTAATTAACAGACTAGAAACTGTTTCTCTAGGCGTATCTAAAAAGTTTTCTGTTTCTGTTTTTCCGTTCCAAATTCGAGGAGGATAATTTTTAGGAACTAATTCTTTCTTTATGTCTAAATTATTATCTTTATACCAATTCACTACTTCTTTTGAATTAACTCTGAAACTAGTATGATTAGGGTGTTCAATCAAAATGTTTTTATGGTCTTCAATCCAATCCTCTAAAGGCTTTATACTTCTTAATTTAGCAACTTTTTTCCATTTTTCTTTCGTATACCATTGGCCATCGTGGATAGTTGCTGAAATTCTAAATTCGGGAGTAAATTCTTTCCATTCTCTAGCTAATTGCTTTTGTAGTTCACTATTTTTTTGTGGTGGCAATTGTTGCTTCATTTAATTATATTCCCCCTTCATCTAAATATGGGTCATAATCTTTCCATTTATTCATTATTTTATTTAAAGTATTTATATAAATATTACAATAATTATTATTAGGCATAAAAATAGGTTCTAGTAATATCATAGCTGTTCGTTCTATATATCCTAATGGTTTATATTTCAGTTCTGTTTTTTGAAAATCTTGTAGTAATTCATCATACTGCTCTGAATCTATATCATTAAGAACAAAAATAAATGTATTAATTTTATTCATTCTTTCCTTTCTCACTTTTACTAAATTTTACGAATATTTATCTTCATTTAATATTATTCTAGATATAAAAAAGATATAAAAATATTTGTTTTTTAGACAGTAAAAATCTTCGTTTTATGTTTCGTAAAAATCAATTCTGAGAGCGAAATTTAGTCGCCCCAGTACAGTACATCACAGGCATTAAAAATGGGCAAAAATAGGGCAAAAAACCTGCAAATTCCTTCGATATAACGTATACAAAATCAACGAGAGGAAAATCTTAAAATGCAGATTTTTAGCAAAAAAATAGACTATATATAATAGTCTATTTATTTTATTACTTTTGATAAGGAATTTGATTGATATATTTAACTTTTTTAACTGGAAGTTCTTTCTTCCCTTTCTTTCGTAAATGACAAATTTTCATATCATATTCATTTTTATTATCAGCTTCATAAGACTTAACTTCTCTAGTCTCAAAATATTGGAAGGGAATTTCTGGAAAATATTTATCTCCTTCACAATTAGTATCTATAAATGAAATATAAATATCTGTAACTTTTGGGAAAAGGGTTTCATAAACAGCTTGTCCACCAACGACAAATAATTCTCTAAAATCTCCTCTTTCTTTTTCTAAAATAGAAACAGGACTATAATAAAATTTAACATTCGGGTTATTAGGTTGTTCATTAAAATGTTTATGAGTTAATACTCTAATTTCTCTGTTAGGTAGAACACCTACAGATTTATAAGTATTATATCCCATTACAAGAATACCACCACTAGTTAATTCTTTAAAGTGTTTCAAATCTGTCGATTGGTGCCAAGGAAGGTCATTATCTTTACCTATACAAAAAAGATTATCTACAGCTACTACAAAATTAATGCGCTGTTTTTTCATTCTTTTAGCTTTTTCGTGACCTCTCTTAAAACAAGCTTCAATACGTTCATCTAATTTTTTAGAAGAATTCTTACCTTGAAGAGTTCTGTCATATAAAGAATATAGAGACTGAAAAACAGCTTCAGATTCATCAACATCTTTTATTTTACATAATCTATCATATTGTTCATCAGTAATATAGCCTTTAAGTCTTTTAAAAGCTGATTTTTTAGACAGATAAGCTCCGTCAATTTCATATGTTCCATAAGCAGGGAATACAGTACGTTTAATTTCTTTCATAAAAATAATCTTATACTTTCTAATCTTTTATATTTTGTATGTAATATCGAAGAAAAAGAGCTAGGAAGACTAGCTCTTTTATTTAACTCCATAAAAATGGTCTTTATTAAGTTTTACTGTATTCTTTTTAAATTTAACTAAATATTCATTAGGTTGAAGTTGAATTTTTTTACCTTTATATTCAACGAATTCATATGGAATTCCTACAATTTTACCAGAATAAGCTTTCTTTTGTTTTAATGCAAGTTGAAGTTTATCTAGCGGTAGAATATCAATTTTATCTTCAGATACAGCTACTATAGAATTATGAATAGGTTCTTTATCTGTAACAACTATAGTAGTACCATTTGCTAACGGAACCTTATCTGAAAAGAATGTTTCATAACCTAAATAACCTAATCCACCAACAATCCCTAAAAATACTATAGCTTGTATAATATGATTAATAATAATACTAGCAATAAACTTTTTTGATAGTTTAATTTTAGGATTTTTTATATACTTTGATTGTCTATTTATTTCAATCATTTAAATTCCTTTCGCTAAAACATAAATTATAATTAAGATACTAATAAAAGAAAATACTGCTGTAATAGGTTTTTCTTTTATATAAGATTTCAATTTCTCCAATTTCGGCTTATCTTCATCTTTCGTCACATAGACATAGCCAGCATAAGCTTTATTTACTTCATTAAGAGCAGAATAAAGATGACGTGAAAATTCTTTTGTTAATAGAAATTGTACTTCATCACCTTTCCCAGAAGAAACTCTTAAAATTGGGGGATTTTCTTTTAATGCTTTACCAGTTTTATATTTTTTATGCTTATCATCTTTATATAAACCGTCAATAGAGAATGCTAACATATCATCATTTTGAGATACTATTGCCATTACAGAAGATTCATCTTCTATTTTGTCATTCTCTATCAAATCTAGAACCTTACTGTCATCTTCTACTTTTACCATAGAACTCCTTTCTAATTAGGCTGCAAATCCGTCTAGATTTCCATACATATTTACAATTGTAAACATTTTAGAAGTATCTCCGTATTTAAGAGTATAAGAAATCGTAGACACTCCAGATTTTTTCATATCAAAAACAATTTTAACTGTATCGGGAGTTTCTTGGAAAGTTTCAATAGAGCCTTCATCAAGTTTGTATCCACTTTTTACAACTCTTGTTAAAGTTTGAAAATCTGCTTCATTAGATTCACCCCAAACTGGATAAGACGTTAAGACAAAATTATCTTGGTCTTTTTCATTTTCGATATTAGTTAATTCATTTTTTAATGAATTAATAATTTCTGCGGAATTCTTAACCTTTTCTGTTGTTTCGACTTTGGAGATAGCTTCTTTATGGCTAGAATAATGTTTATCTGTATAAACTTTTTTATAATGTTTAGGATTATTATTAAAATCTTTAGTTGCTATAAAATAATAACCTCCGCCAAAACAAATAAGTAGAACGATAACTGAAATTATTTTAATTTTATTAGGATTATCGTTTATCCAATGTATAATATTTTTCAATTTATTTTCTCCTCAATATATTTCCATACGTAACCGTATGCTGTTTTATATTTACCTAGTGCGGCTTTACTGATATTTCCTCGGTCAAACCCGAGATTACTTTTAACTTCACGGGTTGATTGCCAGACTTTAACCAGCTTGTAGTCTGTCGTGTTACGTCCTATCTTATCAATAAACGTTCTCTCTAAGCTTTTCACTCGACCTTTATCACTAACTTGATATAAACCTTCAAAACCTTTTACGTCTCTCCATAT
>JGI24712J26585_10000281_pt1 | contig 43899 bp, 44 predicted proteins | sample BioPla3DNA2_FD_26585 | JGI IMG/M metagenome (IMG submission 26585)
TTTACCATATTTCTGAGGATTTTGCCATGCTTTATGGTCGAAAATTATTGATTTTTCAAGGTTCAGACTACTTTTTTATGTGCGAAGTTTGAGTTGATAATTAATAAGCTGAAATAGTATAATTGTTATTTAGACCAAAACACAACTTGTAGCGGGGGGGATTTTATGAGATGGTTTTATGATGTAAAGAAAAGAAAAAAAGTAATTGGATTTTTTGTTTTTTCTTTACTAATTGTTATAATACTACTATTTTCAAGCTTTAATAACAGAGGGAATGAATCAAAGAAAGCACCAGATAATACTGTAAAAGTAACAAATACACCGGAATCTACAACAGGGTCAAAGGCACCAGAGAATACTACAACGGTAACAGCTACACCAATGGTTCAAACTACAATAACACCGACGGTAGTACCAACGCTAACCCCCACGGTTACAATCACAGATACTATAGCAACGCCAACAGTAACACCAATAGAAACACCAACAGTTACACCAACAGTGCCAACTACTACACCGACATTGAAGCCTACACCTACGCCAACAGCAACAATAAAGCCAACACCTACAAAAACAAAGCCACCTGTGAAAACTCCTGCAAAGCCACCACCAAAGCCACCTGAAAAATCTGTAGTTGAGCCACCAAAAGCTGAAACTAAGATAGAGCTTAGGTACAAAAACGGTAAAGCTAGTTCCGAGACTGAATCCATACATCCGGTGTTTAAACTTATTAACAGTGGAAGTAAAAATATAAAGTTGTCTGACATAAAAATAAGATATTACTATACTAAAGATAATAATCAGCTTGAAACCTTCTGGTGTGATTCTTTTACAAATGGTTCTAATAATGTAATAGGACGTTTTGTTGCACTTAAAAATAAAAAGAATAATGCTGACAGCTACTTAGAGATAAGTTTTAGCGAGGGAGCAGGTGAAATTAGAGCGGGTAATAGCGTGGAACTCTTGGTTGGTTTTGCTAAAAATGATTGGAGTTTATATAATCAAAGAAATGATTACTCCTATTCCGTTTCAAATTCATTTATTCACTGGAACAGAGTGACACTATATTTAAACGGGAAACACGTATTTGGTGTTGAACCGTAAAGTACATAGTTTTTGATGAAAATAAAAGAATTTGTTTGAATATGAGGTTTTTTGGATAAAATATACTAAACGTTTTACAAATTAACAATACTTAAAAAGGGAGAATGTACTATGAAGGAATACTTAGAAATTGAAAATGTATTTGCTAGAGAAATACTCGATTCTAGAGGAAATCCTACAGTAGAAGTTGAAGTTGTGACAGAAGGGGGATTTTTAGGAAGAGCTGCTGTTCCTTCAGGAGCTTCTACAGGGGCTTTTGAAGCAGTAGAACTTAGAGACGAAGATAAAAAAAGGTACCTTGGAAAAGGGGTATTGAAAGCCGTTGAAAACGTAAATAAAATAATAGCTAACGAAGTTGAAGGGATGAATGTCTTTGATCAGGTGGCAATTGATAATTTGATGATTAGCCTAGACGGGACCCCAAATAAATCAAAACTTGGTGCGAACGCAATTTTAGGCGTTTCTCTTGCTACAGCAAAAGCTGCTGCTGAGGCTCTAGGAGTAAGCTTGTATCAGTATATAGGAGGAATTAATGCCAAAACTCTTCCTGTACCTATGATGAATATCATTAACGGTGGTAAACATGCAGACAATAGTGTAAATATACAGGAGTTTATGGTTATGCCTGTAGGAGCAAGTAGCTTTAAAAATGCTCTTCAGATGTGTGCTGAAGTATTTCATAACTTAAAAACAGTTTTAAAGGATAAGGGTTATAGTACTGCTGTAGGTGATGAAGGTGGATTTGCCCCTAATTTAAAGACGGATGAGGAAGCTATACAGGTTATATTGGAAGCAGTTGAAAAAGCAGGATATAATGCAGGAGCCGATTTCAGAATAGCAATAGATGCTGCTGCTACTGAAATGTACCAAGAGGACGGTACTTATTTCTTCTGGAAGACGGGGATAAAGAAGACTCGTGAAGAAATGGTAAACTTTTGGGCAGAGCTTGCGGACAAATACCCAATAATATCTTTGGAGGATGGTGTTTCTGAGGAGGATTGGGAAGGTTGGAAGCTACTCACCGAAAAAATCGGAGACAAAATACAGCTTGTTGGTGATGATCTTTTTGTTACTAATACTACAAGACTTAAAAGAGGTATTGATATGGGTGTTGCAAATTCAATACTTATAAAGGTAAATCAAATTGGTACATTGACAGAAACCTTAGATGCGATAGAAATGGCTAACAGAGCTGGTTATACAGCAGTCGTATCTCACCGTTCAGGGGAAACAGAGGATGCTACCATTGCTGATATTGCTGTTGCGACTAATGCAGGTCAGATAAAAACAGGGGCTCCATCAAGAAGTGATCGTGTTGCAAAATACAACCAATTACTTAGAATTGAAGAAGAGCTAGGAGGCTCAAGCCGTTATTTAGGAATTGATGCATGGTTTAATTTGAAAAAGGTATAAGAGCTTTCAAGCCTAGAAGTATTAGTTTTAGTCACAAAGAATGCAAATTAGATTTTTGCCTGGCAAACTACGAAATTATATAATGATGAAAAATCTTTAGGTTTTGCTTGTATTTTCATATTCTGTATGCTAAAATTAAAATGTTAATTTGACAGGAGGTGCTTTTTAGCATGCAAATAGCAGTTAATATATTGCACATATTGTTTTGTGTATCCTTGATAATAATAGTCCTTTTTCAATCGGCTAAGCAGGAAGGATTATCCGGTGCAATATCAGGTGGTGCAGAAACTTTTTTCGGTAAAAACAAAGGTAGGACAGTAGATGCTATTCTAGGTAAATGGACTGCGGTAGCAGCAGTAGGTTTCTTAATAACATCAATTGTTTTACAGATTATGTTTAATTCCTAATGATAATGAATAAAACTGTGGAATTCCACAGTTTTATTTATTATATATCTTTTTCTATATGTTGTTTCCAAACTTTTTTCAAAGGCTTCATTTTTTCTTGTAATTATAGTTTTATTTTAGTAATATATATGTGAGACAACTTTATTCTGGTTGTTTAGTTATACCTATGGAGTCTGAACCTGTTTTTTAATAATAGTTTTGTTTTCGTGTTTAATAAGCATACAAATGGAGGTAATGGTTCCCATGGAAAGAGAACAAGCACTTGAAGAATTAAAAGGTCGTTTGAAGAGTGAGAATCTACTTAAACATTCTCTTGCAGTTGAAGCTATTATGAAGGAATTGGCTTTTTATTTTAAAGAAGATATAGATAAATGGGGAATGGCAGGATTGCTTCATGATATTGATTATGATAAGACTGCTGGTGACCCTACAAAGCATGGTTTAGTTGGAGCGGAGATTCTAGAGACCCTTGATGTTGAAAGTTCTATTGTTTATGCTGTCAAGGCTCATAATGATTATCATGGAATTGAAAGAAAAAGAAAGATTGATAAGGCTCTTTATTGTGCGAGTCCTATGGCAGTGATTGTGAATGCTTGTACGGCAGCACTTCCTTCAAAAAAGGTTGAAGATTTGACTGTGGAGTTTGTTATGGAGAAGATCGGAGAAGAAGGTTTTATCAAAGCAACAATACTAGAGCAGATCAGTTCTTGTAAAGATATAGATATAGATCTTGAAAAGCTTGTGGAGATTTCTGTGAAAGCTATTCAAGCTTTATAAAGTGAAATATATATTTGATTTTAAATTAATTTTAGAGTATTGTTTAACTTTTATGCTAATAATAAATATATCGAATTCTATAAACCAAGTTTAGTAAGATAAGTTATCTTCTATTAATCTTGGTTTTTTTGTAGATATATGTTTTTTACAAACATTAATAAAAGGAGGAAATGCTGTTGGAATACATGCAGCACACTAGAACTAAATGATGGATAGAAAAGAACGCATTTTGGAATTTATGCGAGAAGATGCTTATAAGCCTTTGTTATTTGGTGAGTTGAGAACTGTTTTAGATGTACCTAAAACAGACATACAGTTGTTTAAAAATGTTTTGAACGAATTAGAGTCAGAGGGAAAGATATTTAAGACCCACAAAGATAGGTATGGAGTGCCTGAAAGAATGAACCTGATAGTTGGAAGGCTTCAGGGAAATGAACGGGGGTACGGCTTTGTTATTCCCGATGATGAAAATATTAAAGATGTATTTATATCCGCTGACTCATTAAATGGAGCTATGCACAATGACAGAGTTATTGCAAGAATAAACAAAAAAGTTATTGGAGACAAAAGGGCAGAGGGAGAAGTAATCAGAATAATTGAGAGAATGAACAAAACCATTGTTGGAACTTTTGAAAGTAGCAAGTATTTTGGTTTTGTAATACCCGATGACAGAAGGATATCGGGAGATATTTTCATACCTAAGGATGAAGTGAACGGTGCAAAGTCCGGGCAGAAAGTTGTTGCACAAATACTTTTGTGGCCGGGAAAAAGGAGAAATGCTGAGGGGAAAATAGTTGAGATAATAGGCGACAGGGATGAAGCGGGTGCGGACATACTATCAATAATAAAGCTACACAATCTTTCAGAAGAGTTCCCGGAAAGTGTTATAAAACAGGCTGAGTCTATAGGTCAAACAGTTACTGAAGAAATGATTAAGGATAGACGGGATTTGAGAGATGTTCGCATGGTTACTATTGATGGTGAAGATGCTAAGGATCTTGATGATGCCGTGTCGATAGAGAGGCTTCCAAACGGCAACTATAAGCTTGGTGTTCACATTGCCGATGTCAGTCACTATGTTACCGAGGATTCCTCTTTAGATATGGAAGCTTATAATAGAGGCACTAGTGTATACTTAGTAGATAGGGTTATACCTATGCTTCCTAGGGAACTCTCCAACGGAATTTGCAGCCTTAATCCGCAGGTGGATAGGCTTTGCTTTTCTGTTATGATGGAGATAGATTCAACCGGTAAAGTGGTTGATCATGAAATGTTCGAGAGCGTAATTAAGACCGATGAGAGAATGACCTACACAAATGTCTATAAAATTCTTGTTGAGAAGGACGAAGAGATTACAAAGAGATACGAGTACCTTTTGGAAGATTTTAAAGCAATGGAAGAATTAGCTTTAATACTTAGAAACAAACGAATGCAAAGGGGTGCCATTGACTTTGATTTCGAGGAAGCAAAGATTTTGCTTGATGAAAAGGGCAAGCCCGTTGAAATAAAGGCATATGAGATAACCATTGCAAACAAAATAATTGAGGAATTCATGCTTGTGTGTAATGAAACGGTAGCGGAACATTTCTTTTGGGCAAATGTCCCTTTTGTGTTTAGGGTCCATGAAGAGCCCGATACTGATAAAATGGAAGCGTTTAGTGAATTTGTACACAATTTAGGATATAATCTAAAAGGAATAAAAAAAATACATCCTAAGGCACTTCAAGATCTACTAGCTAAAGTCAAAAACACCAGAGAAGAGAGAATAATTAGTACTGTCATGCTTAGATCCCTGCAAAAAGCAAGGTATTCTCAATTAAATCAGGGACATTTCGGATTAGCAGCGAAGTATTATAGTCACTTTACATCACCAATAAGAAGATATCCCGATCTCATTATTCACAGGATAATGAAGGAGTATTTGAAAGGTCAGATGAATGAAAAAAGAGAAGAATACCTTATAGACTCACTGCCAGAGATAGCTAGGATGTGCTCTCAAAGGGAGAGAGTTGCAGAAGAGGCAGAAAGGGACACTGAAGATCTAAAAAAGGTTGAGTATATGAAGCAATATGAAGGTCAAGTGTTTGAAGGTATTATATCTAATGTTACATCCTTTGGTATGTTTGTGGAGCTCGACAATACAATAGAAGGACTTGTTAGAATGAGTAGCATGGAAGACGATTATTATACGTTTAATGATAAACAGTATTGTCTCCTTGGTGACAGGACACGAAAGATGTATCGTATAGGTGATGTGATTAAAGTAGTGCTTGCAAAAGCTGATGTTGCAGCTAGAAAGATTGAATTTACTATTGCTGAAAATGATGATAATGAAGAGGAAGCACAGATTGATTTTGAAATATCAAATGAAGAAAAAGAAATAAAACGTCAGCGGAAAGTAAAAGCCGATAAAGATATACTGAACCATATACAAGGTAAGAAAAAAGATAAGACTAAAAAGCGAGCAGAAAAGTCCGAAAAGAAAAGGCAAAAGTCCGAAAAGAAATCCGTAAAGACCAGCAAAAAAAGAACAAAGACAAGCAATAAGAAAATGGAGGAATGAAATATCGCTAATTAAGAACTAACAGCCAAAAAGCTTTAATTCATCGCTAAATCGAATTAAGATAAAAGTAGAAAAGGGGTAGTTAAAAATTATACTAATTAGTGCTTGCTTTTTAGGTACAAATTGTAAGTACAATGGGAAAAACAATTATAATAATGAAATCGCACAACTAGCTTTAAAGTGCAACCTAATCCCTGTCTGCCCCGAACAACTTGGGGGATGTGCAACACCAAGACTCCCTGCCGAAATACAAGGAGGAAATGGCAAAGATGTACTAGAAGGTAGAACGAAAGTTATCAGAAAAGACGGCATTGATGTTTCTGAGCAATTCATAAAGGGAGCAAGGGAAGTGCTTAATCTTGCTAAATTAATGAATATCAAAACAGCTCTTTTAAAAGCGAGAAGTCCTTCGTGTGGCAAAGGAAATATTTATGACGGTACTTTCTCAGGGAACCTAAAGGTTGGAAATGGAGTAACTGCAGAGCTGCTCGAAGAAAATGGGATTAAAGTGGTGTCTGAAGATGAAAGAGAATTATTAAGGTTGTTTTTCGAAAGAGGTCCAAATAAAAGTATCTAAACATAAAGACCTTGAAAACAAGATTCTCAAGGTCTTTAGCTTTCGCATATTAAGCGAAGTGTATTTTATACTATAAAACTTTTGATTTCATCGTAGAACTTGTCACAATCATCTTCATGAACGTCTACTTTAATTGGTTTACTTAAATCCAAACTAAAGATACCCATGATAGATTTTGCATCAACTACGTAACGACCTGAAGTCAAATCGATGTCAAAGTCATACTTATTTACTATATTTACAAAGTCCTTAACATCGGTAATGGATTTTAAAGAGATATTAAATGATTTCATGCGAATTCCTCCTTTATTCAAATGTTTTACCATCTATTATTATATATATTATCCTGTTTGTAGTTGCAAGTCAATTGTGATATTGCTAAAATTTCCTTGTGATTTTATACGATATGTTAAAACATATTTTAAGAATAATTTTGTATAATATAAGTTATACACAAAAATTTGGGGGATACTATGAAAAAAGTTGCACTTTTTACATTAGGCTGTAAAGTTAATCAATATGAAACTGAAGCTATTACTGAGATGTTCAAGAAAAACGGGTATGAGGTAGTGGATTTTGAAGAATTCGCGGATGTTTATGTAATAAATACATGCACCGTCACAAACCTTAGTGATAGAAAGTCAAGACAGATGATCCGGAGGGCTAAGAAAAACAATAAAAGCTCAGTTATTGTGGCGGTAGGATGCTATGCACAAGTTTCTCCCGATGAGGTTTTAGGTATACCGGAAGTAAATTTGGTTATTGGAACTAAGGATAAAGGCAAAATTGTAGAAAACATAAATTTGCTTCTTAAAGGACAGGATAAATTAAATCTGGTTCAGGATATTATGAAGACAAGAGAGTTTGAAGAGTTAGGCGTTGAAGTATATAAGGAGAGAACTAGAGCCTTTATTAAAATACAGGATGGATGCAGCCAGTTTTGTTCCTATTGTATAATACCTTATGCTAGAGGACCTATAAGAAGTCGTCCAGCTGAATATGTTCTTGATGAAGTAAAGAAGCTCGTTTTAAACGGATACAAGGAAATAGTTCTAACTGGTATACATATTGCTTCCTATGGAAAAGATATAAAGAACACTTCGCTTCTGGATATTATCAAAAATGTACATGAAATTGAGGGTGTGGAAAGAATAAGGCTTGGCTCTATTGAACCTACAATAATAACTCGTGATTTTGTAAATGAGATAAGTAAATTAGATAAATTATGTCCCCATTTTCATATATCGCTACAAAGTGGGTGTGATAGTACACTTAAGCGTATGAACAGAAAATATACCACTGAAGAGTACCGGGCATCAGTTGAACTTTTGAGGGAAAATATAGAAGATGTTTCAATAACAACCGACATAATGGTAGGTTTTCCAGGGGAGACGAATATGGAATTTGATGAAACCGTCCGTTTTTTAGATGAGATATCTTTTGCAGCAATGCATGTATTTAAGTATTCCCAAAGGAAGGGGACACCAGCAGCTGACTTAACTGGACAAGTATCGCCACAGAAGAAAGATGAGAGAAGCAATGTATTGATTGAACTATCTGCTAGAAAGACAAAAGAGTTTAATAAAAGATATGAAGGAAGAACTATGGAAGTTTTGTTTGAACAGGATGTAAAAGGTGAAAAGGGTGTTATAGAGGGACTAACGTCAAATTATATTAAAGTGCTATGTAAAGGTGAATCGGGTTTTAATGGTCAAGTCCTTAAAGTTAAGTTAAATGAGGCTACAGAAGACTATATTAGGGGACATATTGAAAATTGATGTCAACAAGCTAAGATAATTTGATATTCAGGGAAGTCAGGCGAAATTTTGCTTAGATAATGCAGATTAATCGAATTTGAAATATGTTGCATAAATTATCCTCTTGTATTACTATATATATATGGGCGTATTACTTAAATATTCTAAGTATTTTGAAATATCAAGGTCCCATCCTTTATGCAGGAGAGTGATTAGTTATGGCAAACAGCGAGACCATGATGTTTAATGTTGATAACGAAAAGGTGAATGAGGCAAAGGAGGTAATTTTCTCTGTATTTAAGGCACTTAAAGAGAAAGGTTATAATCCGATTAACCAGATTGTGGGATACATACTTTCTGGTGATCCTACTTATATAACTAATCATCAAGATGCTAGAAGTATTATTAGGAGATTAGAGAGAGATGAATTACTTGAAGAAATTCTTAGATTTTATTTAGAAGAGAATAGTAATAAGAGCTCCGTATAAAATACGGGGTTTTTTAATACAGTTTTTCTAACGGGATTTCTTTAACGGAATGGTTGGTGTAGAAAATTGAAATATGTTAAGCTTGGGAACACGGGGCTTGAAGTGTCGAGAATGTGCTTCGGGGGATTGATTATAGGACCACTTCAGGCAAATTTGCCTTTAGACGAGGGGACAAATGTTATATTAGCAGCTTTAGAACAAGGAGTTAACTTTATAGATACCGCTGAGTTGTACGGGACTTATGAATACATAAAAGAAGCGATTAAGAAATCAAAAACAAAGCCTATCATTGCTACAAAATCCTATGCTTATTCTTCTGAAGGTGCTAGAGATAGCGTCGAAAAAGCCAGAAAAGAACTAGATATTGATGTTATTGATATATTCTTACTACATGAACAGGAAACTAGGCTGACCCTTAGAGGGCATCGTGATGCTTTAGAGTACTATATTTCTATGAAGGAAAAAGGAATTATCAGGGCTGTTGGAGTGTCCACACATAATGTAGAAGTAGTGGAAGCTTGTGCGGATATGCCTGAAATAGATGTTATTCATCCTTTAATCAACAAAACCGGAATAGGAATTGGTGACGGAACAATAGAAGATATGCTTACTGCAGTAAAAAAAGCCCATGATAATGGAAAAGGAATATATGGTATGAAGCCTTTAGGTGGGGGCAATCTATTGAATTCTTACAAAGAATGTATGGAATTTGTTTTAAATATACCATATATTGACTCGATTGCTATTGGAATGCAATCTATTGAAGAGGTTATAATGAATGTGTGTGTATTTAATAATAAGCCTGTACCTGAAAATATAAGGTCTTTAGTTGCTGAAAGAAAAAAGCACCTTCATATTGATTTTTGGTGTGAAGGGTGTGGAAAATGTGCTGAAAGATGCAAGCAAGGTGCTCTTTACATTCAGGATGACAAAGCAAAGGTTAGAGAAGAAAAATGTCTCTTGTGTGGCTATTGTGCAAGTGCATGTCCATGCTTTGCAATAAAGATTTGCTAGAGCCTATATAAGGCAATATGTTGTTAAACTATTTGAATGTCCCAAAGAAGCTATTTTTGGAGCATAGGTCCTTATAGTTATTATGTATTTTTTTTGGTCACAAGATTATAACTTAAGTAATTTGGAGGAATTATGAGAATAATTGGAATCGATTATGGGGATAGTAGGATAGGAATAGCAGTTAGTGACCCTTTAGGATGGACAGCTCAGGCCATTGAAACAATTAATTGGAAAAACAATATTGAAGAGCCAATAGAAAGAATATCGGAAATTATTAATTCCTACCAGGCAAAAAAAGTGATAGTAGGATTTCCTAAAAACATGAATGGAACTATAGGTCCTCGAGGAGAGAAAACTAACGAGTTTATTGAGCTCTTAAATAATAGAGTTGAAGGAATTGAGATAATAAAGTGGGATGAGCGGCTAAGTACAGTAGCTGCAAATAGAGCTATGAATGTGATAGGTGTAAAAAAATCAAAAAAAAGGCAAGTGGTAGACCAGATTGCAGCAGTTTATATTCTCCAAGGTTATTTAGATGCCATGGCTTTAAAGAACTGATAGTTAGCTATGAATTTTTTATGTATAGGAATTTATAAAAAACCTGTTTTTTAATTTTTTGTACTAGGAATTAGAAAGGCTATTCCCTTTTCAGGTTTATAGAATAGAATAAAAATATAGGAGAAAACTAATTATACATTATTGTAATGAAAATGATGGAATTTTTTAATCTCTATGATATAATTAATACTTATAAAGCCAAACGGGAGGTAAAAGATATGTCTGAAGAAAGAGACGATATAGTTGTTTTAGTAGATGAAGATGGTGAAGAGGTTGAATTTGAGCATTTAGATACTATCGAATTTAACGGAAATGAGTATGTGGTTCTTCTTCCTATACTTGAAAGTGAAGAAGAAAATGATATTGATGAAGTTGTAATACTTAAAATTGACCATGGTGAAGAAGATAGTTTTGTAAGTGTAGACGATGATGATGAACTTGATGCAGTTTTTGAAGAATTTAAAGCTAGAATGGAAAATGAATACGACTTTGAAGAGCAATAGAAAGAAATAGTTTTAAGGCTCCCTGTATTAATATATAGGGAGTTTTGTGATTTTTTACATCTTAATTGTATGTTAGGCCTAGAAACAAAGAAATTATGCTCCTAGGCTTTTTTATGTGAAATTATTTCCTAACCTATTAGAGGACTTTTTTTGGTCTATGTAGAAGTAAATTGACAAAACGCATTTGCTTCATCATATAACTTGTTTTAAGAAGCTGGTGAGGCTGAGAGTAAATGAAGTAGATTTAGTGGGGGTTTATATGTTTATGAAAAGGATAAAGAAAAGTTCTGTTATATTACTAGTATTGTTTACTTTATCAATGCTTGGGGGATGTGGGGATGGATCACCTGCAAGTAAGGAGGTTGAAAGCACACCAACATTATCAACACCAACACCAACACCTGTAAATACCATTGCTCCGCCCGAAGATAATATTAATTCTGATCAAATAGGAGAAGATAAGAGCGGTTCTGAGAAGGGAATGGCCGAATTGAATTTTACTCTTCCTAAAGAAGGAATTAGACCCTATGCTGTTATGATTGATAATGAGGGTACTAGACCATTACCTCAGGGTGGTATATATCTTGCTCAGATCATTTATGAGATAATTGTTGAAGGTGGTACAACACGGTTAATGCCTGTATTTTGGGATAAGGATCCCACTATGATAGGTCCGGTTAGAAGTTCAAGACATTACTTTTTGGATTATGCAATGGAACATGATGCAATTTATGTGCATTTCGGGTATAGTCCTATGGCTATGCAGGATTTAAAAAAATATAAGATTAATAATATAAATGGTGTAGCTAATGGTGGGGAAGTATTCTGGGATTTGACTACCGATAAAAGAAATTGGCAGGACTCTTACACGTCCATGGAGAAAGTAAAAGGGTATGTACAAAGAGTAAAATATAGAACAGAGACAGATAAGGAACTTCTATTTAAATATTCTGATGAGGATTATGAACTTAAGGGTGGCAAGGATGCTTTGAATATAAATATTAGATATACTTCAGGTTATGATTGTTCATTTGAGTATGATGAGACTAAGAAGCACTATTTGAGGTATAGAAAAGGTGATCCTCATATGGAAAGAATAACAGAGGAGCAGTTTATTGCAAAGAATATTATTATTCAAAAGGTTTCAAATCACCTTATAAAAGGTGATGATGCAGGAAGACAGGAAGTAAACACCGTTGGGAACGGTACTGGATACTTTATATCAAATGGTAAGTACATAGAAATTAAGTGGTCTAAGAAATCGAGAACTGAGCAAACTAAGTATACTGACAACGAAGGAAATGAAATTACTCTTAATGCTGGACAGACTTGGATTCAAATTACGCCAACGAGCGGAAAGGTGACAATAGAATAAGTATTTTAAGCCGCTTTATTGTGTAAAAAGGTAAAGTTAATTTTCTAGATACCTCAATTACAAAACTTTATGTAAACTCATTTGGTTGTTCAATATAAATAAATAAGTATGAGTAGCTGATAATATACAATATAAAAAAACTGAAGTTCAACAGAAGCGTAGAGTTTTATATTTTACACGTATTTTTTACATTTTATATAAAATGAAGGGATTTGGTTTTTACTATATATAAGTTTTTTATTGCTAAAAAGTTATCAATTGGTTATTATATGTATATAGTACTAATCATATTAGAAGCTTAAATCTATATATAGTAAAAAATGTGAAAGATTTGATGTTATGACATAGATTACATAAAATTCTACTAATATTAACTATCATCGGAGGCTGAATTGAGTATAAAGATAAGTGATAAAATTTTACAAAGTGTAGAAAAACCTTCAAGGTATATAGGTAACGAGTGGAATAGTGTTCATAAAGATATTTCAAGTATAGAGGCTAGATTTGCTTTTTGCTTTCCCGATGTCTATGAAGTTGGCATGTCTCATCTAGGTATGAAAATTCTATATCATCTTCTTAACGAAAGAGAAGATACCTACTGTGAGAGAGTATTTGCTCCATGGGTTGATATGGAGGCAAAAATGAGGGAGTACAATATACCGCTTTTTTCTCTTGAAACCCATGATCCAATAAAAAATTTTAATATTATTGGATTTACTCTACAATATGAGATGAGTTACACGAATATTATCAACATGATGGACTTAGCTCAAATTCCTGTTTTTAGTTGTGATAGGACAAAAGAGCATCCCTTTGTATGTGCGGGAGGTCCATGTGCCTATAATCCAGAGCCCTTGGCAGAATTCATAGACTTTTTTATGATGGGTGAGGGAGAAGAGATCATTAATGAAGTAATGGATGCCTATATAGATTGGAAAAAGCAAGATCTACCAAGAGAGATGTTTTTAGAGGCTATTTCGCAAATCGAAGGCATATATGTTCCAGCGTTTTATGAAGTGAAATACAAGGATGACAATACAATTTTAAGTATTAAACCAATAAGCGATAAATATCCGAAAAAGATCAAGAAAAGGATTATAAAGGATCTTGACAAGGTCTATTTTCCTGATAAGGTGGTTGTTCCGTATACAGGTATTGTGCATGACAGAATTATGCTTGAATTGTTCAGAGGTTGTACAAGAGGGTGCAGATTTTGTCAGGCAGGTTATATATATAGACCGGTAAGGGAACGGTCCTATGAAAGACTTCTAAAGCTTGCAGGGGATTTAGAAAATAATACAGGTTATGAAGAGATTTCTCTTACTTCATTAAGTACTAGTGATTATAGTGCTTTTAAAGAGCTTGCAGAAGGTTTGCTTGTTGATATGGAGCCTAAAAAGGTGAATCTTTCGCTTCCATCTTTGAGGATTGACTCTTTTTCACTTGACCTCATGGAGAAGGCTCAAAAGGTTAGAAAAAGCGGTTTGACTTTTGCTCCGGAAGCAGGAAGTCAGAGATTAAGGGATGTTATAAACAAAGGAGTTACAGGGCAAGATTTGATAAACTCAGTGGCGACTGCTTTTAATGGTGGTTGGAGCAGTGTGAAGCTTTATTTTATGATAGGGCTTCCTACCGAGAATTTTGACGATTTAAAGGGTATTGCCGATCTTGGCTTTAAGGTTGTAGATGCTTACATGGTGACTCCAAAGGAAAACAGAGGTAAGGGGCTTAGTATAGCACTTAGTACATCATCTTTTGTACCAAAGCCTTTTACACCTTTTCAATGGGAACCACAGGATGAAATTGAGACTCTTAAGGAGAAACAGAAATTTTTACAGGGCAAAATTAAAAATAGGTATATTAAATATAATTGGCATGACCCTGAATTGAGCCTGCTTGAGGCAGTGTTTGCAAGGGGTGACAGGAGAGTTGGAAAAGTACTTTTTGAGGCTTTTAGAAAGGGCTGTAAGTTTGATAGCTGGGGTGAGCACTTTGATTTTGGGAAGTGGATGGAAGCCTTTAATGAGTGCAAGGTAGAGCCAAGTTTTTACGCTAACCGTAAGAGGGAATTTGATGAGATATTCCCATGGGATCATATTGATATAGGTGTTTCTAAGGAGCATTTGATTAGGGAGAATAAGAGAGCTTATAACGAAGAACTTACTCCAAACTGCAAAATGGAATGCACTGGATGTGGAGCAACGGTATTTGGAGGAGGTATTTGTTTTGATTAATATCAGGGCTAGGTTTGCAAGAGGGGAAGAGCTAAAATATATATCCCATTTAGATATGATGAAATTGTTTGAAAGAGCTTTAAGGCGTGCTAGGATACCTATTTACTATTCTCAAGGGTTTAATCCTCATCCACAGATTGTGTTTGGACTACCTTTATCGGTGGGAGTAACAAGCAGTGCTGATTATGTGGATTTTGGACTAAGCGAAGATATGGAACCTAGACAATTTGTTGAAACTTTAAATAAACAACTTCCAGAAGGCTTGAAGCTATTGGATGCTAAAATAAGAGCATCAAAATCCAATATTATGGCATCGATAACTAAGGCTTCTTATGAAGTTTTAGTTGCAATAACTCAAAGTCCTGAGATGGATGAAGTTAATGAAAAAATACTTCGTTTTTTCGATAATAATGAGATTATTATTAAGAAGGAAAGTAAACGAAAAGTTAAAGATGTTAATATAAGGCCTATGATTCACGAATTTAGTGCAAGCTATATAGAGAATAAAAGCATTAATATTGATGGCAATAAGGATATACAATCTCCAAATTTAGCTCTTTTTGAGTATATAGATAAATTAAAGAATTTTTATGATTTACACGAAGTAAGGGATTTAAAAGGCTATTATGTTTTTTCTTTACTTCTTAGTGCAGGAAGTATAGCAAATCTAAAGCCAGAATTTGCTTTGAAAGCCTTTAGTGAGATGGCAGGCTTTGATTTGAACCTTTTAAAGGTGCATCGCGTAGGTCTTTTTATTGATAAAGGGGAAAAAACACTGAACCCTCTTGATAACGAATTATTAGCTATATGAGGTGGAAACATGGTTAGTGAGATAATTGTAGATGTGGGTCTTAACGAGAGAAGAGTAGCACTTTTAGAAGACAAGGATCTTGTAGAAGTATTTATTGAGAGAAATGATTCGGAAAGACTGGTAGGGAATATTTATAGGGGGAAAGTTAGCAGCGTTTTACCCGGTATGCAGGCGGCCTTTATAGATATCGGGTATGAAAAAAATGCCTTTTTATATGTTGGAGACGCTGTGTCGCAAAAAGAATTCACCGAAGATGAAGAAGAAATGTACAGTGATATGAAGAGTTATAACATTGAGGAGATATTAAGACCGGGTCAGGAAATAACTGTACAAGTCACAAAAGAACCAATAGGTACTAAAGGTCCGAGGGTAACTACACATATAACTCTTCCAGGAAGGCAGCTAGTTCTTCTTCCTAACGCAGATTATATCGGTATATCAAGAAGAATAGAAGACGAAGACGAACGGGCAAAGCTAAAGAAGATAGCAGAGAAGGTAAAACCTAAAAACATGGGCTTGATTGTCAGAACAGTTTCCGAGGGGAAAAGGGAAGAGGACTTCAAAAACGATATTAACTTCTTGGTTAAATTATGGGAAAAGATAAAGAAAAGCGAACATAGCGGTCCTGTACCTAGATGTATTCACAAAGACTTAAATATTATTTACAGAGCTGTGAGGGATATATTCACTTGGAATATCGATAAATTTATTATCAACGACAGGCAGGAATACAATAAAGTACTTGAGCTTGTTGAGATGTCATCGCCGGCTCTGAAGCTTAGAGTAGAATGTTTTAATAAGAATATTGATTTATATGAGCATTTCCAGATAGATTCTATGATTTCAAGAGCTCTCTCAAAGAAGGTATGGCTTAAGTGTGGGGGATATCTGATTATAGAAAGGACCGAAGCACTTACGGTTGTGGATGTAAATACAGGAAAATATGTAGGAAACAATAATCTTGAAGATACTGTATTAAGGACAAATATAGATGCTGCCAAAGAGATTGCTAAACAGCTCCGGCTTAGAGATATTGGCGGTATAATAATAATTGACTTTATTGATATGCATGAAATAGAACATCAAAAACAAATTATTGATACGCTAAAGCAGGCACTAAAAAAGGATCGGACTAAGACAACTGTTGTGGGAATGACAGGACTTGGCTTGATAGAAATGACAAGAAAAAAAGTGAGAGAGGGTTTAGCTTCTACTGTGTTATATGATTGTCCTCTCTGTGATGGTACAGGTAAGATACTTTCACCCGAATCAATAGCTAGAAATGTCGAGAAAGAGATAAGCAAATACTTTACAAAAACTATTGCAAATGCAATTCAAGTGGAGGTACATCCTTCGGTTGCACGTATTTTGTTAGGTGAAAATGGTGAAAATCTTAAGAGGATTGAAAGTACTTTTAATAAAAAAATTGTGATTAAAGAGTCAGAAGAAGTCAAAAATGAGGAAATGAAAATAAAGGAGATTGACATAGAATCATTATTATGATAAAATTGCGTGGTAGCCGCACGGTATAGGTCTTAAAATGCAGTAAATGAATTTTTCTGCTGCCTTAGCTGGCGAGACTGGGTAGGGAGGTGTATAGTATGTACGCAATTATCGAGACAGGTGGAAAGCAGTACAAGGTTCAAGAGGGTGAAGTTGTTTTTATTGAGAGATTAGCTCAAGATGAAGGTGCTTCTGTGACTTTTGACAAGGTTGTAGCAGTTTCAAACGGTGACAAGGTGGATTTTGGTGCACCTTACGTTTCAAGTGCGACTGTTCAAGCTAAAGTGCTAAACCACGGTAAAGATAAGAAAATCATTGTTTTCAAGTATAAGCCTAAGAAAGGCTATAGGAGAAAGAGTGGACACAGACAGCCATATACAAAAGTACAAATCGAAAAGATTAACGCTTAAGGTAACGGTTGAAAATGATTACTATAAATATAGTAAGAGATAAAAGTGGATTTATTTGGCAGTATATAGTTGAGGGACATGCAGGATTTGCGCAGGCAGGTAAGGACATTGTTTGTTCTGCGGTATCTACAGTTGCATATACTGGCATAAATGCACTTGATGAATTGGTTGGAATTAAGAGTTATGGTATAGAGGACGGTTATATGATTTGCTCTGTACCGACTGACCTTTCGCCAGAATTAAAGGAAAAAGTCAGTATAATACTTGAAACCATAGTTGTAGGTTTTAAACAATTGCAATTGACCTATGAAGATTATGTATTGGTGATAGACGAGGAGGTGTGACCGATGATTAGAGTTGATTTACAACTTTTTGCTCATAAAAAAGGGGTCGGAAGCTCAAGAAACGGCCGTGATAGTGAATCGAAAAGGCTGGGAGTTAAAAGAGGTGATGGTCAGCTAGTTACAGCTGGGAACATCATTGTAAGGCAAAGAGGAACAAAAATTCATCCCGGTGTTAATGTAGGTAAAGGCAAGGATGACACATTGTTTGCATTAACAGATGGTAGGGTTAAGTTCTCAAGATTAGGTAAGGATAGGAAACAGGTCAGCATAATTTCAGCTTAACGAAATATAACTGATTTTTGTCAAACCTGTTTTGACAAACAAAAGTCTTATAAGTTTAAAAAATCCCGGTAAATACCGGGATTTTAATTTTATATACGAGTTATACTATATAAAGTAATTAAAAATAGCAAAAAACCGTGACTATGGAGTTGAAGAGAATGTTTATTGATAGTGCAAAAATATATATTAAAGCTGGAGATGGCGGGAATGGTGCGGTATCCTTCCATAGAGAAAAATACATTGCTAAAGGTGGTCCTGACGGCGGAGATGGCGGCAGAGGCGGAAGTGTTATATTCGTTGCAGACGAAGGACTGAGAACCTTACAAGATTTCCGTTATAAAAGAAAATACAAAGCAGAATCTGGAGAAAACGGAGGTACGAATAACTGTTCTGGTCGTGGTGCTCAAGATTTAATAATAAAGGTTCCTGTGGGTACTATAATAAAAGAAGAGACTACAGGGCGTGTAATTGCAGATCTTGTAATTCCCGGTAAGGAAGTTATTGTAGCTAAAGGAGGAAAAGGCGGTGCAGGAAACCAGCACTTTGCGACTCCTACAAGACAGGTTCCCAATTTTGCTAAGAGTGGTGAACCGGGAGAGGAATACTATGCTATTTTGGAATTGAAGCTTTTAGCGGATGTAGGTCTTATCGGTTTTCCTAATGTCGGAAAGTCCACCATTCTTTCTATGGTCTCTGCAGCACAGCCTAAGATTGCAAACTATCATTTTACAACTATAGAACCAAACCTTGGAGTTGTAAGTGTTGATGCAGGAAAGAGCTTTGTTTTGGCAGATATACCAGGACTCATTGAAGGAGCCCACGAGGGTACAGGCCTAGGGCACAAGTTTTTAAAACATGTGGAGAGAACTAGAATGCTTATCCATGTTGTGGATATATCTGGGTCTGAAGGAAGGGATCCACTAAAGGATTTTGAAGTTATAAATAACGAATTGAAGCAGTACAATCCAAAGCTTTTTGAGAGGATGCAGGTAATTGCTGCTAATAAAATGGATGTTACTGGAGCTGATGAAAATCTCAAGATATTTACCAATGAGATGGAAGCTAGAGGATATAAAGTGTTTCCGGTTTCAGCCGCAACAGGTGGAGGCTTAAAAGAGTTGATTTATTTTGTAGCTCAAAAAATTGATGAAATACCCGATACTATATTGACCGATGCTTCAGAAGATGAAGTGATTTATACTGTAGAGGAAGAAGAATCCTTTGAAGTCCATAAAGAGAATGATGTTTTTGTGGTTGAAGGAAAATGGGTACATAAGTTGGTAAACTCTACGAATTTTAATGATTATGAATCGCTGCAGTATTTCCAGAGAGCAATTAAGAAAAAAGGAATTATTGATGCTCTTGAAAACTTAGGAGTTAGTGAAGGTGATACTGTGAAAATGTATGATTTAGAGTTTGAATACAAAAGATAATACCTATAAGGTGATTTCTAAACTAAAAATAGCTTATTATTTTGTCGGTATAGGAGTGTTTTAAGTAAAGATGGGAAAAAAGAACTACTAGACAAACATACATTTTGTGATGTAAAATATATATATAACAAACTGTATTATAATAATGAAGGAGTTTTAGTAAGGGTTATGGAATGCCTAAAATGTGAAAATTGTAAAATCGGCAGTGCAGCTTATTATTGTCCAATGAAAAACGACTTTGTACTGAATGAGGAAGCAACATCACAAGTTATCGAAAAGAGTAGAACAGGCTGGAAGAAGGGGCAACCTAATTACGAGGTCCATAGAAGAAAAAGCCGAAAAGAGGTTGAAGTGTGATCGAAGGGATAGATTTTTCTATCCCTATTATTAATTACGCTTCTTGAAGTGAAACGAAAAAGCAAAAACGTAAGGGCTAGATGCCTAAAGTTTTTATTACGCCTCTTAGAGTGAGACAAAAGAGTATATAATATTATGTAATTATTTTGGAGGAGAATGAAATTAATGATAACAGGAAAACAGCGTAGTTATTTAAGAAGTTTAGCCAATAGTATTGAGCCTATATTTCAGGTGGGTAAAGGCGGAATTAATGAGAATATGGTTAGACAATTTAATGAAGCACTAGAAGCTAGGGAGCTTATCAAGGTGTCGGTTCTGAAAAATTCAGCCGAGGACACCCGTGATATTTGTAATGAGGTGGCTGAACTAACTGGCTCTGAAGTAGTTCAGATTATAGGCAATAAGTTTGTGATATATAAGGAGTCAAAAGAGAATAAGGTATTAGTGCTACCATAAGAGCAAAAAATTATACATGGACTATAGAAAAGGGGCTGAAAATGCCCCTATTATTATTCCCTTTTCTTTATTAAACTCTCAAGTATTTCCCCATATATTTGATTGGAAAACTTTTTCCAGTTTTCGCAGATGGTGTTACAATCACTTTTTGTTCCAACGGATATTTCCAAATCAATAAGGGAAAAGTTATCTTCATGTACCTGACATTTAACAATAAATTCATTTTCGCTTTCGGGTTTGTAGTCTGCTTTAACTAAAGTTTCATTTTTAATTCTTTTTCTAATTTCGTGCATACTTCTGTCAATATTATTCTTGACATCTAGAGGTATATGATTTGTAAAGTAATCTAATGTTTGTTTTCCCGATGCTGTTATAGTATAAAAAGTCTTATTATCTGTTATATTTGAGGATAAATATTCAAGTTCACATAATTCATTTAAGAACTGTTGGAAAATAAAGTAATTCATAAACTGATTTTCAAGAATTATCTTTGTGATTTGCAGATTGCTTATAGGCATATTTGCCATATGTATTATATATAGAAGTATAAGCTTGTTTTCAGCAAGTTCTTTATTTTTTAATGTACGCATTAGTTTACCTCCACTGTATCTAGTTCGAGCTTTAGACCTCATAAAACATTATAACATAGTCATTTAGTATAGACCATATTGCCCGTATTTGTTTTTCAAAATGAGCTATATATTTTCGTGGATTATAGATATTGCAACATATAAAGTGTCTATGAAAATTATTAGTGCTATGGTATTATATTATAGAAGTAGAAGATTCAAACAAAGCCTTATTATGTAAGGGTTTTTTGAATTGCCAAATTTCGGGTATTGCAAGAATGTATTTTGATTCACATATTGAGGAAATTTGGTTTCTAGCTTGTAAATTCGGATGTTTTAACTGCATTTGCTTATGCAAATATTTATGATATATAGATAGGAGAATTGAATTTTGGCGTTTATTAATGAACTTGAAACAAGTTTAAAGCAGGCTGGTGCATCCTTAGTAGGATACTCCAATGTATACGAAGAACTCCCGGAAAAGCTGAAAGAATTGAAATTTGCTATAACAATTGTAGTCAGACTTTCCGATTTTATTATTGATGAGATAACAGATAAACCGACGTATACTTATTTTCATCACTATAGGACGGTAAATGCACTTATAGATCAGATTACCCTTAAAGGGCTTCTTATGATTCAGGAAAAAGGATATAAGGTATTGGCGGTACCCGCCTCTCAAACCGTTAATGATATGAGCGAGAAGTACTCAGCAATTTTTCCTCATAAGACTGCAGCTGTAAAAGCAGGTTTGGGATGGATAGGGAAGAGTGGATTGTTTATTAGTCCAAAATGCGGTCCGAGAGTTCGGCTAGGTACAATACTTACTAATATGGAGATAAGTTGTAATAATTCTATAATGCCTAGTCAATGCGGGGACTGTAACAGATGCGTTAGGAGTTGTCCTGCTATGGCTTTAAGCGGAAACTGTTGGACAAAAATGTGTAGCAGGAGTGATATCGTTGACGCAAAAGCGTGTAGTGACTATATGAACTCGAAATTCAAACATATAGGAAGAGGTTCGGTATGTGGTGTTTGTATGAAGGTGTGTCCAATAGGTATGAATTAAGTATAAGTATATGATATAATATAATGGTACGGGTGTTTGTTGGAAAAACATAAATAAATTTTCATGTACAGGAGATAAGCTATATGAAAAAAGTTCTATTAATAAATGATAGTAGACTCCAAAATGAAGTTATGAAGGATATGTTGACTTCTATCAATTATGAGGTTAGTGTAACTGACGAATATAATGCAATAGCAGCCGTACATAATTTTTGTCCCGATGTTATAATTACAAATTATGTTATGAAGGAAATTAATGGGGATCAACTCGCAGCGGTTATTAAAATTCAATACCCTAACATTAAAATTGTAATATCCTCAAGCAATGCCATTGATATCAATGATTTTGACCGAAATAAGGTTAGTGCAGTAATTAGGATGCCGATAGGCAAGGATGATTTAAAAATGGTTTTAGAAAGTATATCTACTGAAAGCGAAAAGAAATACGATGATTCTGATAGCTATGAGGTAAAAAAATATTGCAAACAGTGTGACAAATTTGTTGATGTCACTTTGAGTAACAAAAATTTCTTATGCCCATTTTGTGGAGATAAAATCTGATTTCTTATTAAGGAGTCCTATTCAATTCTTTTTCTATATTCCATTTATAAAAATAGCCTGTATTAAGAAGCACACTTCTTAAGCATTGAAGCTTTTGACATCTTGCAAATCTAAAAACATATATTCTATATTAGAGTATAACTTTCGTATACTTAATTATATCCATAAAAACTCACTTGATTTTTTTTGAAATATCATTTAGGCTTATATTTGTTATTAATTAAATTTTGTTGTATGAGGGGTCAGTATATGGATGCTAAGATAGAAAGACTAAAACCTAATCTTTTTACCGGTATAATTAAAGAGTTTAATTTGTTTGATTTTATCTATATAGTCATTTTTGCAGCGGCTATACTTTGTAAAGCTGTATTTATGCAGTTTCAGATGAATATAAGTTTTACACCGCTTCTTTCTAAAGTTAATATATTTATGGTTTTATCAAGTGTAGGTTTTGTTTTAATACTTTTTGCGATTTTATTTATTTTTTATTCTAGGAACAAAGTACTTTTTCTTATAGCGAATATTCTTCTCTCGTTGATTTTTTTCGCCGATGCAGTGTATTTTAGGTATTATAATACAATTATAACCGTTCCGGTATTATCCAACGCAAGATTTTTAGGCTCTGTAGGAGACAGTATTACAAGTTTGCTCCGAAGAAGTGATGTTTTGTATTTTTTTGATTTACCACTATTTTTATTATACTCTATTGTGTTTAGAAAGAAGGCATTAAAAAGCTCTTTTCTTAGCCGTCTAATAATTTCGGTGGTAGCGGTGGTCTTAGGTGTGACAAGTTTTACAATTGCCAAAGGTCAAAACGACTTTTCTATTTATGACAATAATTATATTGTAAAGAATTTTGGTATCGGATATTTTCATTATTATGATGCTAAAAAATATATTACAGAGAATTTTTTGAGGGATAAGAGGTTAAGCAGTGAAGAGGAACAGGATATTAGAGCCTATTTAGATAATAAAAGTGGAAATTCAAAGGGATATTACAACGGTATAGCAAAGGGAAAGAATTTGATAGTTATACAGGTTGAGGCGTTGCAAGAGTTTGTTATAGGTCTAAAGGTAAAGGGAAAGGAAGTTACGCCTAATTTAAACAGTTTGCTTTATGAAAGTGCATACTTTGAGAATATATATGTTCAAGTTGCGGGGGGCAATACTTCTGATGCAGAGTTTATGACAAACAATTCCTTATATCCTGCAAAGGAAGGTGCAGCCTATTTCAGATTTGCTACTAACAATTTTAATTCTCTACCTATATTACTGAAAGAGTCAGGATATACAACCTATGCTGCCCATGCTTACGGACCAAGTTTTTGGAATAGGACGGAAATGTATAAGGTTATCGGTTTTGATGATTTTATAAGCCAAAGTGATATGATTATGGATGAATACATTGGTTGGGGCGGATGGGCTTTAAGTGATGACTCGTTTTACAGACAAACTCTAGATGTTATTGATAAAAGTAAACCGTTTTACTCCTTCTTAGTAACTCTATCAAGTCATCATCCATATTCATATTTTGATGATAAGCAGGATTTTGATGTTGGAGAATATGACAAAACCTATCTTGGCAACTATTTGAAAGCTCAAAATTATGCCGATGCTGCTATAGGACGTTTTATAGAAAAATTGAAGGAAGAAGGTCTATATGACAATAGTCTTTTGGTGATTTATGGAGATCACCACGGGCTTCCTAAGGAACAAGCAGGGGATTTACTCAAATTGCTTAACAAAAGTGACAGTAAGTTGGATTGGGCAAAGCTTCAGAAAGTTCCTGTGATAATAAGATGTCAAGGCTTAGAAAGTCAAGTTATTCAGAAAACTGGTGGACAGATGGATATAGGCCCTACAATTATGAATCTAATGGGGCTGGATGATTATTATGTATTAGGAAAAGATTTGCTTAATAATCCTAAAGGTTATGCCGTTTTACGAAACAGTTCCTTTGTAACCGATGAGGTTTATTATTTTAGTGACGAAGATAAAATTTATGATTTTAACAGTGGTAAGCAGCTTGATAGAACGGCATATGACCAACAAATAAAGCAATATCTAGAGGAATTGAGAATCTCCGATCTGATTTTAGAAAAAAATGCGTTCGGGAAAATGAAATTTGATAGGTAGTTTAATCTAGTGTATAATTTCTTGTTCTATAAAAAATCTGCAAAAAATACGAAGTTGCAGATTTTTTGTAGTTTTTTCATTTGATATTTCTGTTTAAATATATATAATTATATTAGGTGATTCTATTAAAAATAACTGGTTAATAATTTTTTTATAAAACCTGATTTGTTCTACAAATATTTACTTATGAATTTATTTAAATAACTTATGGAAAACTAGAGTGTTTTCAATTCTCACAAAAGAATGGAGCGATTAGTAATGACTTCAAAGTTTAAAAAAGAGATTTCAAGAAGCTTAGCTGTATCACTGATAGGGCTTTCTTTATTATTAACAGCTTGTTCAAACAAGCCCAAAGCAGGTAATGATAATGATTTAGTCATTCCAAACCAGACATCTACGACCTCAAGCGAAACTATAGATGTATCACCAACGCCAATGGAGGTTGAACCTACACCTGCACCTACAATTGACCTTCAAGTAGTCAAACCGGACGAATCAGGTAAGATAATGGTTGTCATGTTTCACAATTTTGTAGAGTCATTTGTACCTTCAAAATATGACGATGGGGCATACACCACTACCTTTGATGAATTTAGGAAGCTATTGCCATATCTCTATGAGCAAGGCTACAGGCTCACTAGCATGACAGACTATTTGAACAATAATATCTCAGTGACAGCAGGTTGTATACCAATGATATTTACTTTTGATGATGGTACCACAGGTCAGTTCAACCTTGTGAATGAGGATGGAAAGTTGGTAGCTAACAAAAACTCTGCAGTGGGGATTATTGAGGAGTTTAACAAAACACATCCGGATTTTGGTGTTGAAGGAACCTTCTATGTAAACCTTGGCAATAGTACTTTTCAAGGAGAAGGTACTTTAGAAGAGAGGTTAAAGTACCTTGTAGACAAGGGATTTGAAATCGGTAATCACACTTACACACATATAAATCTAACAAATGCAAAGGATTCGGATCACATTCAAAAGGAAATTGGCTTAAACCAAAAGACTATGTTTGAGTTGATACCTGGATACAAAATGAATACCTTCTCTCTGCCCTATGGAGCACCTTCAAAAAACTTGCAGAAATACGTAGAAAAGGGTGAATACGAAGGCGTAAAATATGAAAACCTTGCAATTATGGAAGTAGGATGGGATCCCGCACTTTCACCTGTAAGCAAGAATTTTAATCCTTTATCAGTTCACAGGGTTCGGGCATCGGGTATTAAACCAGTTGATGCTGACTTAGCATGGTGGATTAAAAACCTTACAAGAGAAGGGCAGTATATCAGTGATGGTAATCCCGATACAGTAACAGTACCAAAGTCAAAAGAAGAGAATATAGATACTGGAAAACTTCAAGGTAAGAGTTTAGTGGTATATTAGTAATGCTTTATAATAGGTATAGCAAAGGCATTAAAAAGCACTAACTTCCGATGGAGTTGGTGCTTTTATTACGCATATTTCAAACGAAGTAAAAGAGGCCAAAACGAAGGTGCTCGATGTCTCGTAGTTTTTAGTATACTATTATTTATATTGAGTCTTATACATAAGCACTTTTTGAGAAGATACAACTATTTTGTATGGTTAAATTTGCATAATTTACTATACTATATTATAATAAATGTGTATTTCTATTTGTACATTGTTTATATAACAATATATTTATAGGGAGTGTTAAAATGAAAAAAGCTAGTTCAAGTAAAGCCAATAGTAAGATAATGACAGATGCAGAAGTAAAAAAAAGGGCTGTTAAGCTGGTTATTTCTCATATGAAGAAGAAGGTAGCTCAAGAATTTGTTGGTGCCGTTCATGTTAACGAGTGGATTAAAGAAATGGATGAACTATTGGAAAAACCAGAATTTGAACTTGTCGAGTACATTCGTATGAGAAAAAACCTGAACGATGTTATTGAGAGAGTTCTAGATGAAAATATTAGATTTAAACTTAGGGACTCTTGGTACAGTTTTGGAAGGGCTTTAGACAAAAAGGTTAAGCGTTAATAGTATTTCAAAAACGAATACCTTAGTCTAAGCAAACACAATAAAATAAAGAGTTCATTTGAGCCTCCAATAAGGAGGCTTTCCTTATATCCACTTTGAATTTTGGAGGGAATATTATACATTAAAAGGGAAATAGTGTATCATATATTTAGTGAATATAAATACTTTTTAATGCAAAGTGAGGTAATGGATTATGCTATTTAAGAAAAAGGAGAAAGTCACGACATATAATGATGTAGTTGCAAAAATTAGAGGTGAAATAATTCAAAGTCTTAGGAAAAAGGGGATTAGCTTTTCAGAAATTGATGTGGACTTTAGACAGGAAAGTGGAAATTTGAAGCTGTCAATAAATCAAAAGTAATGGCAACAAAAACAATAGCTATGGTATATTTCCATAGCTATTGTTTGAATACTTTATTAATTTTTTGATTTCAAAAATTCCCTACCACTTTGTATGGCTGCTAAAACCCTCTCTTTAGCAGGACCTCCAGGAATATTTCTTCCAGAAACGCAAGTTTCAAGACTTATTTCTTCGTAGACATCTTCTGATATTAAATCAGAGAAACTTTTAAAGTCTTCCATTGTGAGTTCATCGATAGCTTTGTTATTGCCTATGCAATAGAGCACCATTTTGCCTATTATTTCATGGGCATTCCTAAAGGGAATTCCTTTTTTTACAAGATAGTCTGCAATGTCAGTAGCGTTAGTAAAACCACCTTGTGCAGCTTTGTACATATTTTCTTTATTGATTTTCATAGTCGATATCATGCTAGTGAAAACAGGCAAGCAAAGCTTGACGGTATCAACCGCATCAAATATGGATTCCTTGTCTTCTTGCATATCCTTGTTGTAAGCTAATGGAAGGGATTTCATAACAGTAAGAAGACCAATAAGGCTTCCGTAGACTCTGCCAGTTTTGCCTCTTACAAGTTCTGCTACATCGGGATTTTTCTTTTGAGGCATTATACTACTGCCTGTGCTGTAAGCATCGTCCATTTCAACGAAACCAAATTCATGTGAAGACCACATAATAAGCTCTTCGCTGAATCTACTTAAGTGCATCATAATTATTGAGAGACAACTGGCCAATTCTATAGCAAAATCTCTGTCACTGACTCCGTCAAGGCTGTTTTCAGTTATATCGTCAAACCCAAGCTCATCCGCTACCATATTCCTGTCAAGAGGATAGGTAGTAGATGCGAGAGCACCAGAGCCTAAAGGCATCACATTAATTCTTTTGTAACAGTCATCAAGACGTTCTAGGTCGCGCTTAAACATTTGAAAATAAGCCATCATATGATGAGCAAAAGTAATGGGTTGTGCTCTTTGAAGATGGGTGTATCCAGGTAGTATAACATTTAAGTTATTCTCAGCTATATCAATTAATGTGTTTTCTAAAGAAACAAGCATTTTCTTTATTTCGCAAACCTCATCTTTAAGATACATCCTCAGATCAAGAGCAACCTGGTCATTGCGGCTTCTACCGGTATGAAGTCTTTTTCCGACATCACCAATCCTTGTGATAAGGATTTTTTCTATATTCATGTGTATATCTTCTGCATCAACTTCAAATTCAATCTTTCCGTTTTCAATATCCGTCAAAATTTCTTGTAAAGTAGCTTGAATCAGTTCAGAGTCTTGTTGTGAAATAATCTTGCTTTTTCCAAGCATTTTTGCATGGGCAATACTGCCAAGTATATCCTGCTTATACATGCGACTGTCAAATCTAATTGAGGAGTTAAAATCATCAACTGATTTGTCGGTGCTTTTTTCAAATCTACCGCCCCAGAGCTTCATTTTATCACCTTACTTGTTTTTATTTTGTTCTTTCATAAGTGCACTGACTTTCATTGGCAATCCAAACAGATTGATAAAGCCTTCCGCATCTTTCTGATTGTAAACTTCATCTCTTTCAAAGGTTGAAAGCTCTTCGCTGTAAAGTGAATAATCGGATTTTGCTCCAGCGGGCATACAATTTCCTTTGTAGAGTTTGAGTCTAACAGTACCAGTTACATTTTCCTGCGTAACATCAACAAAAGCAGAGATCGCTTCGCGAAGAGGAGTATACCACTGTCCGAAGTATACTAACTCGGCAAATCTTTGTGAAACGAGATCTTTATAGTGCAGAGTGTCTCTGTCAAGGCAAAGTAATTCTAGCTCTCTATGAGCAGCGTAAAGAATAGTACCACCTGGAGTCTCATATACTCCCCTTGATTTCATTCCAACAAGCCTATTTTCAACCATGTCTACAATACCTACGCCATTTTCGCCGCCTATTTTATTTAGTACCGCAATCAATTCTACGGGACTGTACTCGACGCCGTTTACTTTTTTAGGTATTCCCTTTTCAAAGTCTATTTCTACGTATGTAGGCTTGTCCGGTGCTTTTTCAGGGGAAACCATAAGCTTTAAAAGTTTGTCGTATTGAGGTTCATTCCAAGGATCTTCAAGGTCGGAACCTTCATGACTTAAGTGCCACAAGTTTCTGTCCATGCTGTAGTTGTCTTTCTTTGAAACAGGAATGGGAATATTTCTTGCTTCAGCGTATTCTATTGCATCTTCTCTTGACTTGATGTCCCAGATCCTCCAAGGTGCAATTATCTTTAAATGTGGTGCTAAGGCTTTAACTGTAAGCTCAAACCTAACTTGGTCATTACCTTTACCGGTTGCACCATGACATATTGCAGTTGCACCTTCTTTTTCGGCAATCTCAACCATTCTTTTTGCTATTATAGGTCTTGCAAAGGAAGTCCCTAGAAGATACTTACCTTCGTAAACAGCACCTGCTTTTATTGTCGGGAAGACAAAGTCCTTAACAAAAACTTCATTTAAGTCCTCGATATATATTTTGCTTGCACCAGTTTTTATTGCTTTTTCGTTTAACGGATCAAGTTCTTCTCCTTGCCCAACGTCAGCAGCCATTGCAATAACTTCATAGTCATAGTTTTCCTTAAGCCAGGGTATAATTATTGACGTGTCCAATCCTCCTGAATATGCTAGGATTACTTTTTCCTTTTGACTCATGTTAATACCTCCTCAAATGTGTTAGAATATTTAATAGTATAATTATATTTTTTCAAAATAATATAATGGAATACATTATACAATAAGATGTATAAATATGCAACAAATCATATAATTATTCATTGGTTGGTTTTTTTATAAAAAATTTATATTGCGGGACGTGAACAAATGATAATACTAGGTATTGACCCTGGGTTTGCAATAACAGGTTATGGTATAGTAAAATATGAAGGGAACAAGTTTTTCCCTGTAGATTATGGAGCAATAACAACAGCTAGCACGATGGAACTACCTAAGAGGCTTCTACATTTGCATGATTCATTAGCGGAATTGATATGTGGATATAAACCAGATGCAATTGCTATAGAAGAACTGTTTTTCAATAAAAATATTAAAACAGCTCTTACTGTAGGTCACGGCAGGGGAGTGGCAGTTTTAGCCGCAGCGGAGAGTGGTGTGGATGTTTTTGAATACACGCCCCTTCAAGTAAAACAGTCAGTTGTAGGTTATGGAAGGGCAGAAAAAGCACAAGTACAACAAATGGTAAAGATAATATTAAATCTTTCTAAAATACCTAAACCCGATGATGTAGCAGATGCCCTTGCAATTGCAATATGCCATGGGCATTCTCATAGAATTTCAGGGCTCATTAATACAAATAGGTAATAGTGCTGATTATAAATATTAAAATACGGAGGGAATATATTGTTCGCATATATAAGAGGAATACTTGAGTACAAGCATAACGATTATTTAGTTGTTGAAGCTAAAGGAGTAGGTTACAAAATTTTTACTTCCTTGTCAACACTTCAGAATATTGAGAGTTTAGGAAGTGAAGTGAAGATATATACTTATCTTCATGTACGTGAGGATATTATGAGCCTATACGGCTTCTTGACGCAAGAGGAACTTGGAATGTTTGAGATGCTTTTAGGCGTTACAGGAGTAGGACCTAAAGTTGCCCTATCGCTTGTTTCCTCAATGTCTCCCTCTAAATTCGGACTTTCAATAATTACTGATGATTACAAATCGCTTACTATAGCTCAAGGAGTGGGGAACAAAGTTGCACAAAGGATAATTCTTGAGCTTAAGGATAAGATAAATAAGACAGATTTGGTGAATACCTACGTTGACAAAGAGGATTCTGTTAATGTAAATAAAGATAATTCAAGAATTTCTGAGGCAATAAGTGCATTAATTGTATTAGGATATACAGCGTCTGAGGCAAACAAAGCTGTAGCATCTGTTTATTCAGAGGATATGGATTTAGAGCTGATTATAAAAAATGCCCTTAAGGCACTTGCTAGAAATTAAGTTTTTTGTTATTTCACATTGGGAAACTTTTCTATAATCGTTTGTATATATGTTGCAATATCAAAATCAATGTAGAATGTTTAATGCAAAATATATAGTTAAAAAGCACTAGAATAGGCAAAATGCTTTATAAATATTTTGGAGGGAGCAAAATGGAAGACAGAATTATTGGCTGTAAGGCAAATGAAGAGGACGTTGACGAAATAAGTCTTAGACCGAGAAAATTAAATGAATATATAGGCCAAAAAAAAGTCAAGGAAAATCTTACAGTTTTTATTGAAGCTGCCAAAAAGAGAAATGAAGCACTTGACCATGTTTTGCTGTATGGACCTCCTGGTCTTGGTAAGACAACCCTGGCCAGTATAATAGCATCTGAATTGGGTGTGAATATAAGAATTACCTCTGGACCTGCCATTGAAAAGCCAGGTGATCTTGCTGCAATACTAACCAATCTTGGAAACTATGACGTCCTTTTTATAGATGAAATACACAGGCTTAATAGGAGTGTTGAAGAGATATTGTATCCTGCTATGGAAGATTATGCTTTAGACATTATCATTGGAAAGGGACCGAGTGCACGATCAATAAGATTAGATTTGCCTAAGTTTACTCTGATAGGAGCAACTACAAGAGCAGGACTCTTAACATCGCCTTTAAGAGATCGGTTTGGGGTTATAAACAAACTCGAAATGTATACTTCAAAGGAGTTAAAATTAATAGTTGAAAGGTCTGCAGGAATATTAAATATTGGAATAGAAAGTGATGCGGCAGAAGAAATTGCAAGGCGTTCTAGAGGAACTCCTAGGATTGCAAACAGGATACTTAAAAGAGTTAGAGATTTTGCTGAAGTGAAAGGGGAAGGCTTAATAACAAAGGAAATTGCGAATATCAGCCTTGATGCCCTTGAGATCGATCCTATAGGTCTAGATGGTGTAGATAGAAGCCTCCTTTTTAGCATAATTGACAAATTTGCAGGGGGGCCTGTGGGGTTAGATACTTTAGCTGCTACCACAGGGGAAGAGGCGAATACCATAGAGGATGTATATGAGCCATATCTACTTCAATTAGGTTTTATTAACAAAACACCAAGGGGAAGGGTAGCAACAAAACTTGCATATGATCACTTTGGTTTAAGATATGAATAGGAACTTCGTAACTTTTTAATAAAGAGTTAGTATCACAACAAACGAATTTTCACAATACACCAATAATGTTGCGTTTTTTTATTATAATCTTAAAACCCTAAGCGTTGAAAAGTCTGAATAAATAAAGGATAGAGAGATATTATTCCACTATAAAAATAAATATTTTTTATTAATCATCAAACACTATAAAAATTATTGATTTTTTTCCAAATGTGTGATACTTTATATGTGGGAGATTATAAATTTTTTATACTGTTTGATTATGGATAAGGGAGTTAAAATGTATGCTGTTTCCATTTATGAAGAACAATTATCTAAGCATTGACGTGGGCTTTAGAAATATTAAAGTTGTTGAGGTCGCAGTTAATCGAAGCAATGAGGTATATATCAAAAATTTTGGTATTGCTTCTACTCCGTTAAACTGTATAAAAAATGGTGTCATTAAAAACATTGACGCTGTCTCAAGTGAAATAAGCAGGATAATTCGAGAAAACAATATGAAAGTAAAAAAGTCTAAGATTGTTATGTCGGGGACTAGTATTATATCTAGAGTTTTTCTTGTTGAGAAGGTAGCAGACCAAGATATTGATACAGTGGTCAAGAATGCTATTGTCAAAAATATGCCTATAAACTTAGAAGAACATAAAATTGATTACAAGGTATTACAGGAATTAAAAGAAAATGGCGAAGACAAACTAAAAATATTTGTGACAGCAGTTAGGAAGAATATAATCAATAGTTACATAGACGTACTTTTTGAATTAGGATTGAAGCCTATTTCGGTTGATATACCTGCTAATAGTACAGCAAAGTTCTTTAATAGGGATATTAAAGTCAGTATAGACCATGTTAAATATGTAAACCCAAATAAGGGTTTAAACAAAGATGCTTTCGCTGTTATAGATTTTGGCTCTGAAACTACAATAATCAATATATTGCGTAATAGAATTTTAGAGTTTAATAAAGTCATACTAACCGGTAGCTCAAATATGGATGAGGCTATTGCATCAGTTGCTAAGAAGTCCATAATAGATTCAGAGAGACTCAAAAAAATGTACGGAATAACACCACCGCCTTCCTATGAAGCGGCTGAAGAGCATATAAAGATACACAAAACATTAAAGGATATGGTGGATAGGTTGATTAATCAGATATATATGTGCTTGACTTTTTATGAAGCACGTTGTTACGGCGTTAAGGTTGGCAAGATATTTATAATTGGTGGAGGGTCTTTGCTTAAAGGTTTGAGTGATTATATGGAGCAGACGCTTCAAATTCCTGTATATCCTGTTGGTTTACTTGATATTGATGGAATTGATATAAACAGAAATTTAAATAGTGAAAAATTGAATTTTTTAGTTAATGCTGTTGGAATTACATTGTAGTTTATTAAAATCTTTATATAAACGTCCTAAAATCTTGGAGTATAACTATACTCTGAGATTTTTTTTTACGATCAAATGATGTACCAGTATCTTAAATGTAATGAAAAATGTTGTTAAAAATTGTTGTTTAATATATAATAAACAATAAATACATATTACATTATTGTTACTTTTCCTTTATTACGACAGGAAAATCAAAGTATTTGTCGAACATTACTATTAGAGAAGTATTAAATCAAAATATAGATATTTTCTGAGGCGATAATTTTACTAAAGAGAAATTTTAAGAGGTGGCTTTTATGAAAAAATTACTTTGCATCTATTTAATGGTTACAACCTTTATTCTGACTTGTGTTACTACATATGCACAGGGGATAACACTTACATATGATGGTGTGACTAAAAAGTATACAGGAAATATATACAAGCTCTATGTCAATAATGAGCTTGTCAATTCTGATATGCCCCCTATCATTATTAATGACCGTTCACTGGTTCCTGTAAGAGCAATTTTTGAAAAGTTAGGAGCTGAAGTTGCTTGGGATGCAAAAAACAAAAAAGTATCCGTTTCGTATATCGGTAATCAAGTGGAACTTAAAATAAATGATGATAATGCCCTTATAAACGGTAACAAGGTTAAAATGGAAGTGCCTGCAAAGATAATTAATGACCGTACAATGGTACCTTTACGTTTTGTAGGGGAACAGTTAGAAATGGAAGTGGGTTGGCATGCTGATAAAGGTGAAATTACCATTAGCAACAAAAAGGATGCACAATTTGCAAGCCTGAACGACATAAAGTATATAAAGAGGAATGATGGTCAGAGTGTTGCCATAGATTTAGATAGATTTCAAAACTACAGAATTATGAGATTGCCTTCACCGGACAGAATAGTAGTTGATTTTACGAATACAAAGCTGATAAGTGACAAACAGAATATACCTATAAATGATGAACTTTTAAAATCTGTTAGGTGTAGTCAATTTGAAGCTGATATGGCTCGAGTAGTTTTAGATTTAGAAGGTGAGCCTCAATACCAAGTGACTGAAACCAATAATAGATTATTACTAAATCTTCAGAAGAAAGGACCTTCGATAAGTTCTGGTATGAATGAGGTACACAAGCCTATAGATGGGATTATCAAACCGGTGGATAATAATTTGACTGTTAAGCACATTGATAATTCGTTATATGAGGCAATAGTAATTGGAGTAAAGGATTATGAAGGCTATGAAGCCTTTGAGCTTCCTAATCCTAACAGAGTTGTAATTGATATTCCTAAAGCGATTGCTCTAAATGAGCAAAAGACATTGAATATTGATAGTGCACTGATTAAATCAGTTAGATATGCCGCAAAAGATACAGGTGGATCTAGATTGGTTATAGATACAAAAGGAGATATTAAATATAAATTGTCTGAAAGTGATGGTACACTTGTGGCATATATTGCAAAAAGCATCGATTTGATTTCTTTCGATGCTTCAAGAAGTGATACCAACAGAGACGAAGCTATTGGAAAAGATAATCTGAGTGTAAGTTATAAAGCTCAGGAAACTTATGAAACAGTTGCAATGTTTTTGGAAGACTACACAGGATACAACATTGTTAAGCAGTTAGATAAAAATAGGCTTGTTGTTGATTTTCCTAATGTGTCCGCCGAGGCGGCAGAAAAAAATATAGATGTTAAAAGCAAGCACATAGAAAATATTAGGTATGCAGGAGTGAGTAGTTCCTCATCAAGAGTCATTATCCAGCTAAAAGGACAATGCCAATATGTTGTGGCGGAAGAAGAAAAGGCACTTGTAATAAATGTAATTCCAAGTGTTGATGTGGATGATATCCAAACAGATGAAACTAGTGACAGTGAACAATCTCCAGTAAAATCGACACCTATAATAACTGCGACGCCAAAACCAACAATAAGCCCGACTCCAACCGTGATTGCAACGGCGAAATCAACACCGACAGCAACGTCTACAGTAGTTTCAACACCAGAACCAACGGTAAGTGCAACTCCTACTAAGATAGTAACACCAAAACCAACGGTGAGTGCAACTCCTACTAAGATAGTAACACCAAAATCAACAGCAAGTGCAACTGCTACAATTATTGTAACACCAAAGCCGACAGTGACGCCAACAAAGGATGAAGACAATGATAGTAAAGAATCTATAAAAATTAATCATACTTTTATAGATGGTGTTGATAGGATAACAATTTCTGCAAAGGATGCTAAGGACTATAATTTGTGGAAACTTACTGAACCGGACAGAGTTATTATTGATATACCTAATTATGAGGCCGGTAAGGAGCAAAAAATAAATGTAGACAGCAGCAATATCAGTTCCATAAGATCGGCACAGTTTGAAAATACTACAGCAAGAATAGTTTTTGATACAATCGGTCAACCTGAGTTTGAAGCGGAAAAGACGGATGATGATATAGTAATTATAATGAGAAAAGCCTCATATAAAAATATTGAATACAGTAACATAGGAAATAGAGCGTACTTTACTTTAAGAGGAGCTAAACTTACAGAGGGTGGAGAAGTCCTAAAACGACTTTACACCGATGAGTATTCTTTCGAAGGACGAATATATAAACTAACCTTTCCTAGTGAGCTAGCGGACTTAGGATTTGGCACAATGAATATTAATGATAGTAAAGTAACTAATGTAAAAATAACAAAAAACGATGAAACTAATCAGACAACTTTAACCTTTACAACAAAGGAGCAGTTTAATTATGAAGTTATTACAAGGGAATCGGAAAACGATACAACAATAACCCTTTTCAAAGAAGCTCTGCCTAAAGACCAACTTGTAGTTATAGACCCAGGTCATGGAGGTACAGATCCAGGTGCAGTATATGGTGGAATTAACGAGAAAGATTTAAACCTTGATATTGCAAAAAGACTAAATGAACTGCTAAAGAGCAAGAATATAAAAACCTATATGACAAGAGAAGATGATGTTTTTGTAGGTCTTTATGAAAGAGCCTATATAGCAAACGATATGAAAGCTACATTATTTGTAAGTATTCATAACAACGCTTATTACACAAAATACAAAGGTACTGAGACCTTGTATTATCCTCAAGTGACAAGCAGTTCAGGATTCAATGGTAAGAGATTTGCACAGATAGTACAGGATGAACTTATAAAAGCTCTTGGAACTCATAACCGAGGAATTGTTGAAAGACCTAACCTTGTTGTTTTAAAAGCCACTAAAATGCCTGCTATACTAGCCGAAATTGCTTTTATGACAAATAGTGAGGATCTTGCGAATCTTAAGTCGGAAGAGTTTAGGCAAAAGGCAGCACAAGCACTTTGTGATTCGATTATTAAAGCCCTAGGAGAAGTATAATAAGAAATTCATAAAAAGAGTGATGATGCCTAATCATCTCTCTTTTTATTGTCCTATAAAATGTAGTATTAAGTTCATAAAGTAATCCAATCATCATTTTATTGAAGTAACCAAACACTAGTATAAGCAAATTGAATATGTTATTATAATATTGTTTAAAATTAATTGAAATGAAACATTATACAGTGTAAAGCAACAAAAATACAATAGATTATGAAAGGTTGTGTTAAAATGGCTGTACTCATAACCGGTGGAGCGGGCTATATCGGAAGTCATACAGTAGCAGAACTCCTTGAAAAAAATGAAGAAGTTATTGTTGTAGACAATCTTGAGAAAGGTCACAAAGATGCTGTTCTTGGAGGAAAACTCATAGTCGGAGATTTGAGAGATAAGGAATTTATAAAAAAAGTATTTTTAGAAAATGATATAGAAGCTGTTATCCATTTTGCCGCGTATATTGAAGTGGGTGAAAGCGTTTCAGACCCATTAAAATATTATAACAATAACGTTGCGGTTACTTTGAATTTGCTGACTGCAATGAAGGAAGCTAAAGTAAATAAAGTTGTGTTTTCTTCTACTGCTGCTACATACGGAGAACCTGAAAACATACCTATAATTGAAACTGACAGGACTCTACCTACAAATCCGTATGGTGAGACAAAGCTTGCGGTTGAAAAGGCTTTAAAATGGGCAGATGGAGCCTATGGTATAAAGCATGTTATACTACGTTATTTTAATGCCTGCGGTGCACATGTAAGTGGTAAAATTGGAGAGGATCACAATCCTGAGTCCCATCTCATTCCATTGATAATCCAGGCGGCAATGGGAAAAAGAGATTCCATTAAATTATTTGGAAATGATTATAATACCCCTGATGGAACATGTGTAAGGGATTATATACATGTATCCGATCTGGCACAAGCACATTATCTTGCTTTGCAGAAATTGAGAAAGGGAGAAGACAGCGACATATACAATCTAGGAAATGGTAAAGGTTTTTCGGTTAGAGAAGTGGTAGATGTAGTGAGAAAAGTTACAGGAAAGAATATTACTGCCATCGATGCACCAAGACGACCTGGCGATCCAGCAATCTTGGTTGCATCTTCTGAAAAAATAAAAAGAGAGCTCAATTGGCAGCCTAAAATGAATGATTTGGAAACAATAGTGACTACGGCATGGGAATGGCATAGCAAACACCCTAACGGCTATAATGACAGATAAGGCTATTAAGAAAGTATTTTAGAAAAATTTACCTAGGAAATTATATTATTCTTCATATATGTCTATACTTACAGTAGGAACAAATTTTTACAGTAAGGAGTAGTATATATGAAGAATTTTTTATGTTTTTTATTAATAACAGGAGTAGTACTAATATCAGGGTGTAAAAATCCATTAAGTGAACTTGACAACATACAAACACGCATTGATAATATTGAAACATTAAAAGAACAAGATTTAATAGACGTCAGTGATGCTACCGAAGTTTCAGAAAATAGTAAAGATGCAAAAAAGGACGAAATAGACAGGGATGTTGTAAGCAAAGTCGCCAAAGAGGATAAGCCTAAAACAAAAGAACAAGTCAGTGATCAAAATAGTAGCTCAGATAAAACAGCAAATGAGATTTTAACTATAACAGCTTATTATAAGGATTCAGAGAATGTTTTAATACCCGTAACAAGAAAAATTGAAAAGGAAGAGGGGGTAGCAAAGGCTGCCATAAAAACAATGATTGAAAATGAAACTAATAGAGAAGCGTTAAGACCATTAGGTTTAAAACCAGTCCTTCCAGAAGGAACAGAAATATTAGGTATAAATATAGAAAACGGCATTGCAATAATAGATTTTAACAGCAAACTATTAGGTTATAGTACAGCACGAGATGAAAATAATATTATTACAAGTATTGTTTATTCGCTAACGGAGTTTGAGACGATAAACGCAGTTAGAATTCTAATAAACGGCTATGTCAAAGAAGAACTGAAGTATTCAGGTGATATATCAGGAACTCTAAAAAGAGATAATATACTTATAAATTCAGATAAATTAAATACGGATAGTAAAACTATGAAACTTGATGTTTATCTATTTAAGTATTTAGAGAATAAACATGAAAAATTATTGCCAGTCTCAATGGAATACATAGGTGTTTCAAAAGATAAACTACCAATGGAAATTGTTGGTTCACTTTCGAAAGAACCTAAAGACCCAAATTTATATACTCAAATGCCGGAAAATGCTAGATTGCTCGATTCAAGTATTTCTGATGAAGTTTTGACTTTAAATTTTAGTAAAGAGATTAAAAATTACGGTGGAAATTCAAGGGAAGAAGGGCTTATAAAACAAATTCTATATACAATGAAACAAATAAACGGTATTAAGAAAATTAGAATACTGATAGAGGGTAAGAAAGATGATCTTCCCGAGGGAACTGATATTTCAAAACCTTTATTAATTCCTGACAAGATAAATAAAGTAAATTAACAAATGCATTTTAAAATAAGCATTTGCTAAAGAAATAAAAACTTTTCTAAGAAGAATAATATAAATTGGTTGAAATCATCATAGGTTTTAGATAGTATATAACATGAGATATATAAAGTAGAAAATTAATTAAAGAAAGGTTGGGGCTTTATTGAGGATTGACGGAAGAGGGGATTCAAACCTTAGGAAAGTTAAGATAACGAGAAATTATATAAAACATGCAGAAGGTTCCGTATTAATTGAGATGGGAGACACTAAAGTAATTTGTACTGCATCGGTGGATGAAAAGGTTCCTGCTTTTAAGAAGAATACAGGTGAAGGATGGGTTACTGCAGAATACTCAATGCTTCCGAGAGCTACTGGGGTTAGAAACCAAAGAGATATAAACAGGCTAAAGTTAAATGGAAGGACTCAGGAAATACAAAGGCTTATCGGAAGGTCATTAAGATCGGTAGTGAATTTTAATTTACTAGGTGAAAGGTCAATTACACTCGATTGTGACGTTATACAGGCAGACGGTGGTACAAGGACTGCTTCTATAACTGGTGCATTTGTTGCTTTAGTAGATGCCTGCAAAAGGCTTGTAGAAGATGGAATAATTGAAAAAATTCCTATAACCGATATGGTTGCAGCAGTGAGCGTTGGGATAATAGGCGATGAAGAAATGTTGGATTTGTGCTATGAAGAGGACTCGAATGCCGTTGTGGATATGAATGTTATTATGACTTCATCGGGGGAGTTTATAGAAGTTCAAGCAACTGGAGAACAATCACCCTTTAGAAGAGAACAGCTAAATAAACTACTAGACTTAGCTCAGGGAGGAATAAAGGATTTGATCCAATTGCAAAAAGAAGCTTTAGGTCAGGTGTCAAATGAAATTGGGAGAGTTACAAAGGATGAGAAAATTTGTTGTAGCGACGAAGAACAAGGGTAAACTAAAAGAAATTGTTGAGATTCTAAATGGAATGGATTTAGAAGTTGTTTCTATGGAGCAAGCTGGAGTAAACGAAGATATTGAAGAATGTGGTAGCACCTTTGAAGAAAATGCTCTAATAAAAGCTAGAGAGGTACATAAGCAAACTGGAGAACTGGTAATGGCTGATGATTCGGGTTTGGAAGTGGAAATTTTAAACGGTGCTCCAGGAATATATTCTTCAAGGTTTGCAGGTGATGGTGCAAGCGATTCGGATAGAAATAATAAATTACTTGAAATGTTGAAGGATGTTCCCTTTGAAAAAAGGAAAGCTCGATTTGTATGTGTGATAGCGGTTATACTACCAGATAGTACACACTTTGTTGTAAGAGGGACTTTTGAAGGGTATATTGGACTTGAGCCCGTTGGGGAAAATGGCTTTGGGTATGACCCTCTCTTCTTTCTGCCAGAATACAACAAAACTGCTGCACAGTTAGATGCATCAAAAAAGCACGAAATCAGTCATAGAGGTAAAGCACTCAAATTAATGCTTGCGGAGCTCAAAGGGAGATTAGAGGCATGTTAAAAATTAGCATATCTCCCTAAAAGGGCGATTTGAAAAAATGTTTTAAAATAGTGTTGACAAATCAAAAGGTTGTCTGTATAATATAAAAAGTCGGCAGTGCGGTAAAGCACTCTACAAGCTAAATGCGGGTGTAGTTCAATGGTAGAACATCAGCCTTCCAAGCTGATTGCGTGGGTTCGATTCCCATCACCCGCTCCAAAGTTTCAAATATCTGCCTGTAGCTCAGCTGGATAGAGCAACGGACTTCTAATCCGTCGGTCGGACGTTCGAATCGTCTCAGGCAGGCCAAAAACCTTGAAGTTACTAGATTTCAAGGTTTTTTATTTTTGCCGGGAGTGTACTTCACACCAACGGATTATCTATAGAAATTTTATGGATACGGTGGTGCATTTTATGAAAAGAATTTCAATGAAAAATTCGGCAGAATCAAAAACAATACAGCAAGCATTTGATGGTTTCATAAAGAAATGCCAGTTAAGAAACTTGTCAAAAGACACAATAAGTTATTATCAAGAATCATTTCGTTATTTGACCAAAACAATTATGCCCGACAACATAGTTAGTTCATTATCTGAAAGTGTAGTTGAAGACCTGATTTTTGAACTAAAGAAAACAATGAAGGAAACATCTATTAACACAAGGCTTAGGGGAATAAGGGTATTCGTTAATTACTGTAGTGAATTAGGTTACATTACTCCATTTAAGGTAAAGTTACTAAAAACGGATGAGGAAATTAAAGCTACATATACTACGGAAGAGTTAAAGATATTACTTGAGAGACCTAATATCAAGAAGTGCAGCTTTACAGAGTTCAGAACATGGACTGCTATTAGTGTATTAATTGGTACAGGATGTAGAATTGGTAGCTTATTAAACCTTAAAATAAAAGACTTATTATTTGATGAATCTATGATAAGATTTACAAAAACAAAAGGACGAAAACAGCTACTTGTACCCATGACTAAAGCATTACATGATACATTGAAACTTTATCTTGAATATAGAGGCGGAGAACCTGATGATTACCTTATTTGTGACCAGTGGGGAAAGCAGATACAACGTAATGGATTAATCCATGCAATAGCAAAATATAACCAAAGAAAAGGTATTACAAAGACAAGTTGTCACTTATTTAGACACACTTTTGCTAAGCACTGGATACAGAGTAACGGAGATATTTTTAGATTACAGAAAATACTTGGGCACGAAGATATAATGATAACTCAGCAATATTTAAGGGATTTTGGACAAGGGGATTTAAAAGAGAGTTTCGAAAAATTTAATCCATTAGAATGTATAGCAAGAGGCAAAAGTAAGGATTACATTAAGTTATAAGTGTCTGGCAATATAACAGGTAAAGGGATGCCCTCAGCAAACGAGGGCATCTATATATCCTTTCTTACTAAATTCTTGCATGGACTTATATTTTGGGTTGCAGAAGGTTTCTACACCGTCATATTTCGTAAATTCAGATACAATAAAAGGTTTTACTTCACTGATTGGTATTAGAAGTGCCATTTCATTCCCTTTGTATACTATATTGGCACAAATATCAATTTCGTTTGTGAAATTTCCACTGTAGTATTTTTCTTTAACAAAGTTATATAACCCATGAAAGTCAATGAAGAAAACCTTTTCTAGCTCATAGGGACTCCTGTTTTTAACAGCACAATATGCAAGAATATTACAATCTGTATAAAAGAACCATCCAAGCTTTTGTTTGGTAAAATTCCCGAACAATTCAAGCCAGAAATTGCTAGTTGCTTTAATGTTGCTATCACACTTTACCTCAACAAGACAGCCGGAGTTTAATTTGAGGTCATGCACGTTTTCAGTGTTATCTTGTATACTAGAAATCCCATAGGCTATATTTAGTATATTTATAATAACTGTTTCTTTGTGCTGTCCATATTTTAAGTTAGTTATATAATCATTATCCAATCAGGTTTCCTCCTTCCGAATTAAAAATAAAATCATTTAGGTCATTACATTTGTCAAAACAATATTCATCCTGATTCAGACTCATCAAAGGAATAATCGTCGGATTCACTTTGGGCTAATACAAGTTCGAAATATGAATCATTGGAATGCTTCCTTACAACATATTGCTTACAGAAAGGTAATTCTGAATCTTTAGCATTTTTCTTAACATTCTTTCTTGATTCTTCTTCTTTAAATTTAAACATTAACTTTTACCTCCGATTAAATCTTAAAAGTTTGAAATATAGTTGTTTCTCACAAAATTTTCCTATGCTGTTTTAATAAATACTTATCATATGCTAAGCGTGCTTCCTGAGATTCCTCATATTCCTCAAATGTGCAGCCATATAGTGCTTCAAATTGTTCTCTCTCAATTTCTTCATCTATATGCATTTTCAAATATTCATCATATGCTAAGTGTGCTTCCTCAACTTCCTCAAAGGTGTACTCTGACTGGAAGTTATTTGAATCACACCAAACTTCGTCACATTTCTCTGCACTATACTGCTTAAGAAATGGTAATATTGACTCTTCAATACTTTTCTCTTCCATTTCAATAAATTCTAGAGTTAACCTAATTAAGGACTCTACTGATTTCCTGCCATTGAAGTATGGTGCTATCAAAGTAAATCCTTTAAATGTTAAAAGGTATACTTTGTCGGTTCTAGGCATATCATCAGTGTATTCATATTCAATAAAAAAGTTTGATACATTAGTAGAAATGCCTTCTAACAATTGTATTGCTCCTTTGTGTACAATACTTCCTTCAATATATTTGAGTACTTCAGCATGGGCTTTATTAAAATATTTTGCTATTTCCCTTGATGAGATTACTGGAACACTTTTTTCTAAATTCTTAAAATAAAACATAATTGATTTCAACCTCTCTTTTTTATGGCGCTTCGCTATTTTGTGTGGGTAAATGATATGTAAAAATACAACTTTTATGGAAGTACAAAATGTTATATAATATATGCACATAATGAAATAGAAGGAA
>JGI24712J26585_10000287_pt1 | contig 43543 bp, 30 predicted proteins | sample BioPla3DNA2_FD_26585 | JGI IMG/M metagenome (IMG submission 26585)
CTGACAGCCCCGCCGATCTTGCGCAGAGGGTCGACACCCTCTCAATCGACGACGAAACAAGGCTGCTGGAGGTTGAGGACAAATACCCCTGGGAGACAATAGACGGAAGGGTAGCCGAAGGTCCCTTCGTGCTCAAACACGCATGGAAGTATTATCTCACCTACTCGGCAAACGGTTATACATGCCAAGATTATGCGATAGGATACGCCGTCTCCGACTCTCCCTTAGGCCCCTTCGTAAAGTATGAGAGCAACCCAATCCTCCGCCGAAGCGATAAGCTCGTCGGGATCGGACATCACAGCTTCACTACGTCAAAAGACGGCAAGAAGCTTATCTGCGTTTATCACTGCCACAACTCGCTTGACAGAATTCATCCGCGACTTACCTGCTTCGACGACGCGTATTTTATGGACAGCGTTCTCCATATCGAAGGACCCACCTACGGAAAAGAAGATGATTAAAAGGAATAAAAATTATTCTTTGCAGCCTTGTATTGTCTGCCTTTCACTGATATTTTCCCGCCGTTTCTTTTCCGCGACCGGCGCTGATATTAAAAGTCCCGTAATCACGGGACTTTTTCTCACTTTTCTGAAATAACTCTCTTCTTTATCCGTTTTCCTGACAGTTGCAAAAACCTTTGGAATCTGCATATATATTACTTAATCCTCCCCTGTTCTCTTAACCATTCTATGGTATCCGCCACCGTTTCTCTTAAATCTCTGTTGGTGTAATCCAATTCCTGTCTTGCTTTCTTGTTTGAGAAATTTGAGTTGGAAGTTAATGTGTAAAGAGAATATCTTGTATACAAAGGCGGCTGCCTTAAAATCGCATAATACAATTCCGCCAGAGCAGCCGAACCTTTTGCAAACCACAGCGGCAAAACCGTTTTAATCTTTTTGATGTTTCTGACTTCGCTTACGATATCCAGCAGCTCTTTGATTTCCACATATCTGTTGGACAGAATATAACATTCACCCTTTTTTCCTTTATCGCAGGCGCTTATGATCCCGTCTGCCACATCCCTGACATCCGCAAAATCATATCCGCCTCTTACGCAGGCGGTCAATCTTCCGCCTATAAAATCCACCATTAACTGAGTTGTATGCCCGTTGTTGAAATCATTCGGTCCTATCATTCCCGACGGATGTAATATACAGGCTTCCAGCCCGTTCTTTTCTATCGTTTCCAAAATATATTTTGCGGCTTCGGCTTTTGTTTTGGCATATTGTCCGACAACCTTATCGGGATCAAAATCTTTTGTTTCGGTTATCGTCTCTCCGTCCGGTTTTTCTTCAATTGCGTGAACAGAGCTTACATAGACTAATTTTGCATTTCTTTCCAATGTCTTTTCGGCGATATTCTTGGTGCCGCCTACGTTGACATCATAGACTTTGGGATTATACTTTGTTTTGATATACACAATCGCGGCACAGTGGATCACATATATCTCCGATACGCTTTCGTTTATCTCAAATATTTCGTCCAGCGAATCTTTTATTGTGACGTCTCCTTTATATATTTTGCAATTCAAGCCTTCAAGCGAATTTGTTTTGTCCTGCGGCAGCACCAATGCCCGTATTTCGTTATCCTTATTTTCTGCAAGTTTCCTTACGATGTTGTTGCCCAAAAATCCGGCTGCGCCCGTTACGATATATATCTTTTTCAAAATAATTCCTCCTTGAAAATCAGAAATCCCCGATACCCTTAATCACAGGGTTCTTTCACTTAAATAATATCAGAGAATAAGCGATTAGTCAAGAGGCGAGCAAATTATTTGCTCAAAACCGACGAGTTTTAAAGGTGCATATATAAAAGGGCGATGGATAAAACCACCGCCCTTTGGCAGGTAAATTTTTATTTATCTGAGTTTCCAAAACGCCTCGCTTGCTATGGGAGAGAAGTCCTCGAAATTGAGCCTTACATCACCGGCTTCGGTGCGGAGCAGATACGCTTCAAGATCGGCGAAGAACTGCATGAAGATAGTATGATTGCGCATATGACCCGGACGCAGGAAGTCTTCTTTGACATTCTCAAAGCGTTCCATCAGCGACAGCCGCGCGAGTCTGCGGGCGCCGGCGATTTCAGCGAGCATTGTTTTCTTGTCCTTGCAGAGCTTTCCGTCGCCGTAAAGATCGAACATTTGCAGAAGCGCGAGGTAATCTTCGGTGAGCGTATAATAGTGCGCCGCTTCCCAAGCATATCGACGGGCAAGCTTGACATCGCAGCGGTTATCTTTTGCGATACACAGCCAGATATCTTCGGCCTGATGCGCCATCGCGGCGATTGACAGCATCGCGCGCTCGTAAATCTCGCAATGCGGCAGTATCCTTGTCATCGCCTCGCCGGGGAAGGAACGCGGATACGGCTTGCCGTTATTGACGTAGCTGTAAAAGTAATAAGCAAGGGTGCCGTTCATAAGCGAACAGTTATCGATGCCGAAAGAACCTTCCGCGTATCTTGTATTAGTTGTTCCCATAATGGTATCAAATAGCTTGAGCGCGCGCTCCGCATCGGCGGATAGGGACGGGAATTTCACTTTCGCATACGAGAGAGTCACATCCTCCGTTGAACCTGCGCCTTCGAAGTTCCACGCATAATTCGCCTGCGCGACATGAACGCGGTCATAGCTTAAATCCCACGCAGAATAGCTCTGCATTCCTTCGCAGCCTTCCTCGCGCGCCATCTTGCCTAAGAGATAGGCGTTCTTAAGCGGGTAGAAGACAATATTCCAATGGTAATATCCGTTCCAGGGCTTAACTGTCCGCCGCAGCCCCTGCTCGGGACGGGTCGACTGGAACATCAGCCCCTCCTTGAAGTCGGAGTATGTCCACCAGTCGATGACCGCGACGTCTCTAAGATCGTTTTCGTCTATCGCGCGCATCATCCGTTCGGTCGAGTCTTGATTCATGTCGCCCCATTCGTGACGCACGAGCATGTCGGAATACATATATACGCTTTTCATGCCGCGCTTTTTGAGGTGCTTCATCAGTTTTATAGCGTGGTCGATATACAGCTCTGCCTTTTCGGCGTCCTTACACTTCGGGCAATGGCAGCGCGCGTCGCGGAACTTGAAGATATCTTCGGCGTTGTTCGCAATTCCGCCGTGAACTTCATCAAGCCCCATATGGAAGCTTGTGATGCCGTTGGGCAGGAGGTATCTGTCGATAATCTCATCGTAGATGTCGAACATCATCTCGTAGGTTTTCTCATTGCGGGTGCAGAAGCCGTGGAGGGTGGGGGTTCCGTCCTCTTCTTTAGCGGAGACTTCGGGATACTGCGCCGGAATTAGGGTGTTATGTCCGTAGGAGTTGAACAGCGGGAAGACTTCGACGGCTTTTGTCCTGCCGTAAGCGATGAGCTCGCCGAAAAAGTCCTGTTCGAACATCGGCGGCAGCACTTCTTCATCGACCCATCCGTTCTTTTCCGGCGACCAGTAGCGTTTGACTACCGGCACTTTGAGTTTTGGATACTTATGAATCGGCAGGTAGATATACTCGCTGACGCGGCCGTCATACTGAACGCACCAGCAGCCATAGACGGACACGCAGAGCTGGTTCATCTTCATTTCGGCCATGTTGTCGACGACGGCTTTCCAGTCGTCGAGGGTCATGCAGTTTGAGCCGAAGCGGGATTCCATGAAGTGACCGCGGGTACGGAGCTGAGGCCAATCGAGAATCTCACAGCGCGGGAGTCTGACCTCTCCGGCTTCGAGTTTCGCAATCTGGGAAAAGGTAACTGCGGCGTAATAGAGACCGGCAGCGCCAAAGCCTTCAAGCGTTACGGCGTTCTCGGCGACGGTCAGGCGATAGCCCTGGTCGGTATTTACGATATTGATATTGTCGGGCGCATCAACGAGCTTCAATGTAATCGTAACCGGTCCGTCGGCGCTGCACGCGCAGACGTTTAAAAGCCCGGCGAGCGTATCGCATATAAGAATGTCGGCAGACTTGACGACCGGGTCGCAGGCGCAGGCGTCCGTGATGATACGGAAATTTGCGCGGCCGGGCGAGCCGAGCGGGACGTCTTCTCCGGGGTGACAGGTAAACTTCTGCGGGACGGGAATGATTCTGTCATATATGTTCATAAGCGTACCTCTCGCTATTTAAAATTTTCTTACTTACAGCATCTCTGCGAGCTTAAGCAGCCTTTCTGCCATCTCGTATCCGGCATCCGGCTGAGTCTTTGCGGAACTGCAGATGCGCGCGGGATAAATGCCCTTTTTGTGCAGCTCGCGGATGACGACATAGCCTATGCTGCCGTTGGCGAGATTGGCTGTCATCGTGTATGCGGAGGGTGAACGCTCCTTGAGTATCTTGGCAAACTCAACATAAATCTCACCGGGCATTCCGTAGATCATCAAGTCACCGATCTTCAGCACCTGTACGGTGACGGGGATGGGCTGGGAACCTTCGGCAGCCATGCGTTTTGCCTCCGAAGCGTAGAAGTTATCAATCCTGCCGTCTTCGGGGCGCACGGTTTCGGCCCAGGCGAGGGTGTCAGCGTCGGGAAGGCGGGACGGAATCGTAAAGCGCTCGTCTTTGCCGCCGACAGCTTCATCGTCAGATAGGAAGATCTTCTCATAAGTCTCGCTGACTGCGCCGGCGAGGATGCGACCCATCCGGCGGTAGTAGCCCTTCTCGGAAGAGGTGCCGTGCTCAAAGTCGATATGATTTATATTGCCGGAGAAGCCGTTGACGAACAGCGGCATGAAATCGGCGCCGTAGGTTTTGCGCAGGGTGTCGCGCATCGCACCCGGATAGTCACTGGAAAAGAGCGAAACGCCGCCGACGCTGTCGCAGTGGCAGGCGTAGTTGGCAATCAAACCGTAGGGCGTTCCATCTGCGTTGTCAATGCGAAGCACTCCGACTTCCGGGTCTATCTCTCCGAGCGCGCGCATTCCGGGGACATGGGCGTTGGTTGCATAGGAGCCGTCGGGGAGGATAAAGTCGCGATAGTGCGCGAGGGTATTCTCATAGCCTCTGCCGTATCCGATACGCACAGGGCGCTTATTCTGCGCGGCGTAAACGGCGGCGTCAAACATCCGTGAACCCAAGAAATCAATATAGACGTTGTTTTCATGGACAAAGTCGCCCCAGGTCTCGACCGGACCGCCGTAGTGCGTATGCGTCGCGCAGAGCATAACGGATGACGCGGACATTTCAAGTTTATCGGCGATTTCCGCGCGGGTCTTCATTGCAAGACAATCGGGTATGCCGATTACGTCGCAGGTGACGATTACCGCTTTCTCACCCGCGTCGTTTTCGAAATAAGCGGCAAGGGCATACAGACGCTCAAGGATGCCTTTGGCGGGGCGCAGGTTAAAGTGTCCAGGGATTTCCATTCCCAGCGCGGGGGTGATATCCACTTCATAAAGTCCACAGTATAACATACAAGCGACCTCCTGTCAAAATATAACTCGGTAAATATTATTGTTATTTCTTGCTTGTTTGCATTATATCACATGGATGACAGGCTGTCAAGAACGTAAAGCAATAATGTGTTTATAACTTGAATGATGTCGGGAGAAGCCAAATCAGACTTATGATATTCATCCTAACAATTTTTAAAAAACAACTTTAATAAGATTAAAATTGAATCAGTAATATTAAATAATGTATTTTTATTGACAATATCTTCCATGGCATGTATAATATACATAAATAACTTATATTGATTATTATGTTGCCAATGACTGTGAAAGAGGAAACAAGCATGTTTAAGATAATAGATGCCGGGCAAGCGGCGGAAATGATTAAGGACGGCGACTGCGTCTGCGTCAATGCGTTTTTAGCCCTTTCCAACGCCGAAGAAGTACATAAGGCGATATACGAGCGGTTTATTAAAACCGGCTCACCCAAAAACCTCACGCTGGTTTCCCAGTCCGGTTATGGCTTTTGGGACGAAAACCGGCTGGGCGAACCGTATATCCGCGCGGGCGCAGCAAAGAAACTCATATTCGGTCACTACGGCTGTATGCCCGGAACCAGCAGGCTGGTGCTGCAAAACGAATTGGAAGCTTATAATCTTCCGATGGGGGCAATCTCCCACGCCATAAGAGCACAGGCAGCCGGATTGGCGGGTTACATCTCTAAGGTTGGTTTAGGCATATTTGTCGATCCGCGCGTTGAAGGCCCCGGAGTGAATGAAATCTCCAATGACAACGGCATGGTTCGGGCAGTTACGATTGACGATGATGAATACCTTTACTATAAGCTGCCGAAATTCGACATTGCGATTATTAAAGGCACAACTGTTGATCCGAACGGCAATATCTCGTTTGAAAACGAATGCGTGACGGTGGATGCTCTGTCGGTAGCTCAGGCAACCAAGGCAAACAACGGGAAAGTAATCGTTCAGGTGGATCGTGTCAGTCATGAATTCGGCCGTCCGTGGAATGTTATCGTTCCCGGCATATTGGTGGATGCGGTGGTGGTATGCGAGCCGACCGCTGAAAGCAAGGCTGCGCTGACAATGTCGGGCGATATCCATGTGCCGTTTACCCATATGCAATATTGGTATAAGAGAGTCCATGCGGAGAGGGGAAAGACGCGCAGCCGCAATGACTGCTCTGCCGATATAATCGGGAGACGCGCGGCTCTGGAGCTTAAACGCGGCGATATAGTCAATATAGGGATAGGAATACCGGAGATGGTGGGTAAATACGCATCTGAATCCGGAATTCTCAATTATATCACTCTGACGGTGGAATCAGGCGGAATCGGCGGGTTGCCGGCATCGGGCAGCGCTTTCGGCGCGACGATCGGCGCCGATGCCATATACCATATGTCGATGCAGTTTGACTTCTATGACGGCGGAGGCCTTGATATATGCTTCTTAGGCGCTTTAGAGGTTGACCGCTTCGGCAATGTCAACTCGCATCGCGGACCGGATGCATTCGCTGGAATAGGCGGATTTGCCAACATAGCCTCCGCCGCAAAAACGGTTGTATTCTGTTTGACCTTTAGTACAAAGGGACTCGAGACTGTTGAAAAAGACGGTATGGTTTGTATTAACAGTGAAGGAAGCATTCCGAAATTCAGGAAGGAAATCCGCAGCATAAGCTTTTCTGCGCAGCAGGCGATAAAGAACGGGCAGAGGGTGTTATATGTAACTGAGCGCTGCGTATTTCGGCTGACAGACATCGGGCTGGAATTGATTGAAGTCGCTCCGGGTATCGATATAAAGCGTGATATTCTTGACCGCCTTCCTTTTGATGTATCGATATCGCAACTGAGTAATCAAAGCAACAGTTAAGCGAATAACAGAAGAGTCAAACAACTATCGTAACGAGGTGCTGTAATGTCTTCAAAAAAAGACGACGCTTTGCTTTCGGCAAAGTTTATTTATGAGCCTGTAAAAAATGCCCCCGGCTGCCGGTTTGCAAACCGCAACCGCAATTTCCAAGGCATACCGGGCATAGAAAGAACTTCAAAAGGACGCTTTTTTGTATCATTTTACGGCGGTATGTCCGGCGAGGAAAGCGGGAATTTCGTGGTTTTGCTGAAAGGCGACAGTCACGATGCGGATTTCGGAGAGCCTTACATGGTTGTTGAAGCTCCGACTCCCGAATGCCGTGTTTTCGACCCATGCCTGTGGATTGACGATACCGGCAGACTTTGGCTGTTCTATGCGCAGAGCTATTCATTTTTTGACGGCCGCATCGGTGTATGGGCGGCTGTGTGCGATGATCCCGATGCCGACAAGCCGGTATTTTCGGCGCCGAAACGCATTGCAAACGGCATTATGATGAATAAGCCGGTTATATTGAGTTCCGGCGAGTGGCTTGCCTGCTGTTCGATATGGAATGTCGGTTCTTCGGAATACAATTATCTGCCAGAAGAGCGTTTCTCGAATGTGTATTGTTCAACAGATAAAGGCGAGTCGTTTTCGCTTATCGGTCATACCGATTATAAGGACAGATGCATTGACGAGCATATGATTGTCGAATTGAAGGACGGCAGATTATGGATGCTTATCCGCGCCAAGACCGGCATCGGACAGGGGTTTTCCGATGACAAAGGCTATAATGGTACGATATAGGCGACAGCGGACTCGGCGGTCCCTGCTCACGGTTCCATATCCGGCGCTTGAAAAGCGGCAGGCTTTTGCTTGTCAATCATCATGATTTTGTCGTTCAGGATGAAAACAAAGGTGTTTCCGGGCATGGGCGAAATAATCTGAAAGCCATGCTCTCTGACGACGGCAAAACATGGAAAGGCTTTTTGATGATCGACGAGAGGGAAAATGTGTCTTATCCCGATGTTACCGAAGATGATAAAGGCAATATCTATATAATTTACGACCGGGAAAGATATACCGAGCGTGAAATATTGATGGCAAAAATAACGGAATACGATGTCACGGCGGGAAAGCTTGTAAATCCCGAATCGAAGTTGAGGGTGCTTGTAAATAAAGGCGGAATCTAAGGTTATCACCAAAAAGCGTTAATACTTAACGAGATGACAAAAAAAATGGGCGGCATAAAAGCCGTCCATTTTTTATTTAAACATACTCTTGATTATCATCATGAAATTCCGTGTTCAGTTTCATGCAAAATTTTCTTTTTATAATAAACCAATCCGACCAAATCAGCCAGGACCCAGCCTATGGGTATAGCCATCCAGATTCCGATGACGCCTATCGAACCAAATCCCGACAGTATATTGGCGAGCGCGACCCTCGTACCGAGGGATATGACCGTCAGCACTACCGACATACCCGGTTTTGCAAGCCCGCGATAGATACCGTATAACAAGAATAAAACTCCGATGCCCACATAGAAAGCCCCTTCAATTCTCAGATATCGGATACCCGTCTCGACAACTGCCCCGTGAACGGATGTATCTATAAATAATCCCATTAATTCTCTTGCAAAAACATTGACAAAAACAGACGCCAAAACACAAAAAACGCTTGAAATAACCAGCGCCTGACGGAAGCCGGTTTTTATCCTGTCAAACTTTTTACCGCCGAAATTCTGAGAAACGAAAATCGAAAACGCATTGCCGAAATCCTGAGCCGGAAAATATGCGATCGCGTCAATCTTTACGACTATGGCAAAAGCCGCGCTCACAACCAATCCGAAAGAGTTAACCAACCCCTGAATCATCAGAATGCCCAGGTTCATTATCGACTGCTGAATCGAAGTCAGAACAGAATTAGATAATATATATTTCAAAAGCTCAGGAGCATAGACGATTTCACTTTTAGACGGCAGCAGATTATTAAATTTAGCAAAAAAATAGATACCGGTTCCGAGAGCGGAAAGAATTTGCGAAATTACCGTCGCCCATGCCGCGCCGCCCACTCCCATATCAAACTTTATGATAAAAACCAGATCCAGAACTATATTGGTAACGGCAGATAAACCGACGAAAATCAGCGGTACCACCGAATTCCCGACGCTTCTTAAGAGCGCCGAAAAATAATTCGTGATAAATATCGGGATGATGCCGTATAAGACAACGGTCATGTAGATTTTGGCATATTCCGAAACTTCGGCCGGGATATTCAGCCATATTATCAAGTTGTCGACCAAAAGAAGGGATATGACATTGATGACAACGGCAATTAATGACATAAAGACGAAGGAATTTACCATCCCTTTTTTCAGATCGGTGATTTTTCCTCCGCCGAAAAACTGGGCGAAAACCGCTCCGCTCCCCATGGTCAGACCTATGATTATCGAAGTCAGAAAGACCATAAGACTGTATGAAGACCCTACCGCGGACAAGGCTTCCTCTCCGATGGTATGCCCCACTATCACGGTATCCGCCACATTATACAGCTGCTGCAGAATATTGCCGGCGATCATCGGCAGACTGAAAAGAATCAGAGTTCTGCCGATGTCCCCTTTTGTCAAATCACGTTGTTTGCCCATTATTTATCTCTTAAAACTAATTATTATGTTGTTCTTTTTTAATGTCCTCATTCGGAAAAATACAGCGAAACGGCGCTGTTTTCGTTCCGCTGTATTATTTTAATCAAAAGTCAGCTCCCAGCCGTAACCGGTAAAATCATTCAGGTCAATTCCCAGGGCTGCGACAGCAGAGAGACGGCTCGGAGCTCCGCTGTCGGGTCCGCCGCCGAACATGGCATAAAAACGATGCCAATTTTCGGGAAACTCCGCTCCGGGAAGCCCCTTGATAAATGTCGGGATCATTCCCAGTTTTTCTCTGTACCATCCTACAAGAGATTCGGAAGCGGGCAATGTCGCGACCATGTCTGCGCCTTCGGCAAAAGCGTCATCAATGAGCCGCCGTCCGATCATTGTCGCAATCCCCTGACTTCTGTATTCAGGGTAGGTAGCCATCGCGTAAATATAATAACATTTTTGCCCCCTGGCAACAACCCCCGGCAGGCAGTATCCGGCTGAGATAATAATGTCATCGCAAAGAGCAACACATGCAAAACCCGGCTGGTATAACACCTCAAAAAAAGCGTCGATAAATTTATCGCTGTCGCAAAAGACTGTCTGCCATAACTTTTTAAGTTCGGGTTCGTCACCGGGCAAAGAGCGCCGGAACGAGATTCGGTCACGAATGACTTTCATGACTATTTCTCCTTTACGACATATTTTTTCAGGAGATATTCAGGATAGTAACTAAGCTTTGATTTACGAAGATTTTCCTGTCCCATATCATCTTCGCGATTAATGTAAACAATTTCGGGACGGTCGCCGATAATCTGCTTTGCAAATTCACGGCAGAGCATGGGATATGCGCCGGAATAAGAGTTTAAGGCTTTCTCGAAATGAACGTCGAAAGTGTCGGTGGAGATGCGCTCGCCTACAGCAAACCCGATTATCTGTCCGTCAACCCGAAGCACGCCGCCTTCAAGCTCAAGAGCTTCCCAGTTCTCGAACCCGACGGTGATTGCTTTGTATTCGTCTTTTACCCCGTCGAGTGACTTGTCGATGCCGTCGAGCCATTTCTCGTACAATTCCATACAGTCGGGTATCATATCCGGCGTCAGTCTGACAAAATCCCAGTTGTAGGTCTTTTCAAAGCGGTTACAGAAATTTCGCTTGGAATGCAGCTTTTTCCCTGCGAAGGTCGAAAGCTTTTCCGCGAGATAAATGTAGTCGAATGCATTTCTTTTCTCGGTGAACTCAAAGCGCCCCGGAAATTCGCTTTCAAGAAGGATGCGCTGGTCTTCGCTGATTCCCCGCATAGAGAAAGCGCAGCCCTTTTGAGCCGAATATTCTTTCATAAAATCGATTGCCGGCTTGAGAGAGCCGGAACCCGCGGGAAAAGCAAAATAAGGGCATTCAACGCTCGGACAACTGCTGACTCTTATATCAATTATCAGTCTGTCTTCAAAAACGGCAATATGCTTTTGGAAGCGGGAATCCCACATAATCATATTTGCGAAGCTGTAATCTGAGCTTCGGCTGTTCTCGGCTCGTAAACGCGATACGATAATATCTTTGTCAGCGATTGAAATCGGACGGAATTCTGTCAAAATTTTCACCTTAATTGTGTTTAATATATATTTGTTGTTATTTTAAAAAATGACGAAAACAGCCTGTCAAACCATATTGCTTGCGCTGCAGTCACTGAACGCAGTTGTATTTCATGTAACTGTACTTTTTTCGTATTGCATTATTATATCACATTACGGTCGGGTTGTCAAGAAAATAGCTTTGAGCTTATCTCATATCGGATGATATGAATTCCAATGTGAATTCATCGATATCATAACTTTTATTCTCTTATTTAGTATTGACATTTGCCGGCTTTTGGGTGTATAATTGATTGGGAAACAAAAATAATTACGGGAGGCGTATATTTTATGGATAAACTCATGTTGTACCTGTCAATTCTGGTGTCGTTGGTGGCGTTTGCTTTCGCCGCCTGGCTGTTTTTATGGGTAAAAAGGCAGCCCTCCGAGAATAAGCTGATCGCTAAAAACGGCGAATTAATACGTCAGGGGGCAAGAACCTTTTTGCGGAAAGAATATACGGTTCTCGCCCGATTTGCGCTTGTCGCGGCAGTATTGATCCTGATATTGTTGCCTTCGCCTATCTGGAAGGGAAATATTTTTGACAACATACTTATGGCTGTGGCGTATCTGATGGGAACCGCATTCTCGGCCATCGCCGGCAAGATAGGTATCGAAGTCGCCACCATAGCTAATGTGAAAGCGGCCGAAGCAGCCAAAAGCGGCATCAAGCCGTCGTTTATGACGGGTTTCCGCGGCGGAGCCGTTATGGGAATGGCAGTCGTCGGCTCCAGTCTGCTCGGGGTAGCCATTGTCTACCTTTTGACCGGTGACGCGACCACCATACTCGGCTTCAGTTTCGGCGCGAGTTCGCTTGCCATGTTCGCCAAGGCGGGCGGAGGCATATTCACCAAGACTGCCGATATCAGCGCCGACCTCGTCGGCAAAGTTGAACTCGGCATACCCGAAGACGACCCGCGCAACCCCGCCGTAATAGCCGATAACGTCGGCGACAATGTCGGAGACGTCGCCGGAATGGGAGCTGACCTTTTCGACTCCAACGTCGCGTCGATGGCGGCGGCGCTCGTGCTTGCCGGCTCTATTGATTCGGCGGTAGGCGGAGTACTCAACGTTTCGATGGTATTCTGCTTTGCGGCTCTCGGACTGCTCGCTTCGGTTATCGGCGTATTGACCGCGCGGATAGGAAAGAAAGGCAATCCTACCAGAGCGCTCAATTCCAGCACTTATGTAACGACCGGCGTTTATATCGCTCTCACTGCGGCGGCGACGGCAATCCTGAAATTCGAATGGCGTATCTGGCTTGCCTGTGTCGTCGGACTTTTGGTCGGAGTTGTCATCGGCATCACTACCGATTATTTTACAGACGACTCCAAAAAGCCCGTCAGGATGGTGGCTAAGGCAAGCGGCACCGGTCCTGCGTTCACCATATTATCCGGTATTTCCTACGGTCTGCTCAGCGTATTTCCCGCCATGATCGGTATCGGCGTGTCGGCGCTCGCTGCGTATAAGCTGTGCGAATCTATTAATCCTGCTTATACCTTCGAATACTCGATGTTCGGAATCTCGATGGCGGCGGTCGGAATGCTCTCGATCGTCGGAATGATTGTCAGCAACGACGCCTACGGCCCGATAGTCGACAACGCCCGCGGACTTGCCGAAATGGGCAACTTAGGCGAGGATGTCATAGCCATAGCCGACGAGCTTGATTCAGCCGGCAACACGGTAAAAGCGGTAACCAAAGGCTTCGCGATATCTGCGGCGGGACTGACCGTGATTTCTTTGCTCGGAGCGTTTATGAGCGAAGTGAACACCGCAGCCGCTGAATTGGGGGTCGAGGGCATTAAAAACTTCGACATAATGAATCCGGTTGTTTTCTTCGGGCTGCTCATCGGCGCGGCTATTCCCGCCGTCTTCTCGGCGATGCTGATGCTCGGTGTTGACAGAAATGCGCAGCGTATGGTCGAAGAAATACACCGGCAATTCCGTGAGATTGTAGGCCTGAAAGAAGGCAAAGAAGGCGTAGAGCCCGAATACGATAAATGCATCATGATAGCCACCACCGGAGCGATGAAGGAGCTTATCCCCGCCGGACTTATGGCAATCGTCAGCACATTGGTAGTAGGATTTATCGGCGGAGTACAGGCAATCGGCGGCTATTTGTGCGGCAATATCATCACCGGACTTTTGTTGGCGCTGTTTATGAGCAATTCGGGCGGACTTTGGGATAATTCCAAGAAATACATCGAGGCAGGCAACGAGGGCGGCAAAGGCTCGCCGGCTCATAAAGCGGCAGTCGTCGGCGATACCGTGGGCGACCCGTTCAAAGATACCGCCGGACCGTCTATCAACACCCAGATTACCGTCGTTTCGTTGGTTGCGTCGTTGATGTCAACCCTTTTCCTTACCCTTTCGATCTTTTAATTGATTTTTATAAGCTTGATTAAACCGCAACGCGCCGGGGGATTAATTTCCTCCGGTTTTTTTAGCTGAATTTAAAATGATATTTCTATTAAATCTAAATTTTCAATGGATTATTGAAAATCACCTTTTGTTATGATATAATAACTTTCACATCTGTCACAAAAAGAATCATAAATAATAATAAACGGATGAAGGTAAAAATAATATGTTGAAAAAGTACGCCAAAAAGTATGCAAAACTTATTGTCGGGCAGCTTTTCTTTGCAAGCATTTGGGTGTTTGCGCAGCTTCTGATACCGCGTTTGATGGTTGATATCATTGACTCCGGAATCATGATAAAGGACATGGGTGCGATTGTCAGCCACGGTCTTGCCATGCTGCTGGCGACGGTTCTTAATATCGTTTCATTGATGATTTCTTTGTTGTTCCTTACAAGAGTGACAGCAGGGATATCAAGAGATTTGAGGTCGGATCTGTTCGGAAAAGTTATCGGCTGGTCAAAAGAGACAAGAACCGGATTTTCCAATTCCACTTTAATCACAAGAACGGTAAACGACGTAAAACAGGTTTCAAATCTTATAGACCTCTCTTTAAGGAAGATTTTCACCCTCACCGTCACCGTTATCGGATCACTGGCAATATCCTTTTCGCTGGACGCAAAACTTGCTTCAATCATTTTAATAATTATTCCAGTAATCTTCTTTGTGGGTCTGTTGCTGACAACAAGGGCGCTTCCCCAATATGCCCGCATACGTAAATCGATCGACCGCATCAATCAGCTTTTCAGAGAAAATATAAGAGGAATCCGGGTTATCAGAGCTTTTAACAAATCGGATTATGAGAAAAGAGAGTTCGAAAAGGCGACAGAAGATGCCTACGAAGCGAATGTCAGGTCAGAATCTACAATGATGTTGCTCAGCCCCCTCATTTTGCTTTTCACCAATATTCTGATTTCACTCATTTTATTAACCGGCGGCGGACGGGCGCAAATTGGTACAATCAAACTCGGCGTTCTCGTCGGTCTCATCGAATATGCGACCATCAGCTTAAGCAATATTCAGCAATTCGCTTCCATCATAACCATTATCCCGAGGTCAAAGGTTTCAATCGACAGAATTTCCGAGGTTTTATCAACAGAGGAGATTCTGAAAATAAAAGAAGACGGTTCGGAATCGTACGAAGAAGGCATCAGTTTCAAGAACGTTGAATTTTGCTATCCGGGTTACCGCAGAGCTGCCTTGAAAAATATCAGTTTTAGTCTAATAAAGGGAGAAACCAAGGCGATAATCGGTTCGACTGGAAGCGGAAAATCAACGGTTATTAAACTCTTGCTGCGCGAATACGACGCCTGTCAGGGACAAATATATCTTAACGGCAGGGACATTCAGTCCCTTTCAAATGAAGAAATCAGCCAAACCGTTACAATCGTTCCTCAAACCGGCTTTTTGTTCTCGGGCAGCATCAGAGAAAACATTCAGACAGGAAAAAAAGACGCTTCCGACGAGGAAATCTGGGAAGTTCTTGATATGGTCCGGATGGGAGATTTTTTCAGGGAATCCCCCGAGGGGCTTGACACTCATATAGCTCAGAACGCGGTGAACTTTTCCGGCGGACAAAAGCAAAGGATCTCGATAGCCCGCGGTCTTATCAGAGAATCGGATTTTTATGTTTTCGACGACTGTTTCTCGGCTCTTGACTATTCAACCGAGAAGAAAGTCCGCGAAGCCATCAAGGAAAAACTGGCGGATCGCGGAGTTTTGGTGGTAGCTCAGCGCGTGGCGACCGTCAGAGACGCGGATGAAATTTTAGTCCTTGAAAACGGAGAAATCATAGACAGGGGGAGCCATAAAGAACTTGCCGAAAATTCGGAAATTTATAAGGAAATTTTAGCTTCGCAATTAAAGTCGGAAGAAGGTGAAATCAGATGAATAAAGAACCTGTTAACAAAGAAGATAAACAGGAAGAAGGACTGCCCGGCGTTTCCAGAGGAGTCGGAGGTGCGGGACGCGTATCCGGGCTTCTGACATCGGGGAGCACAAAAAATGCAAAAGGCACTCTGTTCCGTCTGCTTAAAAACTTAGCCTCATTCAAGTGGCTTTTCATTGCGGCTATCCTGCTGACGTTAGCCGCTTCCGTCGTTCAGATATTGATTCCGAGAAAAATCGGGGAAATAATCAACATCTTTACCGAGGTATTGACCGATAATATTGCTCTCGATTGGGCGGTATTGTGGAAAATATCCGTCACCCTCCTGATTTTATACATCATCAATTTCTTTTCAAATTATATCTCAAATACTTTGATGGTAAAAGTCTCCCAAAGCGTCATAAGATCGCTGAGAAATCAGATGCAGGTAAAATTAAACGCCCTGACCCTGAATTATTTTGACCGCTCGTCGGCGGGAGATATGACTTCATTGCTGAGCAACGACCTTGACAATGTAGCGAACACCCTGCAAAGCGGCTTGACAAGCTCGTTGTCGGCGCTTGTACTGCTTATCGGCGTTGTTATAATGATGATTATTATCAATCCGATACTTGCCTTACTTTCGATGATAGTCATACCGATATCCTATTTTATGGTAAAGTTCCTTATCAAAAAAGCCAAGCCCATCTTTCAGAAAAACGCAAAACTGACAGGCGTTTTCAACGGCAAGATAGAAGAGGCTTATACCGGAGAAGATATCGTAAAACACTACAATATCGGAGAGGATTTGAAATCCGAGCTGTCTTCCCTGAACCAGGACCTGTATGACAGCGAGTGGAAATCGACGCTGGTCTCCTTTGTTACCCGACCCGCAGGCGACCTCATCCTTAACTCAAATTATGTGTTATTGGCAATCTGGGGCGGCAGATATGTCATCAACGGTATCTTGACCTTGGGCGGCTTTCAGGCTTTCCTGCAATACACCCATATGCTCCGGGGTCCGTTCAACCAGGTGCTCGAGATTTTCAACACCATCATGTCGGCGCTGGCTTCGGCGGAAAGAGTTTTCGATTTTTTAGATTCCGAAGAAATCGCCGAATCGGGCGACGACACCATGGACGCTGCCGCCGTCAAAGGAGAAATCGAGTTCGATAAAGTCAATTTCGGATATACCGAAAATCTGCTCTTTAACGGCGTCGATCTTAAAGTAAAACCGGGTGAACAGGTAGCCATTGTCGGCAGAACCGGCGCCGGAAAAACTACTCTCGTCAACCTGCTGATGCGCTTTTACGAAATAAGCGGCGGGAAGATTTATATCGATGGAAAGGACGCAAAAGAATATAAAACCGAGGAGCTTCGCAAAGCATATTCGATGGTTTTGCAGGACACCTGGCTATTTTCCGGCAGTATTCGGGACAACATCGCATTCGGAGCGGATATCTCGGACGAAGAAAATTTGTCGGATGTCGATTTCGAAAGAATCAAAGAGGCGGCTGTATTGGCGCGGGCGGATTCGTTCATCGAGAGCCTGCCTCAGGGTTACGATACCGTTTTGGCCGAAGGCGCGTCCAATCTGAGCCGCGGCGAAATTCAGCTCCTGACGATAGTAAGAGCCATGATTAAAAAAGCCCCGATCATTATCCTCGACGAAGCCACATCTTCGGTTGATACCCGCACGGAAGTGCTGATACAACAGGGACTGAAGCAGCTTGCCGCAAATTCCACCGGTTTCATAATTGCGCACCGTCTCTCCACAATCAAAGACGCCGACCGGATTATTGTCATGGACAGCGGAACTATCGTCGAAGTCGGAACTCATCGCGAACTGCTCGATAAAAACAGCTATTACGCCGAGATGTATTTTGCCGGGCAGGCGTAAGGTGAATAAAACGGATTTCAGCTAACCCTCCGATTTCGGGGGAATCTAACCTTGACTTAAGTCCCGGTATATGGTATAATTCAGAAAAACAATGCCATAAAAAGGAGAACAGCTATGAGTTATCAGCAGTATAATCCCTACACACCCGCGCCCGACCGCTACAACAAGATGATTTACCGCAGAAGCGGCAGAAGCGGCCTTAAGCTTCCGATAATATCTCTCGGCCTCTGGCACAATTTCGGGGATATCACCACCTTCGGCGTGCAGCAGAAGATTCTCCGCGCCGCGTTTGACAACGGCATCACCCACTTCGACCTCGCAAACAACTACGGCCCGCCCGCCGGCGAAGCGGAACGCAACTTCGGAGAACACCTGAAGCGCGACTGGCGCCCCTACCGCGACGAGCTTGTGATCTCTACCAAAGCCGGCTTCGGTATGTGGAGAGGTCCCTACGGCGACCACGGTTCGCGTAAGTACCTCATCGCCAGCCTCGACCAGTCCCTCAGGCGCATGAACCTCGAATATGTCGATATCTTCTATCACCACCGCCCCGACGACGAAACGCCTATCGAAGAGACAATGGGCGCGCTCTATGACATCGTCAAGAGCGGCAAAGCGCTCTACGCCGGCATTTCCAACTACAATCCCGAACAGACAAAACGCGCGATCCGGTGCATGAAAGAAATGGGCATGCATATGCTTATCCATCAGCCGAACTACAATATGTTCAACCGCTCGATTGAAAACGGCTTGACAGACGTTGTCGCCGAAGAAGGCGTCGGCATCATGGCGTTCGCGCCTCTCGCGGGCGGCAGGCTTACCGGCAGATATCTCAACGGCATTCCGGAAGACTCCCGCGCAAGCCACGACCCGCGATTCCTCCGCGCGTCCGACATCAGCGAAGAGCTGCTGAAAACCGTCCGCGCGCTCAACGCCGTAGCTGAAAGACGCGGCCAGACCCTGGCGCAGCTCGCCCTCGTATGGACGCTCCGCGACCCCGTCGTCACCTCCGCGCTCATCGGCGCGTCCAAGCCCGAACAGGTCGTCGAAAACGTCAAAGCGCTTGAAAACATGACCCTGACCGAAGAAGAACTGAACGAAATCGACACGATTCTTGCAAACAGATAAAACTGAAATAAGCTGCCGTCAGCCCGTCCGAAAACGGAGGGCTGACTTGCTTTAACGTTAATGACTCGATAGATTATTTCAAATGTTATAAAAGCTTCCCAACCCGCTTTCCCACCCCCACTCGAGGTACAAACCCATGGACCACCAGGAACTCACAACATATTTCCGTTCATTGGATCGTTCTTTTTTCGTCGGGGACGACATGAAACAATACGCAGGTCTCGACAGACCTCTGCCGATAGGTTATGACCAAACGATTTCCCAGCCAAGTCTGGTACTCGAAATGACAAAGCTTTTAGAACCGGAAAAGGACAGCAAAACGCTGGAAATCGGAACCGGTTCCGGCTTTCAGACAGCCCTCCTCGCCAAAATGTCAATGGAAGTTTATACCGTCGAAAGAATCGGGGAATTGATGAAAAAAGCCAAAGAGAGGCTGAACGCATTGAATTTCTCAAATATCTTTTATAAGACTGGCGACGGCAGCACAGGATGGCAAGAGCATGCGCCCTATGACAGGATTATGGTAACCGCCGCGGCGGGCTCTCTGCCGGATGAATTGGTCGAACAGTTGGCAATCGGCGGCAGGATGGTTATTCCGGTCGGCCCGCCGCATCTGCAGGAGCTAAAGCTTGTCACCAAGACGGATAACGGCGATATCAATATCAGAACAGTTGAACTTGTCAGATTCGTCGAACTGAAAGGGCAGTATGGCTGGAATAACAAGAAGTGAAAGATATCGTAACAAAAAACCGCCAAAATGGCGGTTTTTTATAGAAACAAAATAACCTATAGTAAAATCTACTTTTTAGTACATTCTGATCGAATTGTCAACAAAGCCGTATGAAACATTATTATGGTTTTATGTTAATTGTAATCGATAATAATATTAATCAAGTAAATTTTAATTGACAAAAACTTTTTTGTAACCAAAAGCGTTTTTTATTGACATTTTGTTTTTTTCGTGGTATTATAGATTTATTGAATATTTAGGCGCGATATAAGCGACTCAAACAGACGGTATAAATTCTGTATGATTACGGTGGTTTTTCATGAGCGTACTGGTTACCAAGTTTAAAGAAGTCCTGTCTTCTGTTTTACCGATTGTCGTTATTGTTTTGGGGCTTCACTTTACCATCACTCCGCTGAGTACCGGCGCGATAATTGCTTTCCTTATAGGATCAGTTCTGGTAATTATCGGTCTTACAATTTTTCTTTTTGGCATTGACTTGGGTCTTGAACCCATCGGTCAGGGTATCGGATATACCCTGGCGCATACAAACAGCTACGCAATTATGATCACCGTCAGTCTAATCCTTGGTTTTTTCATCTCATTTGCCGAGCCGGATCTTCATATACTTGCAAAACAGGTGGACAGCGTCACCTCGGGGCAATTTGACAATATTTTCATGGTTGTTGTCGTCTCGATCGGTCTCGGAATTATGATGACCCTCGGTATGCTGCGCATAGTGAAGAGCGTGAGATTGAAGTATGTTTTTACTGCCGCCTATGGTCTGATATTCATTTTGTCTCTTTTCTCGACATCGGATTTTTTAGCGATAGCTTTTGATTCTTCCGGCGCCACAACGGGAGCTATCACGGTTCCTTTTATGCTTGCGCTTGCCGCCGGAGTATCGGCAATGAAAAAAGACAGTAAGATGGGAGAGGCGGACAGCTTCGGACTCGTCGGTATTTCATCTTCAGGCGCGATTCTCGGCGTTCTGACCGCAGGAATTTTCCTGGATATCGGAAAACTTAACGGTAGCCTGCCGGAAGCCAGCGTAGCGGAAGGAAATCTGCTTGAGGTATATGTCTCAAAGCTGACAACCATTGCGTTTGAATCTTTCATGTCTCTTTTGCCGATTGTAGTGATGTATATAGTTTTCCAGATTGTCTCATTCAAACATAACAAAAACAGAGTCTTAATTATCGTACGCGGCGTAATCCTCACATATGTAGGTCTTGTAGTCTTCATGTTAGGCGTCAACGGCGGATTTATGGAAATCGGTGTTACACTCGGCAAAAAACTCGCCTCGATGGATTCGAAAATACCGGTTCTGTTCGTTTCGCTTCTTCTTGGGCTCACCACGGTTCTTGCGGAGCCGGCCGTTATAGTTTTGACGCACCAGGTAGAAAACATCACCGGCGGTTCCGTTAAACGAAAACTCGTGCTCATCTTCCTCTCGGTAGCCGTCGGCATGTCAATCTTTATGTCCGCTTTGCGGATACTTATACCGGGGTTACAGTTGTGGATGTATATTTTGCCGGGCTTTGCTCTGGCGGTTATACTCTCCTATTTTGTTCCCGATTTATTTGTTGGTGTGGCATTTGACGCCGGCGGCGTTGCTTCGGGACCGATGACAGCTACCTTTTCTCTTGCCTTTGTCCAGGGGATTGCTGCGGAGGTGCCAACAGCCGACATGGTATCGGACGGCTTCGGTATGATTGCCATTGTAGCCATGATGCCGATCGTGGCGGTTGAAATACTCGGCGCTCTCTATCAGTTCAAATTACGCAAAGCTTCCGAAAAAACACCGAGTGCCGGTATACCGGTAGGAGGTCACAATGAATAATCAAGAAGGTAATATTATAACAAACAAACCTTTGGTAATAATAACATTGGTTTTGGATGAAGAACAATGCCGGAAATGCGCCAGGATAGTCAAAGAAATTGGTATTCGCGGCGGAATAACAATTATCGGCAAAGGTACGGTTAAAAGTACCATTTTGGATCTGCTCGGAATAAGGAGTCAGAAAAAAGAAATCATCAATTTTTTAATATCAAAAGACAGCTCTGAGGAACTCTGCGATCATTTTACACAGGCTTTGGGGCTGACCGAACCGGGCAAAGGAATTATTTATATAACGCCCGTAATTCTTGCGAGCCTGACGGTAGACGGCAAGCAAGTCGTTGTGAAAACAACGGAGGGCGAGGGAGATAACGCTATGTTCAAAAAAATGACAGTTATTGTAGACCGCGGCATGGCGGGAGATGTCATGGATATCGCGCGTAAAGCGGGCGCCAGAGGCGGTACTATCATGCACGGAAGGGGCACGGGCGCGGAGTATACGGCAACGCTTTTCGGTATGGAAATCGAACCCGAAAAGGAACTGGTCATGATCCTCATGCCGACCGCTCTTGTTGACAAGATAGTAGACGATTTGTTCCGGGAACTTAAGCTGGAGGACCCGGGCAACGGTATCTTGTTTGTGGAGCCTGTTTTGGGAGTACGCGGTCTTTTGGATTTGGAAGAAGACAAGACAAATACCTGAACCAAATAAAATCAAACAATAACACTGCGCATCGGGTTTAAGCCCAAAGCGCAGTGTTGTTTATTTTACAAATATTTATTAAGAAGCCGAAGTATAGAAATATTCACATCTCTGTGTTAAACTATTATTTATAACAAGCACTGTTTTTTATACTTTAATAGCAGATTAAGTTAAATAAAACCGGGAAAAGGGGACGTAATCATGAGCGATACAAAAGATTCAACAAATAAAAGACCTCTTGATACGACCCATATGCAAGAGAAACTGAAGGGCGATAATTTCCCGCAGGACTGGGAAGGTTTTCTTGATGACGATATCCGGAATTTTTTTGATAACCTGCTGAATGAAACTGGTCAAAAAAAAAGTGAGATTATCAGAAAAGCAAACCTTTCCCGTACCTATGGCTATCAGCTTATGGAAGGACGCAGGAGAGGGAAACGCGATTATTATCTGCTGATTGCGCTGGCTATGTCTCTTGACCTTAAAACTACGCAGCGAATGCTGTCGGTGACTCAATGCGGCGCGCTGCACCCTCTTATAAAACGTGACGCCGCCGTTATCTTTGCCATAAATCACGGATATGACAGCGCAAAGACCTATGATTTTATGTGTTCTCTCGGTCTTACCCCTCTTGATGACGGCGCAGACAGCGAATAGGTAATATTACAAAATCATGAATATACTCAATAAAGAGACCAAGACGGCTATACACACAACTATAACTATACCGTTTATGACTGAAAAAAACAAAGCGATAAGAGTATTTGTCGCCCTTCTCATTGTCTTTTGTCTGCTGTTGCCGAGCTGCAGCCGCTCGATAGACATTACTCCTTCAGTCGCTGATATAAGAGAACGTTCGGCAGCGGCTGCTTTCCTTGCGCAGAAAGCAGAGGAGGGAGGCGGTTTTATTGCCGCAGATGATCAAAGAGACAAAGCGTCGGATAACAACGCCTATCTGTATGACAACGCTCTGGCTGTCGTGGTATTGGTATCTGCCGGCGCGCAGGGGTATGCAGAGATGATAGCAGATGCTATCGTATTTGCGCAGGAACATGACCGTACTTTCAGCGACGGAAGACTACGGAACGTCTACATCGCCGGAGATCCCAAAAGTGATTCCGGGCGTTCTATTGCAGCGGGGAAAGTAACGGTGCGTCTGCCCGGTTTCTGGCAGGACGGAAAGTGGCAAGAGGACTCATATACAGTCTCAACCTCCGCCGGAAATATGGCATGGACTGTTCTGGCGCTCTGTGCTGTAGCGAAGAATACGTCAGCGGAAAAACAAGCCGGGTATCTGACGGCGGCGATGAATGCGGCTGATTTTGTTCTTGCCCTTGAATCGGAACACGGCGGATTTACCGCAGGTTATGAGGGATGGGATGACGCGCAGATTAAAGTCACCTATATCTCGACAGAGCATAATATCGACCTTTATGTGGCGTTTACCGCCCTTTACGAAACTATTTCCGGCGTCGATGAATCAAAAGCAATCATTTACAAAGCAGCGGCAGATACCGCAAAAAACTTTATATTTACCATGTATGACAATGAGCTTGGTTGCTTTTATACCGGAACATTGGACGACGGAAAAACGACAAGCGACGGCGTGATACCGCTTGATACGAACAGTCTCGCGGTTCTTGCCTTGGGCGACGAACTTGACGATCCCTATAAGACGCTTGCCTTTGTAGAAGGATGTATGGCGGTAGGAGCCGGCTTTGATTTCAGCGCGGGCGATTTGGACGGAATCTGGAACGAGGGTACGGCGCAGATAGCTGTCTGTTACCATATGCTGAAAAGCGCCGAGAAATACGACGCGGTTATGGATTATCTCAAAACCCAGACCGCAAAAGACGGCAGCGTACCCGCCGCTGACAGGGACGGTGTTTCAACCGGCTTTGTAATTGCCGGCTCGGATATCCTTTGGGAATACAATAACGTGCAGAGTATCAGCGCTACAGGATGGCTTGCCCTTGCGCAGCTTGGCAGAAATCCGTTCAGGTTGGATTTTGAGTGAGAAAAAGCATGAAAGAGCGAGAAAACAAAAGAAGGAGAATTCCCGAATCATTGGGGAACCGGGTGTGCGGCGTCTGGATATATGTTATTGTGCTTGTTTTAGATGCCGCCGTACACGCTGTCCTCTTTTTTTTCTATGGACTGACTATCCAAAGCTTTTATCGCTGTTTCTTATCGTTTTTCTTTTTTATATATCCTCTGCATTATGTAGCCGACGCACTGTGGTCGCTGCGTCCTTCTGTCTGCGGTATTCTTTCGGGAGAGATCCTTGTAAACCGGAAATACTACATGAATACGGCGCGAAAGGAAGTTTTAAGAGAGGAGCTTTTGCCGGTTACCGTCAGCATACCCGTTTACCTCGAAGGCAATGAAATTATATTTGACACAATGCGGCAGGCTTTGTCAGCAGCAAAAAGTTACCGAGATTTCAGCGGCGAGTCGGCTAATGTCGTAGTATCCGACGACGGCATCGCTCCTCTGCTCGGCGGCAGCTGCACGAAAGAAAAAGCCGATGCGCTCATTCATGCTTTAAAGAATGATACATCAGATCTGACTCCCCTCGAAAGAAAAGCGGCGGAACGTATTAAATTTTACAGAACTAATGATATTCCCTTTGTGGTTCGTCCGGCAGAAGGTCGAGCCGGTCATTTCAAGAAGGCATCCAACTTAAATTATACATTGAAGCTCGGAGCTGCCGCTGCGAGCGGCACTCTCGAAGAAGAGATGACAAAAGAACACGGCGCTTTTACAGACGGCTATTGGGAGGGAGATATCACCACCCATGAAGTTATCCTGCTGCTGGACAAAGACTCGGGTGTGAAAGCGGGTATCATCGAAGCTGTCCTTCCGGAATTTGCTGCCGATGATAAACTTGCGTATGTTCAGTGCGCCACAAATGCCGGGAACCTTAAAGAAAACTACTATACCCGCGCAACCGGTCATCATGCCAACAGTCTGTTTCATAATACCTGGCCGTGTAAAGCTTTGCAGGGTTTTTTTGTTCCGCTGGTAGGTCATAACGTGTTTATCAGGAAAAGCCTTCTGGAAAAAAGCGGTTTATGGGCGGAAAACCGGGTTTCCGAAGATTACGATAAGGCGCTCTTCTTCTATGGCATGGGCTACCACGGAAAATATGCTCAGATACATGGCCTTGAATTTACCGAATGCGTCAGCCGTACCTTCACCGAGGAAACCGGCAAACAGCGTCGCTATGCTTACGGTTTATGTGAACTGATTTTTGACGGCACCGTATTTTCCGGCAGAATCCGGGGCTGCGACGTATTTTATATGCTGCTATATTTCTGTTCGCTGATTAACCAGGCGATGCTGCTCCCCTCCGCGCTGCTTGAAAGCTATTTCGGGAATATCCATCTTTTGTGGGCGGGTTTTCTCTTTTGTATGCTTTGTTTTATCATTTTTCCCATGGTAAGAACCCTGGTGATGCGGCGGTGTCTGTCGAAGGAACACCTGGCTGGCATCGGAGACACGCTTATGATAGCCGTCTCCTTTGTCGGGCATTCCTATTCCTCTCTCTCTGGAGCTTGCCGATATCTTGCAAACAAAGTAGCCAAAATCAAAACCCCCTTTCCAACCACTAATGTGGATAAGCTTGGTTACCGCTTTTATGACGGCGTAAAGCTCCTGATTCATTATTTCAAGAAAAACCCTTTTTTTGCCGTTGTCGCTTTCCTTTGCCTGGATAGGGGTATTTTCCTGCTTACGCGTAAAGGTCTTGAACCGGCAACAACTTTTACCTATGGTTATATATTGTTTTGTGCGGTTTTGGTTCCAGTTTTGCTTACGCCGCAACTGTTTGCAGGTCTTTCCCGAAGAACAGTTTTTGCAAAGAGGGAAAAGGAGAGTATGATGAGCTCTAAAAAAGAAAACGATATGAGCGCCGGGCGATCTTCAATCCAAAGCGCAGAATACAGAGATCTTTCCCCCTTTGTTATAGAAAAAGAATCCGCCGATACCTTTGATGACGCTCTCAGGAGCTTTCTTGCCGGTTATCAAAAAACGCTTCAAACTTCTCTTGCGGAAGAAGGAATGCCTGAGGAGCTATTGTCGGATTATATTTTTGAAAGCTGTCTGCGGAAGGATCCGGAAAGCAGAAAAGAGCTATATCTGCTTAAACGAAGAAAAGACGGATTTAAAGCTCTGCTTCGAATCACAAAAAACTATCCTGAAGAAGACGCGCTGGAAGAGGCAAAACTGCTCGGGCGGCTTGATCATCCGGGTGTTCCGAAGGTGCTTTTTTCTTGTGAAAAGGATGAAAAAAGCTATCTTGTCCGGGAATATGCGGAAGGACGCACGCTGCACGAGATCGTAACCGAAAAAGGCTGCCTCTCGGCAGAGGATATATACGGCATTGTGGGCAAACTGGCGGATATCCTCAGCTACCTGCACCGGCAGACGCCGCCCGTCATCCATCGCGATATCAAGCCGCAGAATATCATAGCCGGGACGGACGGCAGCATTCATCTCATCGACTTCGGCATCGCAAGAGAGCACAAGCAGCAGCGCCGGCAGGACACTTCGATTGTATTGACACTCGATTACGCATCTCCCGAGCAATACGGTTTTGAACAGACGACACCGCTGTCGGATATTTATTCCCTCGGCGTGGTTCTGCTCTTTCTTGCCACCGGCAGCACAGTTCGTTCCGACCTTGAAGCGCAGATAGTAAACAACAGCCTCAGAGAACTGATAAGTCAATGCATAGCTTTCAACCCGAAAATGCGGATACAAAGCGCAGATGAGATATCGGAATTCCTTACCCGCAGCAGCCGTAAAGCGCTTCGGAGAAAGCGAAGATTCACAACCGCGGCGGGATTTGCCGCGGCGGCTCTCTGTTTTTCCGTTTTCGCCTATGGTTCGGGATACCTTGTCGGGAGAGGCAGAGCGGAAGCTCTCGCTCACGAGCGGGGTTGTCAGGCGGGATATACCGACGGATACCGCACATCGCCGCAGTTGCCGCGGGATATTACCGCCGAACCCTATGAAAACTCCGCTTTTGACAATATGGCCGTGCCCGGAGGCGCTTTTGCCGCCGAAGGCGAAGGGCTTGTTTTCTATATTTCAGACGAAGGAATACTGAGCATGGTGATAAGCGGGACAAACCCTAAACTTGTCGTCAATGACACAGACGTCCGCGCGCTGAGCTATAAAAACGGCTGGCTCTACTACTCCTCCGGTGATAAAATAATGCAGACCAATATTTACTCATCCGAAAGCGATATACTCTGCGATGACATAAACGGGCAGCTTTTAGTCGCAGATGAGTATTTCTATATTCATACATCGGAGGGAGTCTCTCTTCTTGAAATAAAGACCGGAGAAATGACACCGATTGATGTCCTTTCAAACTGCAAAGTTCTCAAAACTGACGGCGATTATCTGTATTATATCGATAGTGAAGACCGAGCATTGTATTGCTGCGATCTATTAGGAAATAACAGGACAAAGCTTTTTGACGGACACTGCGTAAGCGTAACCCTATCCGGCGGCGATATATTCTGCGCCGCAGAGCAAAACGGCGCCAAGAGAATTCTGCGGATGAATCCGGTAACCGGCGATAAAGAACCGCTGCCCGAGATAAATGCCGACCGGCTGAATTCCGCAGGGGATAGTATCTGCTTTATTGATCTTTCGGACAACAGAATCTGGCGATGTTCTTTTGACGGCCGTATCCGCGAGCGCGTTTCAGCTAACAGAGCCCGGGATTTCAATATTGCCGGCGGTTGGATCTTATACCATAATGAGGATGACGGCGGAAGGCTGTGGTGCGTCCGACTCGACGGTGCAAACGATCACCCGATATCGTCCGGGAGGTGATTTCTATGAAAAAGAAGCTTAAATACCTCCTGAACGGAAAATCAGAGCGCTCGCTTAACGAGATAATAACGGAAAATGGACCCATGCAGCCGCGGGAAATAATTTATATAATAAAAAAACTTTGTTTACTTCCCGAGATTCAAAATTCCGGCGAAGACGGCGGGCGGGAAATTTTTCCTCATCCTGCAAATATCATAATATTTGCGGACGGACATATCAGGGCAGAAGATAATACTGCTCCGCCGAATGCATATCTGCCACCGGAAGTTACGCAGAGAGATATGTTAGTTCCTACCGCGAAGGTGTATGCCATGGGAATACTCATGCTGTATATGGCGACTGGGAAAGAAACAAAAGATGAAATCGATAACCAAAACATCAGCCGCACCCTTCGCTCCCTGATACAGCGCTGCACCGCTTTCGATCCGAATGAACGTTTTCGGGATACAAAAGAGCTGCTTTCGGCTGTCAGACGGGAAACGGGATCCGGGAAAAAAGCATTCACTCTTTTAATTCCGCTATTGTCAGTCTTTTTATTAGCGGCTTTTTTACTCTTTTTCGGGCGGCAAGGATTTCTGCAAGGCAGCTCAGCCGGGGAAGAGACCGGTTACCGTTCGGGTTTTTCGGAAGGATTCAGGCAAGGTTTTTCCGACGCCCCCGGAATAGGTCTGACCCCCGCTTACTTTGACGCCCGAAACGGAAACCTGTCCGGAAACTTCATCCCGGATAACGATCCATTTGCCGTGATAAGCGAAGACGCTGTCTTTTTCTTTACCGGAGAAAATCTCTGCCGTATGGAGCCATATACGCAGGAAGTCGAGATAATCGCACGTTTAAAAGGCGCCGATTCTCTGCAATATCATGCCGGCAGGCTCTATTATCAAAAGGGAGACAATATCTTCCGTATGAATCCAAAAACAGCGAAGGAAGAGGTTGTCTGTGAATCACTCGGAGGAAAGTTCTATATCTTTGAGGATACATTCTATCTTTATGACAGCGCCGGAACCGGATATCTATACAGTATTGATCCCGAAAAGGGAACTCTGACACAGCTCAACGGCGCTATGTCATACAAATGCCTGAATGTCGTCGGGGAAAAACTCTATTACATTTCTCCGGATAACGGCGACTGTCTCTGTCGCAGCGACCTTGACGGAGGAAATCTGAGCGTTATTAGCAGCGGTTCTTATGAAAGCCTTTGTATTTACGATGGCAGCATATACGCTTCAACCGGAGAGGGACTGATCCGCATGGACTTAAACGGAGGGAATCCTATGATCCTCGCATCCCAAATTCTGTATTCTCCTAATGTCTCGGACAGCGGTATCTATTATATTTCCGGTAAGGGAAGAGCTCTCGAATGGATGTCTTCAGATGGCAAAACCCGTTATACGGTATTGACGACCGGAACAGCTTCTTTTAACCTTGCCGGACAGTGGATTTTCTATCAAAATGAGGAAGACTCAGGTTTTCTCTGGCGTGTACATATCAGCGGTAAATACAACACAAAAATCGCAGAATAATATTCCGAAAACCAATATTAAACTTGGCTGCGTTCGGGTAATATACGAACAAGAAAAAAATTATCAAATACAGCAGGTCAAACACAAGTTTCGACCTGCTGTATTTTTATTTGTAAATTATTTTATAATACCTTTAATTGTATGCTCACGGCAGACAACTGCCGTGAAAATTCGGGTTATAATAAAGTAAAGTCAATAACCATAAGAAAATACAAGGAGAGGAATATCATGACACAAAATCTCGAAAACACAAATAACCCGGTAAACGAGAACCGCATCACGGTCATGTCAAAGGCGGGGTTTGCACCGGAACCGAAGCGAAGCTATGCCGGCGACATATGGGGAATAATAGTAAGCATCCTGCTGATAATCGGCGGCGCAAGCGGACAATTCGTTCTGCGCGGCACCAACAGCAGCGCGGCGCTTATAGTTGCGGGTTTCCTTTTCCTTGCCTGGGACATTATTTCGATAATTTATAAGAACAATACCTATAAAAAAACCGAAGCGGAATACTACAACCGAAAAGTCAGAGTTTCAAAGCTTGAGCGCATGGTCAAGGCGGACGGGCTGGTTCTCTCGGTTCCGGTGAACGTTCGCATCGTCTGCGACAAAGGTCTTATGATTCTTGACTACGGTCCCCGCCTGAACGGCACCTCGATGACACGCGACTCAAAACTCGGTGAATACAGCGGCAGCACCTGGTATGTAAGAAATATCCTGACCTTCGAAAACCTTGACCTTACAGCCGTATTTGAAGCCGAATACTATCCCGCCGAGATAGTCATACGTCTTTTCAGCGACAAAAATCTTATCGGCATCGACCTGCCTGGTGGGCTGAATCTGATACCTTACGAAACTCCTCATCAGAATCCTCAGCAGATTCCTGAAAACATTCAGCGGTAAGCTGAATGCCAGATAATAATATTTCCCGGCTTTCCTGACGGAAAAGTTCGGGAAATTAAAAAATATCCTTGATTATCGGCATCTTAAGCTGTATAATATAAACAGATATATGTTTCGTTTTTAACGAATTTAAGCTTACACCCCGTAAAGGAAGGTTTCCCATGATCAAAGCATACAGAGATTACTGGATGGGATATATTGACTTCAAAGGCAGAACCAACGTCGCCGGATACTGGTTTGCCGTGCTTGCCAATTTTCTGGCAACTTTCATTTTATCGTTTATTCTGGGAATATTCGCAGGCTTGTTACAGAATAATCCCGTGCAGACCGTTGCTCCGTATATTACTTCATTTTCGCTTATCTGCGTCTTGCCTTCGCTGGCAATCGTAATTCGCCGCCTCCGCGACGGCGGCAACTCATGGGTAAATATTTTCTGGACGCTCCTGCCGCTGGTCGGCTCAATTATTTTGATAGTAAAACTCTGTCAGCCGTCTGTCGCGCCGGCTTATCCGGAACCTTCGGAAGCGCATAAAGCTGGTAAGAATGACCTCGGGCTTTCCCGCATTCCGGCGGCAATCCTGCTTCTATGGAGCAACTTCGCCTCGATTATGTCTTTTATATATCGCGGAAACATTTTGGCGGCTGATATTACCTGGTGGCTGGCAAGACTTGCCATCTTTGCTCTTGTCATACTTCTTTTTATCGGGAAAAAGAATATAGCTCTTCTTATCCCGCCGGCTGTCTATTTCGTGCTTAGTGTTATCTGGCTGATACGCAATTTCAGCGTATATAACTTTATTTACCTGGCGGCATGGGCGTCGGTGTGCGTTGTCATCGTTTTTTCGACATTAAAATCTATGCCCAAGGGACTTGTTTATCTGCCGGCCGGTCTCATGCTGCTTGGTTATCTCATCTCGCTCGGCGTTTCTGTTTTTCGCGGCAGTTTCTCATTCTTATTTATCATATATTTTGTCAACGAAGTGTTATGGGCGCTGAGTTTTTTCTTCCTCGGAAAATCGCTTGTCGAAGACCCGAAAATAAATCCCGCAGGCGATTCCTATCAATACGGCGCTCAGCCCGGATATCAGCAGCCGATGCAGCCGCAGCCGCAATACCGACCGCAGACTTCCTATAAACCGTCGGCTCCTTATGCTAAGCCTTCCGATTCATATCAGAGAACCGAACCCGGCGTGCTGCTCGTCCGGTTCAATATCGACAAGTTAAACAATCTGAGCGGTTCCTACGGTTTTCAGTCGGGATATCTGATCGGAAAAGCCGTTCCGCCCGCACTTTTGGAAGGAATGGCAATAAGCGACGGCGATTCGGCAGCCACGCTTGCCGGCAGCGAATATGTCTGTGTGGTATCCATTGCTTCAATAAACGGCGCAGTTCTGAGAGATAAAATCGAGCCGCTTATACAGGCAAGTCCGGAGATAAGAGACAACGGAGCTTTCCCGCTGACCCAGGTAGTCAACAGCACGAGAGAACCTTTGGTACTGAACGGCGTGGTGAGAAACGGCAGAATTGAAGGCTCAGGCGGCTGGTGCGCAAGAGGGCTTATGGCTGCATGGCAGGAAGCAGCGGGGAAGCAGTAAATAGAAAATAACAAGCGTAGAAATAACAATTCCGTGGAGGCTGACATGAAAAACAAAAACAGACTGCTTCTTATAATTCTTATACTGTTTTTAACGCTGCTTTTATCCGGCTGCAAGATGTCCGATTATAAAGCGGCGAAGGAGCTTATGTCGGCAGGCGAATATAAGGAGGCGATAACCGTCCTCTTCGTGCTCGGCGAATACAAAGACGCGCCGGCGCTTATCGCCGAATGTGAAAACGAGATTGCATACTCGGAAGCAGGAGCTCTGCTTGTTCGGGACGATTACGAAAACGCGCTTGCTGCTTTCACGGCGCTCGGAAATTTCCGCGATTCCGCCGATAAAGCCGCCGAAGCAAAGCGCGAGCTTGATTACATCGCAGCCGTCGGGTATATGGACAACGGCAGTTACGAAGAAGCGCTGGAACTCCTGCAAACTACCGAAGGTTTATATGATACAGCCGAAAGAATAACCCTTTGTCAGAATGAAATCAACTATGTGGAAGCCGCAAAGCTGTTCGACAGCGGCGACTACCCGGGCGCGCTCAAGCTGTTTTCGCCACTCGGCGATTTCCGCGATGCCAAAGACAAAGCTAAAACCTGTGAAAACGAAATCGCATATTCGGACGGCGTAAAGCTTATGAATGACGGCGATTATTCCGCCGCGCGGGATAAGTTCGTCTCCCTCGGCGATTTCCGCGACGCCGAAGACAAGGCTCAGACCTGCGAAAACGAAATTGTCTATGCCGAAGGCATAAAACTGATGGACTCCGGCGATTTCGCAACCGCATATGAAAAATTCAGATCGCTCTGCGTGACCGACGAGACCTCGGCCAAACAATACCCGGATGAATATAACCAAATGCTGGCCGAACTGCGCGAAATCGGTATGGACGAAGGGGAAATCCAAGCCATACTCTACAATATGTTCGGAGAGACGCTTCTCGGCAACTCGGAAGAGGTGCTCAAAGGCTACCGCGACAGCGGCGAGCTTGCAAAGAAATGCAAGCTGGAAATGATCTACGCCGACGCATCCGCCGCTTACAATAAGAAAGATTATGAAACCGCGTACCCGCTTTTCGCTCAGCTCGGCAGCTTCCGAGACTCCGAGAAAAAAGCCGCCGAATGTTATGATTTGACTATCGGCGCTGAGCTGCGCGCGACCGCTCTCGGCGACGGTGACATTTACGACAGGGCAAACGCTATAAAGCAGCTTGCCGATACCGACCCGAAAACAGCGGCGAAGGGCGCGTATAAACTCATCGGCGAGTTTAACGGCGCAGATGAAAAATGGGACGCCTTCTACGTTCTTCGCTTTGACCGGCTGCTTGAGCTGTGCGACAAACAGGGCTACAAAGATTGCTATGATCTGTTCGCAAAACGCGCGCTCGAGACCGTCAAATATGACGCCGATAAATATTACACCCCCGGACTGACTTCCGTTATGAATACGGCGGGCGCGTCAAAGCTTATGCTGGATAAACTTCTGCCGGTACTCGTCAGCAGCGGCTGCATAAAGAAATTCGCATCGACGGACGAATCGATTTATTACAGCACGGTACAGATTCTTTCGGAAATCTGTCGTTATTTCATCGATAACAACGATTACGACACATTGTCCTCGCTTTTAACCGCGCGTACCGCAGTAAAGGGACTGTATAATAGCTTTGCCGATCCGAATTATTATCTTACTCCGCGATACGCGCTCTCGGATGAGACCGTATACGGCATGACGGAAAGCTATGACGGCTCTGTCCCCGCATTCTCCGGAACCGCCTCTGTCAATACCACCACGGGCAAATACATCGTAATCACCCGGGATATGAACAAAAACGGCAGAACAACACCGTCATCCTGGCAAATCGATTACGGCATTATGTTCGCGCTCGAACCGGAAAATATCCCTGCCAAGACGAGCGACGCTGACTTTATCGTAACGGTCGAAAACACCTGGAGCAAAGGCGATAAGCTGTACAGCGGCGACAAAAGCCTGCAATCATATAACGTGACATCCGAAGTGAAGCTTTACACCGCCGAAGGCAAGCTTATAAGAAACTTAGGCAGCGCTTTCAACTCTACGAGCTTCGTAATGGCATATGAGAATGCGACCGTCTACTACACCGAGCCGGACCGCGCGGGAGCGGCGCAAAAACTGATGCACGGCTGGTTCGGTTATTATAATTGAACCAAGACATAAATACGAAAAAATATCGCTGTATTGACACCGAAAAGTGTTATACAGCGATATTTTATATTTACGAATTTATCCGCGGCTTCCGAGCCGCATCTTGAAATCGTTATATCCGAAATCGGTCAGTTTTGTGAATTTCCCGTCGGCGCTCATTTTGTAAATATCCGGCAAAGGCATACCGTTAAAGGTATTGTTCTTGCAGGTAGTATAAATTGCCATATCGCCGAATACGAGGATATCACCGATTTTCAGTTCATCGGCAAAGCTGTATTCGCCGATAATATCACCGGAAAGACAGGTCGGTCCGGCTAAACGATAGGAATAATTCTTAACTCCGGTCGGATATCCGCCGAGCAGCGGAGGGGTATACGGCATTTCGATAACATCCGGCATATGACATGCAGCGCTCGCATCGAGAATAGCAGTCTTTATCCCGCCGTTTTCAACAATGTCAAGCGCCCGGCTGACGAGATATCCCGCGTTCAGCGCGACGGCTTCGCCCGGCTCAAGATACACGGTCAAATCCCATTTATCCCGCGCATATTTGATGAGTTCTTCCAAAAGCCGCACGTCATAATCTTCTTTTGTGATATGATGCCCGCCGCCCATGTTAAGCCATTTCATGCGCGGAAGCACATCGCCGAAACGCATCTCAACGGCTTTAAGCGTAGTTTCAAGCGCGTCGGAATTCTGCTCGCAAAGAGTGTGGAAATGAAGCCCGTCGAGCATCGGGAGAAGACTGTCCGTCATCTCCCGGCCCCAAACATCGCGGGTAACGCCGAGGCGGCTGCCTCTGGCGCAGGGGTCGTAGATTTCATGGTCGGTCTGGGTAGAACATTCGGGATTTATTCTAAGCCCTACGCTTTTTCCGCGTTCTTTTGCCGCGCCTCCGAACTTTTTCAGCTGATTTATTGAATTAAAGACGATATGATCCGAGTATTTCAGCAGCTCCGGGAATTCGTCGTCGCGGTAAGCGGCGCAGAAAACATGAACTTCGCCGTCCGGCATTTCTTCATAACCGAGTCTCGCTTCAAAAAGCCCGCTCGCTTCGGTTCCGGATATATACCGCGACAAAAGCGGATAGAAATCATAGTTTGAAAAAGCCTTTTGCGCAAGCAGTATCTTGCAGCCGGTGTTCTCAATAACCGATGAAAGAATTTCGGCGTTTGATATCAGCCTTGCTTCATCAATAACATAACAAGGCGTCTTGATATCGGCAAAGTATTCGGGCAGCAGTTTACCGGACAATCCTTTAAAAACGCTGTTTGTCATTAATCCACCAGAACGGGATTATAGCATTCCCTTCGGGGCAGACCGTATTTGTCAAGCGCGTCAAGGAAAGGATCAGGGTTAAATTCCTCGACCGTGTAAACGCCTTTTTTGTCCCACTTGCCGGTAAGGAGCATCAGCGCGCCGCACATTGCGGGAACGCCGGTGGTGTAGCTTATCGCCTGGCTTTTTACCTCTTTGTAGCATTCCTGGTGGTCGCAGACGTTGTAGATGTAATACGTCTTGTCTTTGCCATCTTTTTTGCCGGTGAAGATGCAGCCGATATTTGTCTTTCCGTGCGTGCGCGGCCCGAGGCTCGCGGGGTCGGGAAGCAGCGCCTTTAGGAATTTGATCGGCACTATCTGTTGTCCCTCGAATTCGATAGGCGTGGTAGAGAGCATCCCGACATTTTCAAGGCAGCGCATGTGCGTAAGATAGCTATGTCCGAAGGTCATAAAGAAACGGATTCTCTTAACTTCGGGGATGTTTATCGCCAGAGATTCAAGCTCCTCGTGGTGAAGAAGGTACATATCCTTTTTTCCGACGCACTCGAAGTCATATTCCCGCTTGATGCTCATCGCCGGAACTTCGACCCATTTTCCGTTTTCAATGTAGCTTCCGGGCGCGGAAACTTCGCGGAGGTTGATTTCGGGATTAAAATTCGTCGCAAAGGGATATCCGTGGTCACCGCCGTTGCAGTCGAGTATATCTATCGTATCGATGGTATCGAACTCATGTTTTTTCGCATACGCGCAGTAAGCCTGGGTAACGCCGGGGTCAAAACCGCAGCCTAAGAGCGCCGTAAGTCCTGCTTTTTCGAACTTTTCGCGATACGCCCATTGCCAACTGTAATCGAAATACGCCGAGAATCCCTCCTCCTCGCACCTTTTTTCGTAAATTGCCCTCCATTCAGGATCGTCGGTGTTTTCCGGCTCATAGTTTGCGGTATCCATGTAATTGACGCCGCAGGCAAGGCAGGCGTCCATGATAGTCAGATTCTGATACGGAAGCGCGATATGCATGACAAGGTCGGGCTTGTATGAATTTATAAGATCGATCAGCTCCTGCAAATTATCCGCATCCACCTGCGCCGTGCTGATTTTTGTCGAGGTCGTACCCTTCAATTCTGCCGCAAGCTCGTCGCACTTGGATTTTGTGCGGCTTGCGATGCAAAGCTCGGTGAAAACGTCATCGACCTGACAGCATTTTCTAATAGCCACATTCGCGACTCCGCCGCATCCGATTACTAAAACTCTGCTCATATCTTCATTCTCCTTGTTTTTAATCTTGATTTCAAATTCTTTTATTTATAAATCGCCAGAAGCATCTCTCTGACTGTTTTACAAGCCAAAGCGGTTGACGCGCCGCTTAAGTCTATCATCGGCGCAAGCTCGTTTACGTCGGCTCCGACTATATTCGTTCTGCTGACGGTCAAAACAGCATCAAGCAACTCTAAAAAACTAACCCCGCCCGCTTCGGGAGTTCCCGTTCCGCAAAACACGGACGGGTCAAGGCAGTCAAGATCAACCGTCAGATAAACCGGCGTTTTATCTCTGATAAGCTTTTCCGTCAATTCGCAAAGCCCGTCAAAGCCGAATTTATGCATATTCGTGTGCTTTTTTGCAAATTCAAACTCCGCCTTTTCTCCGCTCCTGATGCAGAACTGATGTATCTTTCCGTCACCAAGAAGCTCATGACACCGCCGCATAACGCAGGCGTGGCTCAGTTTGGCGCCGAGATAATCATCCCGAAGGTCGGCGTGAGCGTCAAATTGAATGATATGCAAATTCGGGTACTTCCTCAAAACCGCCCTGATAGCTCCGAGCATTACAAGATGTTCGCCGCCTATCAGAAAGGGCATTTTGCCGTCATCAAGAATTTCCCCGACTTTGCTCTCGATATCGCAAAGCGCCGATTCCGCGGAGCCGAAGCAAAGTTCCAGGTCTCCGCCGTCAAAAATGCTCGTTTCGGTTAAATCTTTGTCCTGATAAGGACTGTATGTCTCTATCCCGGAACTTTCGTGTCGAATGGCTGCAGAACCGAATCTTGCGCCGGGACGGAAACTCGTCGTCGAATCGAAAGGCGCGCCGAATAAAACTATTTTGGCGTCCTCATATTCGCCGTCGCAGCCGATAAAGGTTTCAACGTTTTTCTTCAATTCTCAACCTCTTCCAACATTTTTTCAAGATATGCCGGCAGATAAAAGGAGCCTATATGTAAATTCGGCGTGTAATATTTCGTGCTCAGATGCAGACTGCGCCACCGTTCTTTGTCAAAATCATTGATTGGATGATATTTCTTGCTCGCGAAGCCGAACAGCCAATATCCCGCTGCGTATGTCGGGATATGCGCCTGATAAACGCGGCTTATCGGAAAAGTGTTTACAATCCTCTTATGGCTTCGCTGCATTGCGTCGGCGTCATGCTTGTAAAAGGGACTTCCTTGCTGATTCACCATTATTCCGTCTTCGCGCAGCGCGTTATAACAAATTCCGTAAAATTCTCTTGTGAAATACCCTTCTGACGGACCGAAAGGGTCATTTGAATCTACGATGATCAAATCGTATTCGTCCTTGCACCGCCTGATAAAACGAAGCGCGTTGTCGAAATAAATATGCACTCTGCTGTCATCAAGCTTGGAGGCATTTTCCGGCAGATAAGCGCGGCAGGCTTCTATAACCTGTCCGTCCATTTCGACAAGGTCGATGCGCTTCACACAGTCGTACCTTGTAAGTTCCTTCACGACGCCGCCGTCGCCCGCGCCGATTACCAGAATATCTTCAACATTCGGGTGAACCGACATCGGTATATGCGTAATCATTTCGTCATAAATAAATTCATCGCGTTCGGTGAGCATTACATTTCCGTCAAGAGCCAATACCCGCCCGAATTCCGGCGTTTCGAATATATCGATCTGCTGATATTCGCTTCTGCTTGAATAAAGGTGCCTTGTTACTCTCAGACTGTGTTTTACATCGGGCGCGTGGCATTCGCTGAACCATAAATCCATTATACGAATTCTCCTCCTACCAGAATGTTCAGATGCTCTATTTTGGGGTCTTCGGGACCTGTCATCGAGCATCCCTTCGCTTTTGCGTAGTTTATATATTCAAGTATCTCTTTTGTTATCCGCTCACCTGGAGCAAGTATCGGAATTCCCGGAGGATAGCACATGACAAATTCGCTGCAGACATATCCGGCGCTATCGCCTATCGGGATGCTTTTTTTATCGGCGTAAAACGCCTTCTGCGGACTGATTACAACCTCGGGGTCTATATATTCCTGACTCAGAAGCCCGTGGGGATCCTTCATATATCGTCTTCTTATCTCGGCAAGCGCGCTGACAAGCCGCTCCATATCCTGCATCCGGTCGCCGATGGAAAGATACGCCAGAATATTGCCGATGTCTCCGAACTCTATCTGGATATCGTATTCATCGCGCAGAATATCGTAAACTTCGATTCCGGCAAGACCGATATCCCTCGTGTGTATACTCAATTTTGTCGGGTCAAAATCAAATATCGAGTCGCCGTTGTTAAGCTCGCTGCCGTAGGCGTAATACCCCCCTATCGCATTGATTTCCTCTCTCGCATAATCTGCCATTTCTATGACTTTGCGGAAAATGTTTTTCCCGCGCAGAGCGAGGTTTCTCCTGCTGATATCAAGGCTTGACATCAAAAGATAGCTTCCGGATGTCGTCTGAGTAAGGTTGATTATCTGCCGCACATGACCGGCGTTCACGTTTTCACCTATCAGAAGCAGGCTTGACTGCGTCAGACTGCCTCCGCTTTTGTGCATCGATACCGCCGCCATGTCCGCGCCGGCTTCCATCGCGGAAAAAGGCATGTTGTCTCCGAAGTAAAAATGCGTTCCGTGAGCTTCGTCTACAAGGCAGAGCATTCCGGCTTCATGAGCCATTTTAACGATGGCGCGGAGGTCGCTGCAGATTCCGTAGTAAGTCGGATTATTCACAAAGACTGCGACGGCGTCGGGGTTTTCCACAATCGCTTTTTTGACCAGATCGCGGCTCATGCCGAGCGAAATTCCGAGTCTTACGTCAACGTCGGGATTTACATAAACGGGTATAGCTCCGCAGAGCACCAGCGAGTTAATCACGCTTCGGTGAACGTTTCGCGGCATAATTATCTTGTCGCCCCGCTTGCAGCAGGAAAGCACCATGCTCTGCACCGAGCTTGTCGTGCCTCCCACCATTAAAAATGCGTGCGCCGCGCCGAACGCGTCGGCGGCAAGCAGTTCGGCTTCATGTATGACGGACACCGGATGACAAAGGTTATCCAGCGGCTTCATGCTGTTGACGTCGATGCTTACGCACTTTTCGCCCAAGAATGCCGTAAGTTCGGGATTGCCTTTTCCGTGCTTGTGCCCGGGAACATCGAAAGGAACGACCCGCATATCCCGAAACTTTTCCAGCGCCTCATAAATCGGAGCCCGCGACTGGTCTAAAAATTCTCTTTCCATATAACACCTCCAAAAACAAAAAAGCAAGCCGTGGTTACACAACTTGCGTTAAATATCAGAATACGGTTTTGTCGATTATCGCCGGCATATCAAGGAAAAATCCGCATATCCGAGCGAAACAAAAAAACAAAAACATGATATCAGGCACACAGAGTCTATATAGCAACAATACTCTTACTACTCTTATTGACCATTTCACAAGTTTGCGTAAATTACGCATTCGGTTATAAAGTAACCAACTTATAAAACTGAGCTTTTAACTCAATCAATAAAGCGGCAAACCGCTGATCGGCAGTGGACCCGGCTGTCCGTGTGGCCTTGACTCCGAAAGAGTGGTCCGGTAAAAATCGCCTGAGACTCTGATAGGTTATATCAGTATGTCTGCATACATATTGTTTTATACAAATATAAAAACAAAAGTATTATACCATAATTCCGAAAGAAAGTCAATGACTATACGAAGATTTTACAAAAGGGGCAAGTTTTGTGTTGTTATATGATTTTTATATAAAAAAGCAAAAAATATGTTGAAAATCGAGTGAGAATTTGGTATAATTATAGCAAGTAATATGAAGAATAAGAGCAAAACTATTAGTAAAATTTAATTCGGAATTATTGTTGTTGGAAATTCAAGGAGTATTAAAATGAAATTAGATGTCTTGTCTGAATCGGTATTAACTAAATTGTTTACTCCTAATAAGTCTAATCCGAACTATATTCATGGAAGAGAAAGCACCACTATAGAGTATAAGGAATCATACAATCATGGTAGTATGGCAAGATATTTTAAAACAATGGCAGCCTTTGCTAATACAGAAGGTGGTTATATTATATTTGGAATAGGGGATAGCCCGAGAGAATTCTTGGGATTGTCAGATAAGTCGAGAAATCTATTTGATAACATTAAGATTGAAGAGTTCACATATAATCTAAATGAATATTTCCAGCCAGAGATCAAATGGCAACATGTACTTTTCGATTATAGAAATAGAAGCTATGGGATAATATACACTTTTCCATTGACTAATAAGCCTTGTATTTGTTCCAAGATGTATGATTTTAAAGACGATAGAAAATATTCACTAGAAGAGGGCGATATATACTACCGATATAGAGGTCGTAGTCAGAAAATTAAATATGCTGAATTAAGGAACATTTTCATTCAAGCTGCTGAACAAGAATCTCAAAAATGGAGAAATCTAATAGAGCAAACAGCCAAGATTGGTATTTCAAATGCTTCATTATTGAATCTAAATACTGGGGAAATGAATATAGATAATTCCACGATTCTAATGGATAAAGAATTGGTTGAAAAAATCAATTTTATTAAAGAAGGGAGATTTGTGGAAAAAAGAGGAGCTCCTACCCTTAAACTTATTGGTGAAATTAAAAACATTAATACATTCGATGGCAAAAAAATAAATGGGGTTGTTTTTACTACTCCGAGACTGCGTGCCATTGAACAAGAAGACATAGTAAAGGCTTTTTTAAAGAATACTAGGGTTGAAGCGCCTTTGGAATTCATTAAAGTAATTGTTAATTGTTCGAGTGGATTCCAACCAATTTATTTCTATATAAAACAATCGCAAAGTGAAGTCGAAGATATTATTGATGATATAAACGATAATGGGAAAATAACTAAAACAAAAAAAATGATAATTCAAAGGTTAAGTGGAAGAAGAGAAGAACAGCAAACTGCTCAAAAGAACGATAGTGAATCTTCTCAGAGTAAATACAAATATTTGCAAAAATGGATTGATAAGCAATTGGACGATATTATAGTAGAGCTTAACAGCGATAATCAGGACTGTTGGTTTCTACAATCTTTTTTAATGTTAGACTCAAAAGTTATAATTGAAAATTCGGAATACTACAAGAATATCTTATTTGACCTCTATGAAAATAAATATAAACAAGCTTCTTCTAAGGTATCCGACTATTTTAGAAGAGTTTTGTGTCGGTTAGATGAGGTTCTCTATTTTGAACAAAACAACTAACATATGTTGTAATATATGCAAATCCCTAGGCTTTCGGTTTTATTAAATAAAACAAACTACTTATAAGGCACAAAATCAAATTTGTATAAATAAATACCCCCACCCCCTCCCCCGCCTCTCAAAAAGTCGACGGGGGAAAACCATGCAAGCAAATCCCAAAGAAAGGAGCGCCCCAATGTTAGAGATTAAAGGAAAAGTAAACACCGCGATATGCTATGCGTCGGTCGTCGAAGAAGAAGCCATCGAGCAAATCCGCAGAATGTGCGACCATGATTTCACAAGCGGATCGAAGATACGGATAATGCCGGACGTCCACGCCGGAAAAGGCTGTACCATCGGCACAACCATGACTATTGTCGATAAAGTAGTCCCCAACATTGTCGGCGTCGATATCGGCTGTGGGATGTATACCGTTGAGCTCGGCAATATAGAAATTGACTGCGCCGCGGTCGATGCGGTCGCCAACTTCATTCCCAGCGGCAGAAATGTCTGGGACAGCCGGCAAGAGCGCTTCGATCTCACCGAATTCCGCTGTTATCGGAATCTGAAACAGACACAGCGCCTTGAAAGAAGCCTCGGCACTCTCGGCGGCGGCAATCACTTTATCGAAATCGGCGCCGCGTCGGACGGCAACAAATATCTGGTCGTCCATTCCGGCAGCCGCAATCTTGGCACGCAGGTTGCCGAGTACTATCAGCGGCTGGCTGTTGACCTGCATTCGGGAAAGGCGGAGTTTTTCGAAAAGAAAGAGGAAATGATCCGCGCCTATAAAGAACAGGGACGCCGCAAGGAGCTTAACGCCGCCCTGAAAGCCATGGAAAAGGAATGGAAAACGAAGAAGCCGGATATCCCGGCAGACCTCTGCTACCTTTACGGCAGCTATATGGACGAATATATGCACGACGTAGAGCTTTGTCAGAAGTTCGCAAAGCGCAGCCGCGAAAAAATGGCGGAGCTTATCCTTGAGCGAACCGGCATGACGGCGCTGTCCGCCTTCCATACCATCCATAATTATATAAACACCGATGAGATGATTCTCCGCAAAGGCGCCATCGCCGCGCATAAAGGTCAGCTTGTGCTTATCCCGCTCAATATGAGGGACGGAAGCATCCTCGCAAGAGGGAAGGGCAATCCCGAATGGAATTACTCCGCCCCGCACGGCGCCGGCAGGATTATGTCAAGAACAAAGGCAAAAGAGATTCTCGACATGGATGAGTATAAGGAATCGATGTCCGGAATCTATACGACATCAATAAATAAGAGAACATTGGACGAAGCCCCGATGGCGTATAAATCGTTTGACGATATAATAGACGACATCCGCGAGTCGGTCGATATAATCGACATTTTGAAACCGATATACAATTTCAAGGCGGCGGAATAATTCTCCTCTTCGCAAAATAAATAACACACGGCTGTCGCGGCAGCCGTGTGTTTTCGATGGATTGAAAAATCCGCGTCGAGTTATCGACGCGGAAGAAAAGATGCGATCTTATCTCTTTTTCTTCGAGATTGCGTAGCCTGCACCGGAAATTATCGCGGCGACAACGGCAATAACGCCGGCGTCAAAGGTCTGGGGAGCGGCCTGCGCGGGAGCTGCGGCTTCTGCCACGGGAGCGGCAGCTTCAGCCGCCGGAACTTCTGCCTCGGCA
>JGI24712J26585_10000288_pt1 | contig 43522 bp, 41 predicted proteins | sample BioPla3DNA2_FD_26585 | JGI IMG/M metagenome (IMG submission 26585)
CCACTCCTTAAATTTATGATGTAGCTTTTTAATATTTTTAACTATAATTTAAATATTATTTATTATATATCTATATTATTATAGTTTTTCCCTATTGTCAATACAATGTTTAATATTTTTAATAATCTAATTAAATTAATTAATTATTTTATCAAATTAATTAAGAATTGATTTGTGAAATAAAATTCCTAATTGTAGACCGGTCGGTTCTCATTTCTTTTTCAATTTTGTTTATTTTAGCACTTAAGGTTTTGTGAGAAAATCAATGTGCTTTCTTAAGCAATAAAAACTCCGGGGCCATCGAGTCCCTCTGTTTTTGCCTCTTTCACTTCGTTCGAAAGAAGTGTAATAAAAAACTCCGCTGTTTTTTAAGCAGCGGAGTTTTTTATTACGTATTATAGTTCATCGATCAATTTGTATATAATTACGGCTGATTGTGCTCTGTTTGCGGTATCTTTTGGAGCGAATCTACCACCAGGCATGCCATTAATGATTCCAGCCTGTTGTATAGCAGATACAGCCTCTTTAGCATATTCTGAAATATCTGCACTATCTTCAAAAGCAATAGCCGCTGAAGTAGAACTAACATTAATGCCAGCCACCTTTAATGCACTGAATGTAATCACTGCCATATCTTGACGGCTAATTTTCTCATTTACTCCAAAAGAACCATCAGCTTTACCTTTGACGATACCTAATTCATAGGCAGTTAAAACTGCTTTTTCGTACCAATCTCCTGCTTTTACATCGGAGAAAGGATTTATCGTACCTTTAGATTCTAACTCAAAGCTTTGAACAATCATCTGAACAAACTCTGCCCTTGTTACTTCTTTCATCGGAAGGAATGAATCCGCTGATACACCTTTGACAATCTCACGAGCCGCCAATGCTTCTATGCTTTCTGTAGCCCATGACGTCTCATATATGTCCTTGAGACTAACTTCAACCGGTATTGCTACGTATTTACTGAAGTGTTTAGCTTTAAACTGGACCTGACCATTATTGTATCTACCATTCTTGACAATTTCAAATTTACCATTATCATCAATAAAGTATATTACAACTCTTCCAGGCTTTACTCCTGCTTGAAGCGTATATGGATAGGATACTTTTACTTTTTGGTTTGAACCAAAATTGCTTAATTTTTCCCCTCCAACACTTAGGCTGAAGTCAAAAACAACATTGTTACCTACTTTAGTTCTTACTTCTTGTGATAAATCTGCCGCCTCTACTTTATTTATCTGCAAATCAATTTCAGCATCTTCTCTAGAATTAGCAAATAGTGATATAGGTAATTCTACATTTGCCATACCTGTATCTATTTCAATATTCTTTATATCAGCTGCTGTTGCAGTTTTAATAAGTGATGTATCAAGATTTACAACAACACTTTTAGCTTGTTCTGAACCCTTAACTTCAATTTTCACCGTTTCGTTTTCAACTTTCTTTACAGCTTCTACAAATGCTGACTCACTGACTTTAGCTGTTGCCTTGCCATCTTCACTAACAGTTACTTCTACAGCTGAAGTATCAGGACTTTCTGAGCCTTTAGGTGTTTCTGTTTCACCAGTAGTATCTTTTCCACTACTTTCTTTTCCACTACTACCTCCTGAACCGCCGCTACCTCCTGACCCACCTGTACCCGGGTCAGTTACTCCAACTAGAATTAACTCACCAAAAACGGATGTATCCATATAACCGGTACCACTTGCATCGTTCCAAGCAGCTGCACTTATACGGGAGCCATCTTTTGCATCATTGATTTGAACGTCAAAACCAATCTTTGTGTTTCTTCTCGGAGTTATAGCCTTTAAAGGAATCTTCACCTCAATATTGTAATTTGTTCCAGAAATACTTGTTTCCGATTCAAATCCTTCCGCTATACTATCCGGATTAAAGGTAGCCACATTATCAAAGCTTATTCTATACTGTCCGTCATTATCTTCTTCATAAAATGGAGTTTTACCATTGTTCTGATCAACGAATATCTCAACAGAATCCTGCTCCCATGGATTTTGATTTGAATTGTTTAACTGATCATCTTCAACCTGAATCAACAAATAAAGATTATTCTCGTCCCAAAGGGCTTTAGCTACACCAGAAGCACCTTTCCAAGCTTGTTGATACTGGTCAATCTTAATTATATCCGCTTTACTCCAAATAGAATCTACTTTACCGTCAATAACTGGGGTACCATATGAGGCCTTTGCCTGCTTAATTACTTTTTCCGCCGGTGGATTTTCCTCAATGAACTTAGCACCCTTCGGGCGAACTTTCAAAATGCAAATTCCTATACTATCAAGTTAATCTGCTTTTTATTTTTTTCTTTTCACATCTTCATTTGTATAATATATATGTATTTAGTAGATTCCTCTAAGCCCTTAAATCAACAGTATCTATATAAATTTTTAAGCGACAAAATTAATGTAGGGTATATAGGGGAAAGGTTTGATGAATTAAGGAGCAAATGCATATAGCCCTTCAATATACTCCTTTAACCCTTTTGCCTATTAATTGTAATACCTTTATAAAAAATAATCCTATCAAAACTTGAATATCCATTTATCTATCCATATAATATGTGAAATTAATTGGAAAGGATGAATTTTGTGAACCAAAATATGATAATAAAAGATTTTAGAACTCTAAAGGTTTGGCAGAAGGCTAATGTACTTGAGCAAGAAATCGTAGAATTGGCTATGAGTTTTCCAAAATATGAACAATATAGGCTTATAGACCAATTAGTAAGGGCTGTTAGAAGTATAGGGGCAAATCTTGCAGAAGGAAATACTCAGTTATTTATTAAAAAAGAAAAAGCCCATGCGAATATAGCGTTGGGAAGTACTGGGGAAGTAAGGTCTCGCTTAATAACTGCATTACAAAATAATTATATTTCTCAGGAACAATATGATAATCTAGACAGAAAAGTAGTTGAGATAATCAAAATGCTATACGGATATATAAACAGACTATCTAATTCAGTTAATGGCCTGGATTAGAATCATCTTGACTTGAAATCCTACATAATTACTTTTAATAATATGACATTAAAGTATGGAGGGATTTCATGGTAAACTATTACATGCTGGCAATTTTATTTGGTCTTGCTCTATATATTATCCTGTTTGATACTTCTCGATGTAAAGAGAAAAGGTCTGTTTCTAGTAAAAGGAATTTTAAAAAAATATATATTAAAACTTGGATAAACCTATACATCATTTATTTGGTTTGTATTTGGGCTACCCCGTCAACAAGACCCCTTTTAAAAGAACATATTGGTTTTGGTGCTTTCCTTCATCTTTTCTTTGCTATCTTTGCATGGAAAGCAACTATATACTACTAAAAGCCCATAAAATTTAATGGGCTTTTAGTCTTTCATTAGATATTTAATTTTCTTGGTATTTTATAACTACTAAGAACTTTTCATAATGATTACTGGTTCATAGTAATCATCTGTGGCAATACCAATCTTCTGTACACTCCATTCAAGTGCTTCTTGTTTAGTACAATCCTTTTCAACTAAATCAGTGGCTTCTTTTTCTGAACTAGAGGTGACTATATAAATAATTGATGGTTTCTCAATCTTTTCTTCAACCTGATATATGTATAATTTAGGATTTACATATTTTTTAGTACCAATTATTCTTTCTATCTTCTTTTCAAATGCTGTCAGGCTATCATCAATCATAATATGTCCGTAGTAATGGTCAATTTCTTTAATTTCTCCATCAGGATACTTTACTGTTGTTATACAAGAAGGCTGGTCAGTAATGAATCCACTCCCTGGCTCATATTTGAAAGATTTAAAATCAAAGGAATCAATTAAATCATTTAACTGTTCTACTTTTTTCTTTGATATTTTCCAGTGGTGCTGACCACTTTTGTATACAAACATCTCTCCATTGAATATTACATTACCTTCTTTATCTACAGTTACACTATAAACAGGGCAATTTCCGTAACACATTGTTCTTTCTATCCTTATATATTCAAATATGATAATCCCCCCTCGTCTGCACAGTCGTATTCCATATAAAATACCATATTCAAAAGTGAATTAAATATTTATTTTCCTCAATAGCCCTAGTTATTTGCAAAAGCCGAAATTATGCTAATTCATTCCTTTAATTTCAATTACTTTATTGTATAAATATGGTTGAATCTCTGGATATGTTAGATTAATTGGTATATTGTAAAAAAACTCAATCTTATCAATTTCATCTTCTAATATATCATTAAAAGAATGGACTTCTGCATAAAACAACATTCCGAAAGTTTCTCCTCCATTACTATTAACACGTTTCTTCCCTGTTACTGAATATACTGAAATAGGTTCAATTTTAAATTCAATTGCACCTGTTTCTTCTTGTAATTCACGTTTTGCAGTATCTAATATAGTTTCATCCAATTCTCTATGACCACCAGGAATTTCATAAGTTTCTCTTTCTTTATGTTTACAAAAAATCCATTTACCATCATATCTAGCCATAATTACAGCAAACTTTAAATCTTTATCGTTCACTTTGTTATAAAACTTAACTTCTAGTTTCATACTACACCTCAACTTTTTTTCAATATGTAATAAATTCTATTTATCGGAGTCTAAGTCTCCTTTACTTGGAAACCTCCCTTCATATTTATCAAGTATACAATACAATGAATCTTATAAGTTTATACAGTTTGTTAAATCGGCTTATATTCCATATAGTAGAATTCAGCATCACCCGTAAATGTATCCTTAATATACTTATTCTTAATTTTAAAACCAATGCTTTCATAACATCTAATGGCTCTTTTATTAAAACTCCTTACTTCAAGTGCTACTAAACACTCTGGAAATTTATTGTTGCATTCTCTGATTAACAACTTCATAACATTTTTTCCAAAACCTTTACCACATAAAGATGGCTTTAACCCAATGCCGATAAAGGCTTTTTCTTTAACTTTTGTTATTCTACCATAGGCAATTAATTGATTCTCCAATAATATTGCTATAAAATCAGATTCTCTTCTCTCTTTTATGGCTAAGTCCCAACCATTTTCAACTACTACATTCCAATCAGAAAAATTATATATAGAATACTCTTCATCGTACTTCCAACTACAAATTTCTTTAGCATAATCTTCACCCAAAGTCGACAAAATATAATTACTCATGTTACCCCCTTGGATAGTAGCGTATTTAATATACATTATATAAACAATGCGAATTAAAGAACATACTAATTTTTTGTTTAACAATCACGAGCATTTCATGATATTTTCTGCCATAATAACACTCTGAATATCTGGCTTAGCATTATCTTCGACATTCCAGCAGTTCGCCATTGACATTTCAATAAAATAGCATTGCTTGATTATCTTCTTCGGAATGCTTAGGCTTGTTTCTAAAGAATTAATTATATTGCATATCTTTTCATAATACTTTTCAGAAGAAATGCCTTCTTCAGACTCATTCAAAATATATCGTGGCACATCAAATATTGGGTCACCCACAACACCTTTAGGGTCAATAATTTTATATTCCCCATCATTATTCAACAAGATATTGTCGTGATGAAAATCGCCATGCAATAGCATTTTTCTATTATATGATTGACTGATTTGCAAGCAAATATTTTCTGCCTTTTTCATATATAAGTATAATTCTTTATAATCGTCACGACCACTCATATATTTGGTTATTCTGCTTACCCATTCAATATAAGTCGGATACATACTGGGATTTTCAGGTTCTATATGGAGACCATTAAATAAATTTGAAAATACATTTAAACGTTTTTCCAATGATTGTTCATCTCTCAAACGTATACCTGGTTTAATACACTCTTCCAAAATAACACCATTCTCAATATCAGAATCAAAAACATTGCAAAAACGTTTACCGTTATATTCTCGCAGTGTATTATACTCTGTAAAAACTTCTCTACAAGGCCTATTTATTTTTAAAATAGAATCACCAAATTTTTTTGAACTACATTTAAAAATACAGTTTACCGAAAAGTAATCAACTAATTCTAATATTTCTATTCCCCATTTATTCGAGTAAAATTCAATGTCATTTTGTACTTTATTAAAAAAGGCATCACCAAAATATTCTATAATTTTCTGTGCTTCAAATTCTTTGAAGTTATATATCATATAATTTCGCTCCTACCCCTCTTGAAATGAATTATCTGTACTTCGTAATATCCTACTTATATGCTAAGACATCAAAAACCTTACTTCTAATCTCATTTTCAGAATCAAGGGCAATATGGTACTCATTTTTTTGAATTTTTATTTCTGTAAAGTTTTCAAACAACCTATTCAATTCTTCTATGTCAGTATAGTGGTGAGGTATGTTTTCTTCTCCCTCTCTTGAACCTATAAAAGTATTTGATTCTATTTCTTCTCCAAACCCAAAGGAATCATCCTCTATTGACATAAAATCAAATAATAAACACCCTTTTTGTTTTAATACTCTATGAATTTCAGAAATACTATTTTGAATTTGCTTCATACACTGATGATGAAGTACAGATGAACAAATAATTGCATCAAAGCAATCATCTTCAAATGGAAGATTGTTAATATCTGCTTTTAGTATTGTAATATTATTTATAGATTTTTCCTCTATATAACCCCTCAACCATTTAATAGGTTGTGAACTAATATCTATTGAATATACACAAAAATCATTTTCATCAAGATAAATACTATGCTTTCCATACCCGCACCCAATATCTAAAACCTTTTTATATTCTTGTTTCTTAAATAATTGAACTGACTCCAGAAAGAATGGAGTAAAACTTATATTCAATTTATCATATATACTTTGGACTTGTAACTGTATCGGATTCCAATCCATTATAATCACCTTCCTTAAGTTAAAACTTCCCTTGGAGGAAGTAGGGTGTGCATGATAACTATAACTTAATATTTTAAGAATATTTCGAGGATAAATAATACTCTATTATGTTTATTACCTGTAATTGACTAATAGAAGTTTAAATATGTATCCAGTACCTTTCAAGGTTTACATCATCAGGCTCACAATAAACGGTACTTTCGTATACACCACCATTAGCCAAAATGGTGCGTTTACTACCTTCATTTCCTTGAATACACGTTACTAAGACATCCTCGAGTCCATATGCTTTACAGACTTTAAGACACTCAACAAGCATCTGCTTAGCATAACCCTTTCTTCTTTCGTTAGGTCGAACCGAATAGCCAATGTGACCGCCATATTTCTCAAGAAACTCATTAAAATAATGGCGAAATTGAATCATACCAACTATTTTATCGTCTGCTTCACGAACATAAATATATTGTTCACATGTAACCCAGTTTTCAGGTACAGTTTCTTGATTTTCACAACTCTGATTAAATTTCAACCATTCTTTAATGTTATCCATACGTATCAATGGACCTGTTCCATCCATAGAACTGTTAGCCTCTAACATTTCTTTGCGAAATGCTTGAATATCATTTTCAAAAGAAATGTCTGGCTTTATTAACGTGCACTTATCCACATAAATCCCCCACTTTTCTATATCCCTCTTCTTATAATCCTATCTTGTTTTTCATATATTTACAAAATTCCACTGCAAGTGAATTATTAAAATTCATATTTTGGTCTGATGTATAGCATATAATTGCTTCTTTTATTAATCTATGATATTTACCATGAGTATTTTTAATCCCCCATTCCCCGCCTTCCTTTTTAGAAAGAACCAATCCATCTTGCATATACGCCAAGACTCTACATAGATTTAAAATAATATAAATAGGATTATCTATTACTTCATCTTGTGAATTTATAATATCGCTCTTAATACTATCTAAATACACTTCAGATGGTATCTCTCCAAAAACATCATTAATTTCTTTTCCATATAATACAATACCTCTTTTCTTAGTAATAACGAAATGTGCTGCTAAATCACGGTCAGTACCAATCATTTTTTTAATATATTCAGTAGGATTGCTCTTATATAAAGAAAGATGCATATTTGAAAAATGCAAATCAAACGGTGTTGGATAAACAAATTTTTTGCAATACTCACTTCTAACTATACTTATCTCTATACCTTTGGCTTGTGAATTATCATTTAAAGCGATAATACCATCCATAAACATCTTCTTTTGCAAATCTGTAATTGCATCTTCTACTACAACCAAAATATCTATATCACTTTTTCTTGGATTAAAGCATCCCATAGCAATAGAGCCATGTAGATATACCCCAGTCAACTTTTTCTCAAAAATATGGCAACTACAATCAACCAATTTATTCAGCACCTCTTGCATTTCCATTATATTCACCTCCCTGATATACACTCTTACCTTTCATTATTGTTATAATTTAATTACCTTATATCAATTAACTATTTTATCTAATCAATTAATCAGTTTGTTCTTTCTGGTAACGAAGAAGTCTGCGTTCTAATGTTATGACCTTTATTTAGAATAACATAGAATGCCAAAATTTTCTGTCTATTTTTGATTTACTTCCATTTTAATCGAACTTTACCAGTAATAAAAGTACTTTTCTATTTCTGAATTTTTTCACTATATCATTTTTAGGAACAGAATTATTTCCCCATGTTAATTTAAAAAGTTAATAATGTTCTTTCATGAAATCCCTTTATTATTTATTCCCTTTAATTTTAGAGTTGCGTTAACCCTCGTATTCTCAATACTTTCTCTTATTCCTATTACTTTTTAATGTTATAACTTTATTTTTATTATGAAAGAACTTTATCATATCTAAAAATACTTTTTTCATTTCCAGAATTTATTCTTTTGCATTTCTGAAACAGAAAAAACATACCAAGTACTTATAAAAAATAAATAAAGTCCTAACTCCTCTTCCCTTTTATAACCATTCCGCCCTGTCTTTTATATACTCTATCCTCCTTCTTGTATCAAGAAATGTGGGTAAAACCTTAATCTCATAACTATATTTTCTTTTTGCAACTACTTTTCTGCAATGAAAGAACTTTTCTGTTTCTAAAATTTTTTACTACATCATTTTTAGAAACAGAAAAAAAGGCCTATGTTGTATAGTAAAAGCAAATAAAGTCATTGCATGAATTTACTTTATTATCCATATACCTTTAGTCTCTAAATCGAACTAGATGCCGTATTTTCAATGTTTTCCTTATCCATTGTCTCTTTCTATAACACAACTTTATTTTATTTCTACAACAACTAATTAAGCCCTAAATTCCATCCAAAATATTTCCTAATTTCCTAACTTCTATTTCCTTAATCCTAACTATGTGTTCATCAAACAAACTCGTCCGACAATCAAAATAAACTTCTTTCACCAGTACACCTCAAACCCCTGGAAACTCTAACTTGTTATTCTATTCCATTTCCCTACTAATTTCCTTTTTCCTTAAACCTGCCCTTCTAAAGTCCTTACATTTCCTGATTTTCACCCTAAAAACCGAAAATAAAGTACTTATAAAATGATGCTCTAGAATGAAGATGAATGAGCGGCTTTTATCCATTTCTCAAGTCCATTTTCTTTTCTAATCAATCTCTCAATTCATTGATTTATCTGAACTTTGGCCTTTTATCCATTTTCTTTTCTAATAAAAATTCTAATAAAAAAACCATAGTTCAAGGCATTCCTTATACCTTTTCCCTATGGTTTTCTAACACTACTTTATTTACTTCACTTCAGACATTAAAAAAATTCAAGTACTATATTTGTTTTAGACAATAAAGAATCTTTATTTAGATCTCTCTTCTACCTTCTAAAGCCTTTGCCAACGTAACTTCATCAGCATATTCCAAATCCCCGCCTACAGGAATACCATGAGCGATCCTTGTAGCCTTTACACCTAAAGGCTTAAGGAGTTTTGAAATATACATTGCAGTTGCTTCACCCTCAATATTGGGGTTTGTAGCAATAATAATTTCCTTGACATCCTTATTTTGAAGTCTTTTTAATAGCTCCTTAATTTTGATGTCTTCCGGTCCAATACCTTCCATAGGCGATATTGCACCATGTAAAACATGATAAAGACCTTTAAACTCTTTAATTCTTTCCATAGCTGCAACATCCCTCGCATCCTGGACAACGCATATCAAAGAATCATCCCTTGAGTTAGAGCCACATATCGAACACACTTCACTATCAGTTAGATTGCCGCAAATGCTACAGTATTTTGTCTTTATCTTTGCTTCACTTATTGAACTTGCCAGCCTTTCAACCTTTTCCACTGGCATATTCAAAATATGAAAGGCAAGTCTTTGTGCTGTCTTATGTCCAATTCCGGGGAGTTTTTCAAACTCCTCAATAAGTCTTGCAACAGGTGCTGCATAAACACTCATTATAATCCATCCTTATATTAGAACAGTCCGGGAATACCACCTAAACCGCCTGTTATCTTGTTCATTTCCGAATTAACCATATCATCGGCCTTTCTAATAGCTTCGTTAACAGCTGCCAAAATTAAGTCTTGAAGCATTTCAACATCATCCGGGTCAACAACTTCTGGTTTGATAGTAATCTCCTTTATTTCTTTTCTTCCTGATGCAACAACTGTAATTGCTCCACCGCCAGCAGACGCTTCAACAGTCTTGTCTTTAAGCTCTTCCTGAAGCTTCTCCATATCCTTTTGCATCTTTTGTGCCTGCTTTACGAGATTACCCATATTCCCTCCGCCAAAACCTGGAAAACCACCTTTTGCCATTTATACCCTACCTCCTGTTTTATACTCATTTAAGTAAGATTATTATAAAGCATCTTTACTTATTATATATTTATTCACAATACTTTAAAATACAATAATTATTATACATTAATCTTAAGGCAAATTGCCACCCTTTTTTAATATTATAAATATAAATCCTTTAATACTTTTCATTATAGATTTTTAATAAAAATTTGATTAAAGTTTTTTAGTTACTCATCTACAATATCTAAAGGAGCGTTCAGTTCCTCTGCAATAGCTTTTGCCTTTTCAACCAATTCGTCATTGTCACCCTCTTTTTTATTTTCAATAACGTCTTCAGAGTCAACACACTTAATCCTAACTTCTCTTCCTAATCTCTTTCCTATACAGTTTTCTATAATTTCCGCATTTTCATTCTTTGATACATTAATTTTAAGATGGCTTTTTTCTGAAGGAAATACAATACCGACAATTCTGCTGTTAACTTCAACTGCTTTCGTATCCACTAGAAAAGAATACAATGCCATTCTTCCGTTTTGCTTCAGATCATTTAGCACATCATCCCATATTTCCATACCCTTCATGTTACCAGCTATATTTTTTAGATCAACCTTGACTTCTCTTTCTGCCTGGTTTTGTTCTTTCATATTCGTCCTGTTTTGGACATCCATATTTTTATTATCATCATTTAGTCTTTTTGCTTCAGTAGAACTTACTTTTATTCCATTTGCCAGCATATCATTAATTTTCTTTTCAAGGAAATCAATTCTTTCGGCTACGCTAGCATCACTTGAATCAAGCTTATTCTCACAAAGCTTTATAAGTGCTACTTCCAGCAAAACCCTTGCATGGGTTGACCATTTCATAATAGCTTCAAGAGATGAAAGTTCTTTAATGATAGATGTTATCTCTATATTTGAAAGGCTTTTACACTGATCGTTCATCCTTTCTATCATCTCTTTAGATGCCTCAATTATTTCCTCTGGCTTTCTACTAGTACTGCAAATCAATAAATTTCTGTAGTACAAAACCAAATCCGATACAAACTGGGTAATACTTTTCCCATCCATAACTAGAACATTAACAAGTTGTAATACCCTATCCACTTCCTTTGCACTGATCGCATCCACTACGTCGGCTACAAAAGTATTACTAACTATTCCAACAACCGACAAAACATCCTCATAAGTTAAATGCTTATTACCAAGGGAAATACACTGGTCTAAAATGCTTATCGCATCTCTCAATGCTCCATCTGACATTCTTGCTATTAATTTTAAGCCTTCAGCTTCAATACTTACTTCACTATTTTTTGCAATATGCTCAATTCTTTTTACAATACTTTCAACAGGGATTCTCCTAAAGTCAAACCTTTGACATCTTGATAATATGGTTGCAGGCAACTTGTGAGGTTCTGTAGTAGCAAGAACAAACACTGCATGTCCCGGCGGCTCTTCTAAAGTCTTTAAAAGGGCATTGAAGGCACCAGTGGACAACATATGAACCTCATCTATGATATATACCTTGTACCGGGCTTTTGACGGGGCATAGACCACTTCATCTCTTATCTCCCGAACATTATCTACACTATTGTTTGAAGCTGCATCTATTTCAATTACATCAAGTAAACTACCGTTTAATATACCCTTGCAGATCTCACATTCATTACAGGGGTCTCCATTTGTAGGATTTTCACAGTTAATCGCCCTAGAAAATATTTTAGCCATAGTAGTTTTACCAGTACCTCTTGTCCCACAAAAAAGATACGCATGAGCTACTCTTCCCGATGAAATACTATTTTTTAGAGTCTTTACAACATGCTCTTGTTCGACAACGTCTTCAAAAACCATCGGACGCCATTTCCTGTAAAGTGCTAAATAAGACAACCCTTTCCACCCCAACTTCCTGCATTTATTACCAAGTATTTTGCAATAAATATTTTACATTGGTTTTAGATATTGCAAAATCTTTTTCGCAACATATATAATGTGTTTTTCAAGTCACTTATTATATTATAACAAATAAATAAGCTATTTAAAGAATTTTTAAATAGCTTCGCTGTTTAAGGAATTTGAATAACAAGTATTCCTGACCTTTAATATATTAAAATGTTCAATTTTAAATTAAATTGGCCGTGCACCTGCCATCGACAAGTCTCCACAAGCGTTACCTACGCAGTTTGCTCGAATCAGGCATTTCCGCGGCACATGAAAGTGCCTACTTACCGCTGCTTTCTTCCGAACCTGACGGGATTCATAGGGTTTCATTGCGCAGGACCCGATTTTCATTGCCACTTACATAGGGCAGACCTAACAAAAACAAGCCTGAGACAGGAATTCAATCCTGCTATAGCGGATTGCAGGTACAGGGCACCGCTACCTCCCCATCTAGCACGACCAAAGATTAACTTTAAACAAAGTACTTCTTATGAAGGAGTACTTAAAACATTATACTCAATAATCTTAAATACTGCAAGAGTTTTATTATAATACTTACATGAACTTTTATCCATTATACAAATCTTTTTCCCAAAAGTCATCTTTCTACCAACTGTTTTAGAAGATATTGTTACACCGTTTGAAATATCGACAATTGCAAACTCGATTGTAGCTTAGATAAAACACACTATCTATTACCCTTAAACCTATTGCTTTTAAGCATTTCAGTTTTTGCCGTATTGCTCTCTATAAAGTTAGAAAAAAACTTTGTGTACTTATCAAGAATTTTTCTGTCTCTTTCACTGAGCTCGGTTGTTAAGTGCTTTTTAAGCTTATCCAATTCATCACATCCATTCATATTTTCTGCCACATGATTTTTGATATAACCTAGGCGATATTAAAGTCACAAAACCATCATAAAAACATAAAGCGTCCAAACAGAAAAACACTATCTTGCAATGCAAAAAAATGTAAATCAGTTTATTAAACATCCTTTGTCCCGTTATCTTTTTAGCATCACCTAATATCATATATAGCGTATTTAACTAAAATTCGATATATAATTAAAATATGAAGTTTGATTTTTTATTATTCAAATATATATTTGTAAATATGGCAAAATTGTCAAACCAGCACTAAATTTCAAAACATATTCTAAGCTTATCTGCCAATCCTGAATTCCGGTTTGTCTCTCTCTCGTTATTTATCATTACCTCTAAATAATCTTTATTTCCTACAAGAATAACAAGGTTCCTAGCCCTAGTCACTGCAGTATAGAGCAAATTTCTTGTCATCAACACCTGGGGACCTGGAAAAATTGGAACTATTACAACAGGAAACTCGGAGCCCTGGCTTTTGTGAATTGTCACTGCGAAAGCAGGCTCTAATTCGTCTAATATGCTAAATTCGTAATCTGCTATTTTATCATCGTCAAAAGATACGACTATTTTTTGTTCTTCATCGTCTATTTCACTAATTACTCCTGTATCACCGTTAAAAACTCCAGCACCTTCGGTACCTTCACTGTCATCTTTTTGCCATCTTAGGTTGTAGTTATTCTTTACCTGCATCACTCTATCGCCTTCTCGGAAAATAAAATCCCTATAAATCTTTTCCTTTTTACTTTTATCCTTTGGATTAAGTAAAGACTGAAGTTCGGCATTGAGACTTCCAACACCTATAGGTCCCTTCCTTACAGGAGTAAGTACCTGAATCTCCCTCATAGGGTCAAAACCATAAGTGCAGGGTATCCTTCTTGCACAAAGGTCAACAACAGTTTTTAATATATCTTCTGAAAAGTTCCTTTTTACAAAGAAAAAGTCCTTGTCCCTATCATTTAGTGCAGGCTTTTGTCCATTATTAATCCTATGTGCATTTACAATTATAAGACTTTCTTCAGCCTGCCTAAAAATTTCTGTTAACTTAACAGTCTTAATTATTTCGCTATTTATTAAGTCCTGTAAGACCTTTCCTGGACCCACTGAAGGCAACTGATCCACATCACCTACTAAAATTAATCTTGTACCTAGTTCTATCGCTTTTAGTAAATGGTTCATTAGAAGTATATCCACCATTGACATTTCATCTATAATAACAACATCGGCATCTACAGGATTATCCTCATTCCTTCCAAACACCAAATCTTCTTCCTTTGATGTATAACCTATCTCTAAAAGCCTGTGGATAGTCTTAGCTTCAAACCCTGTTGCCTCCGTCATCCTTTTTGCAGCTCTACCCGTAGGTGCTGCCAACAAAACATCATAACCCTCATTGGTTAACAGATTAATTATACTTTTAATAATTGTAGTCTTACCTGTACCAGGACCTCCCGTAATAATTAGCACACCACTCGTCAAAGCTTCTTTTACTGCATCCTTTTGATTTTGTGCAAGCACAATTCCCTCTCTATTTTGAACTTGTAATATCTTTTCATCAAAATCGCTTATATCACCTTTAAACTTCATGCTTGAAAGTTGTGCAAGCTTTCTTGCAACGCCTGCTTCAGCATTGTAAAATGGAGTCAAATATATTCTTGAAGAAGTATCTGTTCTTTCTATATATATAGATTTATCTATCAACAGGGTGATTAATGCATCATTTATATTATCTATATCAACATCAAGCAATTTGGAGGTATACTCTTTCAATTTGTCATCTTCCACAAAAGTATGCCCATCCATAGCAATATTAGACAAAACATATTTTACGCCACAACAAATTCTAAATTTTGATTTTGGGTCTATACCGAGAGCTTTAGCGATCCTGTCAGAAGTCTTAAAACTAATTCCAATAGCTTCATCGGATAGTTTGTATGGATTATTTCTTATTTCCTCGATAGTATCCTTACCATAAATTTGATATATTTTTGCACAGTATGTGGGGCTGATACCATATTCCTGAAAAAACATTACTACATTCCGCAGTTCTTTCTGCTCATAAAAAGCTTGTCCTATTCTCAGTGCCTTTTCATGATTTATACCCTTTATTTCAGACAATTTTTCGGGATGAAGCTCTATAATGTTCATAGTATCTTCCCCGAATTTTTTAACAATCTTTTTTGCACTTGCCGGACCTACTCCTTTTATAAATCCTGATGCTAGATACGCCTCTAAGGCCTCAAGAGTTTTTGGGAGCATTTTTTCATAGATTTCGACCTTGAGCTGCTCCCCATAATCGGGATGTATCACCCAATTCCCTGAAACCTTCAGCATCTCTCCAACATTTATAAAGGGCATAAAACCAACAGCAGTTATGGTATCCTTTTCGCCTTTGAGTTCACAAACAGTATAGCCGTTTATTTCATTTGTAAAAATAATTTCCTCAATAATTCCTTCAAAAGTTATCAATATTAACACCTTATTCTTTGAAAATCAACTTTTTTGAAACACCCATTGACCAGTTATTTTTTTGGAATCACCTAATTAAGTATATATCAAATAGTTAGTTTTTAAAAGAATAAGGAACTACATTTATGTATGCCAACATTATACCTTTCTTCCTATATGCTCCACTCCAATCTCCTGCTCTTCGCATTCATCAAAAGATTTAAACAGACCTTCCTTTTCCGATTTTTTCAGAACTTGAATACACTCAAAATCCTTTTCTAATTTCCTTAGAATATCAATGGTGTCATCGTTTGAACCCATATCAAGTACTATAAGCCTACCACCAGGCATGAGTTTTCTAATAAAGTCTCTTTGAAGAATGTTTCTGAGCACACCCTCAATAATTTCTCCTTGATTCTTAACAATTAAAACTAATTTAACCATTGAGGTTTTGTATTTCATATTATGTTTAATGGTTAGCAATATCTCGTGCAAAAACCCTATAAAACCATAGGTAGCAAACATACACACCACAATTTCAAAAATTGTTTTCATCATGCCAAACACCTCCTATTTAGTCTATGAAATGTTTAGCTTTACTGCTACTCCTTCTTAAAATAAAAGAAGAAGAGAGAAGTAGCTTTTGCCACTTCTCTCTTCTATCAATAAATTTTATAATTCTTTTGCTTCCCTTTTCAAATCCTCTGCCTTATCAGTCTTTTCCCAAGGCAGATCAAGATCATTTCTTCCAAAGTGTCCGTACGCTGCTGTCTGTTTATATATAGGTCTTCTCAAATCAAGACTTTTTATTATTGCTGCTGGTCTTAAGTCAAAATGCTTTTCTACAAGCATCTCTATCTTTTCTTCAGAAATTGAACCAGTTCCAAAAGTATCTACTCTCACTGATACAGGTTTTGCAACACCTATTGCATAAGCCAACTGTACTTCACATTTTTTTGCAAGTCCAGCAGCTACAATGTTTTTAGCCACATATCTAGATGCATAAGCTGCGGAACGGTCAACCTTTGTTGGATCCTTTCCTGAAAAAGCACCACCACCGTGTCTTGCATATCCTCCGTACGTATCAACAATTATTTTCCTACCTGTAAGCCCTGAATCCCCTTGAGGTCCACCTACAACAAATCTTCCAGTAGGATTGATAAAATATTTTGTTTTACTATCAAGCAAGTTTTCAGGAATCACAGGCTTAATTACATGCTCAAGTATATCCTTTTCAATGGTCTCATGGTCAACCTCAGGACCATGTTGAGTTGAAATAACAACCGTTTCAACTCTAACAGGCTTGTCTCCATCATATTCTACAGTTACCTGAGATTTACCGTCTGGTCTCAAGTAATCTAATGTTCCGTCTTTCCTGACATCTGCAAGCTTTTTTGTAAGTTTGTGAGCAAGTGAAATAGGCATAGGCATTAATTCCTCAGTCTCATCACATGCATATCCAAACATCATCCCTTGATCCCCTGCACCAATTGCCTCTATTTCAGCTTCTGACATTTCACCTTGTTTAGCTTCAAAAGCTTTGTCTACGCCCATTGCAATATCCGGAGATTGCTCGTCAATTGAAGTCAATACAGCACAAGTATCTGAGTCAAAACCATATTTTGCTCTGTCATATCCTATTTCACGAATAGTATTCCTAACAATTTTCGGTATATCAACATAACAACGTGTTGTAATCTCTCCAGCCACTAAAACAAGTCCTGTAGTAACCGATGTCTCACATGCCACCCTAGCCATAGGGTCTTCAGAGTATATTGCATCTAAAACAGCATCAGAAATTTGATCGCATATTTTATCAGGATGCCCCTCAGTAACCGATTCAGAAGTAAATAGCTTTTTTGACATTTATTAATCCTCCTTAAAAATATAGTCCGCCATGAAAAGAAAAAACCTCGTTCGTCAAGAAGAGGGTTTCATTTCTCTCCTCATCTGTCAGGACATTAATCCTGTAGGAATTGGCACCGATACTTTATGCCGGTTGCCGGGTTTCATAGGGCCCTTCCCTCCACCTCTCTTGATAAGGCTAACGCTGTATTATTTTGTCAGCTTATAATCTATCATATACATAGCATTTAGTCAATAAATTATACTAAGAATAAATAATTATTTTATAATCCGCAATCCTTCAGATATTTCCTCTAATGGTTCCGGCTTAAAACCATTGGTAACTGCAAAAAAACGCCCTTCAATCTCCTTAATAACAACAGTGCTAAAGTTTACAGTATCTTCGCACAGCATACCCGTATATATTTCCCTATCATTTACATCTTTAAATCCTGAATACTTCCCCATCGAACTTTTAACTCTCCTTTTTATTTCACAAATTAAGTTTTCCATATACTTTTTCTCTAAATTTGGCGGATTCAACAATATATCGCTCATGTTGACCCTCACCAATTTTCTCTCTAGAATCATAAGCCTCTATTTTAAATGTCAACTTCCTTCCTTCTATAGAAACAAGTTCTGCAATAGCCCTTACTTTCATTCCTATAGGTGTAGCTGCCATATGCTTTATATTGACTGATGTGCCCACTGTTGTATAGCCCTTTGGCAGATGCAACGAAACTGCTGATAATGCAGAACGTTCCATAAGACTTATCATTGCAGGTGTCGCATATACGTCAAGATTTCCACTACCCATTTCCTCGGCAGAACTTTTATTAAATACTTTTGTCTCAATTGCTGCTGTTAATCCAACCTTTATGTTTATATCTTTCATGTCCTTTTTACCTCTAAAAATTTATTTAATAGCATTTCGCAGCTAAAGCTGCAATCAAAGTAGATATCTTCATGTTTCATGAATACCTTTAATAATGTCCATTGTTTGATGTCTAAACTTAAGCATCTTGTGTTCTTAGCATTATCAAATAAATACTGCTAAAAACACAGGCACTATCTATTAGCCATTCTAAAAGAAATTTTAATGTGTTATAGTATTTATGATGTTCTAAGGTAAGCATACCATGAAAATAATCTCTATAGACTGATGGAAATAAACTACGAAGTATTTGCTATTATATCAAATAATCATCTTACAATAAAGAGTTATTTAGAAGATTTCCCAAAATATCAAGAAAGCATCTCCTACCTACTATAAATAATAGAATAAAAACCACGGGATATCGAGCCCCCTTGTTTCTGCTCCTTTCACGCAACTCCAAGGAGCATAACTAAAAAGGAATAGCAGTTATGCTATCCCTTAATAATGCAAAATCATTACATCATCTTATGCACCTGCAAAAAGTTCTTCAAATTCGTGTCCCTCAAGCTTTTCTTTTTCTATCAAAGCATTAGCAACAGCGTGAAGCTTATTAATGTTTTCTTTTAATAATTTAAGAGTCTTGTCATAGCAACTATCAATAATTCCTTTTACTTCTCTATCTATCTGAGCAGCTATTTCTTCACTGTAGTTCCTAGCTTGTGCAAAATCTCTTCCAATGAAAACTTCCTCATTCTCATTGCCAAATATCATATTTCCAAGCTTCTCACTCATACCATATTTCGTAATCATGCCTCTTGCTACGCCATTTGCCTGTTTAAGGTCACCAGATGCTCCCGTACTAATTTCACCAAGTACCAATTCTTCAGCTGCCCTGCCTCCTAACGCTATAACGATACTTTCAAGCAAATGTGCCTTTGTCCTGTAATTTCTATCTTCATCCGGCTTGAAGGAAGTGTATCCTCCTGCCATTCCTGCTGGGATAATAGATATTCTGTCTACCGTATCAGTAGTTGAAACGAGCTTAACCGCTAAAGCGTGGCCTGCTTCATGATATGCAGTAAGTTTCTTTGCTTCGTCACTCATTACCCTACTTTTCTTTTCAGGACCCATTACAACCTTAAATACCGCTTCTTTTATTTCTGCCATTGTTATATTTGTCTTTTCTTTTCTAGCAGCAAGCAGAGCCGCTTCATTCAACAGGTTTTCAAGATCCGCTCCGGTAAAGCCCGGTGTAGTCTTAGCAAGGTCATCAAGCTTTACATCATCTGCAAACGGCTTCCCTCTTGCATGCACCTTCAATATCTCTTCTCTTCCCTTGATATCAGGCAACCCAACAACAACCCTTCTGTCAAACCTTCCTGGTCTTAAGAGTGCCGGATCCAATATGTCTGGTCTGTTTGTTGCTGCAAGTATAATAACACCTTCATTTACACCAAATCCATCCATCTCAACAAGAAGCTGATTCAAGGTTTGCTCACGCTCATCATGACCGCCTCCAAGACCGGCTCCTCTGTGTCTACCAACTGCATCTATTTCGTCTATAAATACGATACAAGGAGAATTCTTTTTTGCCTGATCAAAGAGATCTCTTACCCTTGAAGCACCAACTCCGACAAACATCTCAACAAAATCGGAACCACTTATTGTAAAGAAAGGAACTCCAGCCTCTCCTGAAACAGCTTTTGCAAGCAAAGTCTTACCTGTACCAGGAGGTCCTACGAGCAAAACTCCTTTAGGAATTCTAGCCCCTAATTCAACAAATTTCTTAGGCTGCTTCAAAAACTCAACAATTTCTTGAAGCTCTTCTTTTTCCTCGTCTGCTCCAGCTACGTCATTAAAGGTAATCTTCTTTTTGTCGTCTATGGTCATCTTAGCTCTACTTTTCCCAAAAGACATGACCCTGCTTCCGCCTCCACCTTGCGACTGCTGAAGGAAAAAGACCCAAAACAACACAAATATAAGAATCAAGCCAAAGGGAGGTATTATTGCCAACCACCATGGAACCGTAGGCTCCGGCTCGAATTTGAACTCAATCTCATTAGCCCTAATAGGCTCTTGCAATTCACTCATTAAAGATTCTATATTAGGTATATATACAATACACTTATCTTTCCCTTTTTCGCCACTAATAAGTGCTACATCAGCTTTGTTTCCTTCAAGTTTAATCTCTTTAACATTTTTATTCTGAGCTTGTTGTAAGAGATAAGAGTAACTTTTTACTTCTGGTCCCGCATTGTTTGTAACCACTGCAACAAATAGTAATATTATCACAAATAATACTATATATATGCTTATGTTTTTGAAGTATTTCAAATAGCTCCCTCCTTATTTCGCATATCTATAAATAACAGTATATCTCTGCCAATATATATATTTACATTATATTAACATAACACGAGTTAAAACACAATAAACCTTTAAAATTAACGAAAAAACTTAACTAGCCTTCCCCATCATTGTATATACTCTCTTTCAATACACAGACTTCGGGCAAATTTCTATATTTACCTCTAAAATCAAGCCCATAGCCTACAACAAATTTGTCAGGTATAGTTATGCCATTATACTCTAAAGGCACTTCCACCTGACGCCTTGACGGCTTATCAAGAGCAGTACATACCTTTACATCGACAGGTCCTCTGTCCTCAAACAAATCTTTAATATATCTCAACGTAAGACCCGTATCCACAAGATCTTCAACTATAAGTACATGCTTATGACTTATATCTATATCTACATCCTTAATTATTCTGACAACCCCTGAAGACTTAGTTGAATCGCCATAACTTGATACCGAAATAAAGTCCATTTCTATAGGAATAGTTATGTGCCTTATGAGATCAGAAAAGAATACTACCCCTCCCTTTAATACTCCTATTAATACCAACTCTTTACCCTTATAATCACTAGAGATCCTTTTTCCAAGTTCTTTCACTTTTTCCTCTAATGCCTCTTTGGTGACCAAAATTTCTTGAATATCCCCTAACATAAGGTTCCTCCCATTCTTAATTGTCCTGCAAATTGGATTTATAACTTAATTTTAATACTCTTTTAGTATTTTCAGTTACTTTAAATTTATCACTTATTTTATACCCAATAATCCAAATGATTTCACGTTCCTTAGCAATTAAAGGGATATTATCTCTCATTTCTCTTGGTATTTTTTTATCTATAAAGTACTCTTTTAGCTTTTTTGTACCGTTGGAATTTATAGGTTTGAAGATATCTCCTTCTTTTCTCTTTCTTATATTTATTCCCTCACACACCTTGTCATAATCAAAAAACTGAGTTAAAGCTCTTGCGTTTAACCATTTATAGTCGCTAACCTTATAATCGGAAATAAGCTTAGCCTCAATTAAATGCTTTCCATCTCCTAATTCCGTGGATCCCGGCATATTTATATTAGCTTCAAAATCAAAAGAATCCGGTTGTGTTTGTGTTTTATAAAACCTTATACTTTCATAAGTTCTTCTGATCTTAATTCCGGGGAGATCAACTCTAGAACCAACTCTTCCTCCATTTATCATATCTAAAACACTTTCAATGTGTACACTTTCAATTCCCTTAACATTTCCTCTAACTTCGCAAATTGCCTTCCTTATAACTCTTCTCTTAAGTGCAATATGCATCCTCTTCATCTTACCTAATAAGAGTTCAACTTCTTCATTCTCTTTTTTCAAAACAGCATTAAAATATGATTTTTTTGCCTTACTGTCAATAAAATCTATATCGTCTTTAATAAGTCTATTCATTCTATCAATACTCTTTACTAAATTAGATCCAAAAAGCTTATCTATATTTGGAATAACTTCTAATCTAATCTTGTTCCTAGCATATATAGTTTCGAAATTAGAGCTATCAGTAACTGTATCGATTTTTTTTTCAAGTATATAAGCATCTATCTCACTTCTTTCAATATCTAAAAGTGGTCTTATGATGCGTCCTCGGATGTAATCCATACCCTTAAGTCCATCAAATCCTGCTCCTCTTATAATATTCATAAGAACAGTTTCTGCTTGATCATTTTTGTTATGTGCCACCGCAATTTTATCAGCCCCTATGCTGTCAGCAATAATTCCAAAGTTTTTGTACCTTTCTTCTCTACCTGCCTCTTCTAAAGAAATACCTTTCTCTTTAGATATTTTATTTATATCTATACGCATAGACTTAAATTCTATATTTAAATCTTCACAGAGTTTTTTTACAAAATCTTCATCTCTATTGGACTCGCTGCCCCTGAGCATATGATTTATATGGACTGCTACTAACTTTAAATTTAAGTCCTTTTTTAAGTCCGATAGGATATGAAGTAGGCATACCGAATCAGGTCCCCCTGACACACCTACTACTATACTGTCACCCCTTTTTATAATGCCATTTTTCTTAATTGTTTTCAAAACCTTTGTTATCATAATTATTACACCCATTGATCAGTCTTTCTTTTAGAATCACTTAACTTTGATAATCACATTCAAATAAAGTCTTCTTATAGCTGTATTGAATTAGCTTAAACCTATTATATTACACTATATACATTAAACTATTCCCTAAATTTCTCTAAATTAGCAAATTTCGTGTATTGCCCAAGCCATGCAAGCTCAACTGTACCCGTAGAGCCAGCTCTGTGCTTGGCAATAATGGCCTCAGCAACATTCTTTTTTTCTGTATCGGGATTGTAATAATCGTCCCTGTAGAGAAACATAACTATATCAGCGTCCTGCTCAATTGCCCCCGATTCTCTAAGGTCACTAAGTATCGGTCTATGATCTTGCCTTTGTTCCGGAGCACGACTAAGCTGCGAAAGTGTAATTACGGGAACATTAATTTCCTTCGCAAGAATTTTTAAGGATCTTGAAATTTCTGATATTTCTTGTTGACGGTTATCTGATTTCCCTCCACCCTTACCTTGCATAAGCTGAAGATAGTCAATAACTACAAGACCTAGATTTTTTTCAATCTTTAACCGCCTACATTTTGCTCTAATCTCCATAATGGTTGTACCTGGCGTATCATCTATATATATTGGTGCCTCGGATAAAGGTCCTAAAGCTCTTGCCACCTTTTGCCAGTCACTGTCTTCTAATTTACCGGTTCTCATTCTCTGGCTGTCAACCATTGCTTCACAAGCAAGCATTCTATTTACCAACTGTTCTCTAGACATTTCGAGACTAAATATGGCTACTGGAACTTTAGAATGTATAGCAGCATGCTGAGCAATATTAAGGGCAAAAGCTGTCTTACCCATTGCAGGCCTTGCCGCGATAAGAATCAAGTCCGAATTATGAAGCCCGGCCGTTTTATAATCTAAATCAGCAAATCCAGTAGGGATACCTGTAATATGACCCTTGCTATTGTATAGTTCCTCAAGCCTGTTAAAAGCATCCACCAAAACATCTTTAATAGGAACAAAACCTTGAGTATTTCTATCTTGCAACAGATCAAATATGCCTTTCTCTGCCCTATCCAATACATATGCAACTTCTTCCGAAGCTTCATACCCCATATTCACAATATTTGATGAGACCTTGATCAGATTTCTTAAAATAGCCTTTTCCTCAACTATTTTTGCATAGTGCTTGGCATTTGCTGTTGTAGGTACTACATTAGCAAGATTTGTAAGGTATTCTAGACCACCAACACTATCTAGTGTCCCTCTTAATTTAAGTCGTTCGGCTACAGTAATAAGATCTATAGGTTCTGCTTTTTCATAAAGATCTATGATTGCCTCAAATATTTCTTTATGGTCATCCCTGTAAAAGTCCTGACTTTTAACTATTTCTGTCACATTTGTCAGCACTTCTTTATCAAGAAGTATCGCTCCTAAGACAGATTGCTCTGCCTCTACATTCTGAGGAGGTATTCTACCTAATGAACCTATATCCATGTTTACCTATTACTCCTGTTCAACTTTTATTGATAGCTTTCCCGTTACTCCTGGATAAAGCTTAACTTCTGCTTCATATGAACCTAATGCCTTTAAAGCATCGGGCATACTTATTTTCTTTTTATCTATGTCAAGTTTATGATCCTGCAATAATTTATCTGCAACATCCTTGCTTGTTATTGAACCGAAAAGTTTTCCGCTTTCTCCTGCCTTAGTTTTAAACACAACGGTTATAGCTTTTATTTTTTCGGCTAAATCCTTTGCCTGTTGCAATTCCTTTTCCTTTTTATTCTTTTCGGCTTCTTTCTTAGTATTCATAACATTTATGTTTGAAGAACTTGCTTCAACTGCTAAACCCCTAGGAATCAAAAAGTTCCTCGCATAACCGTCACTAACATCCACCATACTTTCCTTTTTTCCTAATCCCTTTACATCAGCTTTTAAAATAAGTTTCATTTGTATCTCTCCTTCTATAATAGATTTCGTAAATTAGGGTTCTTCTTTTTTATAGTCTTCCATATATTCCATTATGGCATCTTTTAGCTGCTTTTTGGCTTCCTCCACAGATACACCTTGTAACTGAGCTCCAGCAACCGTCATATGACCTCCACCTCCAAGCTTTTCTAGTATCATCTGTACATTTACATCGCCAGATGACCTACCGCTAATAGAGATGCCTCCACTAACAACGCTCATTACAAAAGCTGCTTTTACACCCGAAAGATTCACCAGCTGATCTGCAGCTTGAGCAGAAATTAATGTACAATTCTTAACGATTGGAGAACATAGCGAAACTGCTATATTTTCCATAAAAATTTCTGCGTCTTTAACAGTGTTAGACACATTAATATAAGTATCTATATCATTTTGGAATAACTGCTTTACCGTCACAGTATCAACACCCTGCCTTCTTAAAAAGGCAGCAGCTTCAAAAGTTCTGACACCGGTTTTGAAGGTAAAGTTTTTTGTATCCACTACAATTCCCGCATATAAAGCTTCTGCTTCTATAGGCTTTAATTTTATTTTTTCTTCAATATATTGTAGAATTTCTGTTACAAGCTCACAGGTAGAGGAAGCATAGGTCTCGTGATATGTAAGAACTGCCTCTTGCAAATAATCTGCTCCTCTTCGGTGATGATCGATTACTACAATTTGATCAGTATATCTTATCAAATCGGGTGCTTCAGTATATTTAGGTCTGTGAGTATCTACAATTATCAGCAAAGTATTCTTGTTTGCCTTATCTAAAGCATCGGTAGTAGCTATAAAAATATTTTCATACTCATTACTTTTCTCAATCTTTGAAACAAACTTATCTATTGTAGGGTTTGAGCTATTTAGTACTATATATACTTCCTTTTTACGATTCTTTGCCATCCTGTAGATTCCTATTGCAGCACCAAGACAGTCAATATCACAATTCTTGTGCCCCATTATCATAACATTTGATGCTTGGTCAATCAACTCTCTTAAAGCATATGCAATAACCCTTGCCTTAACCCTTGTCCTCTTTTCAAGTTCTCTAGAATTGCCTCCGTAGAAAGTAAAATCCTTGCTATCCTTTATAACAACTTGATCCCCTCCTCTACCTAACGCGATATCGATAGAGGCACTGGCATATTTGAAGTTGTCCCAAAGAGAGCTACCATTTAAGCCAAATCCAATGCTAAGAGTCACGGGAATTTTATTCCCATGATTAATTTCCTTCACACTATCTAAAAGACCAAATTTTTTATCTTCAAATTCTCTCATATGTTTGTATTCAAAAATAATAAGGTATCGGTCTCTTTCATACTTTTTAATGATACCACTGGTATTTTTCATCCATTGGTTTATCTTTGTATCAATTTCAGCTAAAATTAGAGGTCGCTTAGCATCTTCGGTACTTTGCATCAAATCATCATAATTGTCGATAACAATAATCCCTATAGTAACTTTTTCTTCATTGTACCTCTTTTTCATATTTATAAGCTCAGTATTGTCGATAAAATATAAAAGAAGTATAAAGCCGTCCTCATCAATTTTCTTATCTACTTTTACATAATTTCCCAACACAGTGAAATGCCTATTTTCAATGTCAATTTCCTTCGAAAAATTGTTTTGACTATTTTCAATATTCTCAAGAGCTCGCTCTTTCACAAAAGAGTGTATAGTTTTCTCTAAAACCTCTGCACCCCCAAATATCTCCTTCGAAGATGAATTATACCATATAATAGTCCCATCAATCTCAACCAACACTAAAGGCATTGGGAAATTTAGCAATGTATCTTTAGTTGCTCTATCTATATTAAAAGTAAGGTTTTCTATGTATCGAGTAATTTCCTTATTTCTTATATAATTAGATCTGTAATTATAATACACCAGAAAAATTAATATTACAAAGCCGGGTATGCCAATTCGATAATCTAAAAAGGCTATAACAACTAGAAGTATAAATATCGCCCATAGGTAAAAACCCGCCTTTGGAATAAAAATTCCTGAAGGCTTTTTATTATCCATAATGCTTTCTCCCTGTATAGGTTGGTCTATTTATTGTTCTTTATCCTTGAGCTGTTTAAATGCCTTGAGAGTTCGGATAAGTCACCATAATGCTTTTCCACATCATGGTTTTCAATCAAACCAAGTTTAACCTTATTCTCAATTTTTAGTTCGATTGAATTATAGCTTATACCTAAACGTCTTCCTAACAAATAACATATCAAAATTATATTTGCCAAAGTATCCGAAACTGATTCATGCACCTCTTCCTTAGCTCCATTTACCAAAACTCTAAAAAGGTTTGCAACATCTGTCAGAATCTCACCTTTAAGCCATTCAATTATCTTTATATTCCTAGTTATGTCGATCTCTTTATCGAATAAAGCCATAAAACCACTCCATTAGTATTATTAATAATAAATAACATGTGCCATATATTATAACACTAATGTTTTTGAAATGTGAAATTTCCCAAAAAAACATTATACTACCCTCACAACAAACTCGGGATAAGAACCTAAAAACTTATAAAAAGATGATTTTCTTTGTACCATAGTCAGAGCATCTCTTACATCCTCATCCTCAACATGTCCTTCTAAATCTACAAAAAATATGTATTTTCCAAGCCTATCCTTAGCAGGTCTTGATTCGATTCTAGTCATATTTATATCCCAAAGACTAAATATATCCAATATTCTATAGAGACTTCCAGGCTTATCTTCTGTTGAAAATACTATCGAAGTCTTATTCATCACAGCTTTATTGGCAGCTGTCTTTGACACCACTATAAAACGCGTAAAGTTATTCCTACAATCTTGAATACCTTCCGCAATAATATCTAATCCATATACCTCTGCAGCAGTAACAGAACCTATTGCTGCCATATTGAATTTACACTCGGAAATCTCTCTTGCAGCTTCTGCAGTGCTATATGTAAATCTTATCTCTGCATCATTAAAATTTCTTTCGAGATAATTTCTACATTGTCCTATAGGCTGAGGATGAGAAAGAATATGCTTAATACTTTGAATATTTGTCCCTTTTCTTACTAAAAGGTTTTGTTTAACCTCAATGGCTATTTCTCCTTTTATCTTAAGATCAACATCAGTTGCAAGTGTGTCAAGTGTCGCACTCACAGCTCCTTCTAATGAATTTTCAATAGGAACAATTCCCTCATCAATCTCATCCTTATTTACTGCGTATATAATTTCTGCAAATGTGTTATATGCACATTCAACAAAATCTTTTTCACCTTTTTTGTACTCTAGCAGTGCTTCCTGTGAAAAAGTTCCTTTAGGTCCTAAAAATCCGATTTTTAACATATACATCCCCTTTGTTTAAGTATCAAAACATTATATATATAATACCATTACTTTTGAAATTTTAAAACAGGATTTAAAATGTGAGAGTGTGCAAAAATATGCACTAATAGTGAATCTATATGAATGTAATATATCACTGCAATGACAAATAATAATGCTCAAAGGTCTTAAATACTATTAAATTTTGAATTATAAATACTTTTATTCTATATTGTACTGGTATATACTAAACTTATGTTAATTATCATTTCTCATTGGAGGTAATTAGAGTATGTGGTTCAACCATAAATTTTTCAAGTACGGAACTGGTATACTTCTCACTTTGCTCATAATATTTATGTTTGGAAAAATCGACTTCTTCCTTTCACCCTTCAAAAAACTAATAGCAGCTATATTTGCACCAATTCTTGCATCAATTATACTCTATTACATTTTAAGACCTGTTGTTAGATTTTTTCAAAAAATTAAGATACCAAAAACTATTTCCATTGTTCTTTCCTTTGTACTTTCAATAATCCTCATAGTTCTAATTGGTGCAAACATAGGTGTCATAGTAGTTGAACAATTTAATTCTCTTATGAATCTTTTGTATAAAAACTTCGATATTTCCCTATTCTCAAATAGTACTTTTTTTGATAATAACATTGTGGAATCCTTGCCTCTAGAAGAATTAAAAGAAAGGGGTCTTCAGCTTTTAGACTCGTTGATGAATAATTCCAAAAGATTCTTTATGAGTGTTGTCTCCACCGTTACAAATATTAGCACAATAGTTCTAATGATTCCCTTTATACTTTTTTACTTCCTTAAAGATGATGAAGAATTCAGCAAAAAATTGATAGCTCTACTACCTAAAAAATATGCCACTGATGCACAAAAAGTATTAAGTGATATAGACAAAGCACTTTCTTCCTACCTCGTAGGACAAATGACTGTGGCTTTAGCTGACGGTATTTTAATGTATTTAGGTTATTTGATAATTGGAATAAAATACCCTTTGATATTGTCAGTTTTCGTAACAGTTACTGCAATAATACCCTTCTTTGGCCCATACATTGGTATTATCCCTGCTATTTTTGTTGCACTTACTATGAACCCATGGATGGCTTTAAAAGTTTTTCTCTTACAAACAATAGTACAACAGATAGATGGAAACTTTATAGCCCCGCAGATTATGAAACAAAAACTTAACGTGCATCCTGTTACTGTTATTTTACTCCTTATGATAGGATCCGCTTTATATGGTTTTGTAGGCCTATTGATAATAGTACCAGTTTATGCTGCTTTGACGGTTACAATAAAGAATGCCTACAGAATATATAGGGCAGAGAAATTAAGTCGTAGTAGATTAAAACCTAATAAGTAAATTAAGATTGAAACATGTAGTGATACACGAAATTAGTGGGGTTGTTTAGAAGGGCTTTTTAGTATATTAGGTAGTCCCCACCTCACAAGTGCACATTTGTGAGCTGTACTTTCTTAGGCAAAAAAACCGGAGCTAAAGTATTTAACTTTGCTCCAGCTATATAAACTACCACTATAAGGAACATTATTCGCCAAACGCTTTAATGTATATCTCCTCAAGCTCCTTAACCAATGGTAATCTAGGGTTGGCATTGGTGCATTGGTCTTCAAAAGCTTTATCTGCAAGCATTGGAACCTTTGCTAGGAATTCCTTCTTATTAACCTTGCACTCAGCTATTGTCATTGGTATATTGACTTCCTTCATCAAATTTCTAACTGCTTTTACGAGGCTTTTCACACCCTCTTCCACAGTAGAAGCTGGAAGCTCTAAAGCTTTTGCTATCTCTGCGTATCTCTTATCTGCAATAAAGGTTTCATATTTCGGGAAGGATACAAATTTGCTCGGTTTTGAAGCATTATATTCTATTACATGCGGTAAAAGTATTGCATTCGCTCTACCATGAGGAATATTGAATTCGCCCCCTAACTTATGTGCAAGACTATGGTTTATACCTAAAAATGCGTTTGTAAACGCCATACCGGCTATACATGAAGCATTGTGCATTTTTTCCCTTGCTAATTTATCATTTCCGTTTTTATATGCTTTTGGCAAATATTCAAAAACCAGCTGTATAGCTTTAATCGCAAGTCCATCTGTAAAGTCTGAAGCAAGCACTGATACATAAGCTTCTATCGCATGGGTCAAAACATCCAAACCAGTGTCTGCAGTAACTGCTGGAGGAACTGTCATAACAAATTCGGGGTCAATTATGGCAACATCTGGTGTAAGCTCATAATCAGCAAGAGGATACTTAGTATTATTTGTCTTGTCGGTAATTACTGCAAAGGATGTAACTTCCGAACCTGTCCCCGAAGTAGTGGGGATTGCAACAAACTTGGACTTTTTACCGAGTTTAGGGAATTTGAATACCCTCTTTCTTATATCCATGAATTTAAGTCTTAAAGCATCGAAGTCAGTTTCGGGATTTTCAAAATAGAGCCACATTCCCTTTGCCGCATCAATTGCCGACCCTCCGCCTAGTGCTATAATAACGTCAGGCTGGAATTTTTTCATCATATCACAGCCTCTCATTACTGTATCAACAGATGGATCAGGCTCAACTTCCGAGAATATCTCACAGTGTACATAGTCATGTCTCTTTCTTAAATAGTACAAAATTCTATCCACATAACCTAATTTAATCATGTAAGGGTCTGTGACAATAAATGCTCTTGATATATTAGGCATCTTCTCAAGGTATTGAGTTGAATCAAATTGGAAATATATCTTTTCAGGAATTTTGAACCACTGCATATTAACTCTTCTCCTCGCCACTCTCTTTTTGTTTATTAAATTGACAGCAGAAACGTTTGCTGTAGTGGAGTTTTTCCCGAAAGATCCACAACCTAATGTCAAAGAAGGCATATTTGTGTTATAAATGTCCCCAATAGCACCATGAGTCGAAGGAGAATTAATAATTAATCTTCCTGCCTTAATTCTTGTTGCAAATTCTTCTATTACCTTCTCATCTTCAGAATGAATTACAGCAGAGTGTCCAAGACCGCCAAACTCGACCATCTCTTCGGCAAGCTTTATTCCTTGTTCCCAACCATCCACAATATAATATGCTAGAATAGGGCTGAGCTTCTCCCTCGAGAGAGGATATTTAGGACCTACTCCGTTGAGCTTCGCAATCAAAATCTTAGTATCTTCTGCTACCTCAAAACCTGCCATTTTTGCAATCTTGTAAGGAGCTTGCCCTACAACATCTGGATTCATAGCACATTTTATTTCATCAATTGCTGTCTTTTCAAGCTTTTTGGTTTCTTCTTCATTTAAGAAATAACATTTATTTTCTTTCATAAATTTTTCAAACTCTTTACTAATAACCTTGTCGACGATAACTGCCTGCTCCGATGCACATATCATTCCGTTGTCAAAGGTCTTTGACATTATAAGATCGGTTGCTGCTCTTTTTACATCAACAGTCTTCTCAATATAACATGGAACATTACCAGGACCAACACCAAGGGCAGGTTTACCAGTGCTGTAAGCTGCCTGAACCATTCCTGCACCGCCTGTAGCAAGAACCATTGCTACTTTATGATGATTCATAAGTAGTTGAGTTGCTTCGATGGAGGGATGTTCAATCCATTGAATACAATTTTCCGGAGCACCAGCACTAATAGCAGCATCCCTTACAATTCTTGCAGCTTCAGCACTGCACTTCTGAGCTGAAGGGTGAAATGCAAATATAATAGGATTTCTTGTCTTAATAGCAATTAAAGCTTTAAACATGGTAGTTGATGTAGGATTTGTAACAGGAGTAACAGCGGCAACAATTCCTACAGGCTCTGCTACTTCAACATAATCTTCAAAATCATTTTCGCTAATTACCCCAACAGTTTTATCATATTTTATGCTGTGATACACATATTCAGTTGCAAACATATTCTTAATCGTCTTGTCTTCATATATACCTCTGTCAGTCTCATCAATAGCCAGCCTCGCAAGCCTCATATGCTCATCTAACCCTGCCATAGCCATTTCCTTAACTATGTTGTCTATCTTAGCCTGGTCAAACCCCATAAAATTATCTAGTGCACCTTGTGCTTTATCCACTAGCTTTTCAATTTCTTTTTTAACATCAACTGCCTTGTCTTTTTCCTTAACAGCTTCTTTCATAATCATAACCTCCTAAATACACTTCTTTTTTATATTTGCTATTTAACCTCTTATAAGTTTGTTGTTTTTTTAACACACTTAGCTAAAAATAATACCCTAATTAAGAGCATTTTATAGTTTTGATTTCATCGTTAATTATTTAACAATTTCATTATAAAACATTGTTATATTTTTGTCAATCTACTTTTTAAAATTTTTTCATATAAAATTGGAACTTTCTGCTTATTAATTAGTCTAATATATTTGGAGGTGTAAAGATATGAAAAAAAAGATGAAATTTACTTATACAATTATGATATCCTTTATGCTGATGTTGCTAATTTGCCCTAATGAAATTCTTTCAAAATCAAGTGCAACAATAGAAGAAGGCACAAGTATTGAAAAAACTACTATTGTTTCTTGCCTTACAAAACAAGAATATTTGCAAAGTGAAGTCTCTATTTATCCAGAAATAATTATCTATGAGATTTATGACATTGATAAAGGTATGGTGTTTCAAGGGGATTCATCTATTGATCCGTATATATTAATTGCTCCCCCTAATAACAAGCATTTTGACTCTAAACATAGCAAACTTTTACCATCGGAGGAATAGGATTATTGGATTAAGAAGACCTTATTCCTCTGTTTACTGCAGCTGAATTTTCTACTTGATTACAGCCTTCGCCGCGGTATGTTATCTTGTTTTAGCTGCCTTGTCTTCACTTTCGGATATTGCCAATATTTCCTTGCTCAGTTACAATTATTTCAACACATTTTTAAGCATTTTTTTATGATTTGCCTCTCCAAAAGCTTTAATATATTCTATATTATATAATTGATTTTTGCTATGTAAAATCCATTAGCCCCCTCATCCTTAGTTTGTTTTTTTTTATCTAATGTCCTATACTAAAAACAACTATTTATTTTCAAATGTTTTTTATAATATATGTTAACAAAGTATTTGACAAAAGCTTGATATTAATCCTTTGTAATGATAATATATTAGATAAATTATCCATACGCATCATAAACATTACAGAACTATCTGAATGTTTTTATACACTATGTAGAATTATAAATAATATGTATAATTATTTTTTTTTAATTACCGATAATAAAATATAAACCTTAGTCAAATCTTAAATTAAAGCAATAATATAAATACATTTGCAAGGTGGTGATTAAGTGTCATTAGAAATACTGAAATCTATAAAGCAAACCGAAGATCAAGCTGAAGATATACAAAGACAGTCTTTAGATGATTCCCGCCAAATACTTTCTGAAGCTAACAATCAATCCTACAAACTTCAGGAACAGGCAATAGAAGATGCCGAGAAAGATGCAAAAGATATCCTTATAAAGGCTGAAAAAGATGCGAACTCTGAAGTCGAAAAGTTACAAGCAAAAACAAACAAAGAATGTGAAGAAATTAAAAACCATGCACGCAAAAAGCTTGACAATGCTGTAGAGATAATAACGAGAAGGGTTGTGAATATTTATGGCAATAGTTAAAATGAGCAAACTTTCTCTTATAGGCCTTGAAACAGATAAGGAAAAACTGCTTGATACCCTTATGGACATCGGGGTTGTGGAAATAACCGAAAGCTCGGAAAGACTTTCTTCTGATGAATGGAAGGATTTAGTTGTACAGGATGGAAATAGCGAAGAAGTTGCTCTACTTGATGACAAAATAAATAATATAGAATGGGCTATTGACTATCTTTCTAAATTTTTCTCTAAAAAGAAAGGTCTCTTTTCGTCGAAAAGATCTGTAAGCACAAATGAATATAACATAATGCTACAAAACACAGATAAGCTTTCGACTGTCGTTGAAGATATTCTCAAGTATAATGACCAGCTTTCATACTTAAAATCAGAAAGAAATAAAAACAACAATCTAATTTTGAGCCTTAAGCCATGGAAGCAGTTGACTATTCCCCTTGATGTGACTTCAACTACAACTACTACAATAATGACAGGCATTATACCCCATACTTCAAGCTCAGGTACGTTAAAAGAAGATCTCTTAAATGAAGCTCCTGAAAGTTATCTTCAGACATTAAGCAATGACGAGCAGCAGGATTATATTCTTGTGATTTATCATAATTCTTGTGAGGAAAATGTTTTTAAAGTACTTAAGCAATATGCCTTCTCAAAAGTTTCTTTAAATGAACTAAGAGACACTGTTAATAGCAACATAGACAGTGCACAAAAGAATATTATCCGTATTGACAAGGAATATGAAGAGATAGAAAACAAAATTTCAGAATATGCAAAATATAAGGATGATCTTGAAATACTTCATGACCATATGTTGGTCAAAAGAGACAGAATAAAGGTATTGGATAATTTAGTTAAAACTAACAGCGTGTTTCATCTTGAAGGGTGGTTTCCCTCTGAACTTAGTGATAAACTTAAAACCATAATTAACAGCCAAGTAGAATGTCTCTTAGATATAACAGAACCTAATAAAGATGAAGAATTTCCCATTCTTTTTAGGAATGCTAAATTAATTCAGCCTTTTGAAGCAATTACTGAAATGTACAGTTTACCTAGTTCTAGTGATGTAGATCCGAACTTTCTTATGGGTCCTTTTTACTGCTTTTTCTTTGGAATGATGGTTAGTGATGCTGCTTATGGTCTAGTAATAGCATTGATTACTGGAATAATTCTCAAGAAATATAAGCTTGAAGGAACTCTAGCAAAGATGATAAAACTCTTTTTCTTCTGCGGACTATCAACCCTCCTATGGGGTTCCATGTTCGGCGGATGGTTTGGAGATATACTTCCAGTTGTAACCGGCGGAAGAATAAATATACCTCCTATATGGTTCAATCCATTAGATGACCCAATGAAACTTCTTATATGGTCCATGATATTTGGAGGTATCCATCTATTTACCGCTATGGGCATTAAGGCCTATATGCTTATAAGAGATGGAAAACCTTTTGACGCAATCTTTGATGTAGGCTCATGGTACATCTTGTTAATAGGTTTACCATTACTTTTACTTGGAGGTACCCTTGCTCAAGTTGGTAAATACATGGCAATAATAGGTGCAGCAATGCTTATCCTAACACAAGGCAGAAATGATAAGAATATTATAAAGAGGTTATTGTCTGGTGTACTTAGCCTATACGATGTAACCGGTTATTTAAGTGATGTTCTGTCATATTCAAGGCTCTTAGCTTTGGGTCTTGGTACTGGAGTTATTGCATCGGTTATAAATACTTTAGGAACATTGTTTGGATTTAATGTTTTAGGAATAATAGTTTTAGTTATAGTCTTTATCGGAGGGCACACCTTTAATATAGCTATCAATGCACTTGGAGCTTATGTGCACTCAAGTCGTCTTCAGTATGTTGAGTTTTTCGGTAAGTTTTACGAGGGTGGAGGCAAACGCTTTGAACCCTTTAAAAGGAATTCAAAATATATTACTTTAAATGACAAGGAGGCAATTTAATATGGTGATTACTAGTACAGCAAGTTCAGTAAATTGGGTAGAGTATTTTTTTAATGGGAATTTTCTTGCATTGTTAGGTGCGACGTTGGCTGTAGTTTTAGGCGGTATCGGCTCAGCAAAAGCTGTAGGATTAGTGGGTGAGGCAGCTGCGGGTCTTGTATCCGAAGAGCCTAAAAGATTCGGTCAAACGTTGCTTTTGCAGGCTCTTCCTGGAACACAAGGTATATATGGTTTGCTTACAGCCTTTGTTATCCTAAACAAAATAGGTATCGTGGGCGGAACTTACGTAGAACTTACAACACAACAAGGTTTCTATTTCTTGGTAGCTTCACTTCCTATAGCTATTGTCGGTCTTATTTCAGCTATTAGCCAAGCTAAAGCAGCTACTGCTGGTATAGGTATTGTAGCTAAAAGACCAGAAGAACTAGCAAAAGCTATCATGTATGCAGCTATGGTTGAAACCTATGCGGTTTTGGCACTGCTTGCCTCAATTTTGATGGTAACGGGAATCAAATTATAATAGAGGAGTGTCCCAAAAATGTCAGGAGCAGAAAATATACAAGCCAAAATCCTTGAGGAAGCTCGTCTTCTTGCAGAAGCAAACATTAAACGGGCTGAAGAAGAAGCTGCAAGTATAATTAGAGCTGCATCGAAGGAAGCTGAGGCTAAAAAAAAGCAAATAATTGAGAAAGCTGAGCTCGAAGCCGTAGAAATAAAGAAGAGAATTATTGCCGTTGCCGAACTTGAGGCAAGAAAGCAAAAACTTATGGCAAAACAGGAGGTCGTTGATGAAGCCTTTGAGTTGGCACTTAAAAAGCTAAACAACCTTCCTGACGTCGAGTATCAAAGCATTCTTGTTGAAATGATCACAAACTCTATAGAAACTGGAAAGGAAGAAATATTATTATCCTTAAAGGATAAACAAAGGATATCCTCAGGTTTTATAGATGAATTGAATAAAAAACTTTTACAAAAGGGAATCTCAGCAAAAATGAAGATTTCCGAAGAAACACGAAATATTAGTGGAGGCTTTATATTAAAATCCGGTGATATTGAGGTTAACAACTCCTTTGAATCAATAATAAGAATGTATCGTGACGATATAGAACCGGAAGTAATCAAATGTCTGTTTTAGTTATCTTAAAACTGTTTACTTATTTCTTAAAGAAAGGAGGGAATTTGATTGCCAAAGGATACTAGAAATAACGACACCCAATACGCATATTCGGTCGGAAAAATACGTGCTATCGAACGTAAGCTCCTAGATAAGGGGAAACTCGACAGAATGGTTGAGGCTAAGACCCCTGAAGAAGCATTAAAAGTGCTTCAAGAAGCCGATTATGGTAAAGGGGGTTCAGATTCGGTAAATATTTACGAATATGAAAATTTGCTTAGAGATGAAAACAAAAAAGTATACAATCTTATGAAAGAAATTGCCCCAGAACCAGACGTATTTGACTTATTCCTGATATCTAACGACTATCATAACATTAAGGTTCTTCTCAAGTCAGAGTTTTCTGGACAGGATTATGCCAGTCTCCTTGTAGAATCAGGTTCCATCCCGTCAGATAAATTGAAGGCAATGATCAGGGATAGAAATATGGCTAATATGCCTGCTATCATGAAGAATGCAGTAGAAGAGTGTATTGAAGTATATAATAAAACATTAGATCCTCAGGTTATTGATATAATTCTCGATAAGGCTAGTTTTAAGCAAATGAAGGATACTTCTATAAAGTCCGGAAAAGGATTTATCAAGGATCTTGTAATGCTATTCATTGACCTTGCCAATATAAAAGTCTTTTTAAGAGTAAAAGCTCTAAGTAAGACTTGGGATTTCCTCCAGAAGGTTCTCATCCCGGAAGGTAGTATAGACAGCAAGGTCTTTATTCAAAACTTGGATAATCCTTTAGATAGCTTTATAGATGCCTTGAAATTTACTTCATTGGGTGCTTTTTTGCAAGAAGGTATTGAAAGCTTCAAAAGCACTGGAACATTGACAAAATTTGAAAAACTATCGGACAATCTTATTTTGAATTATGTAAAAAAATCAAAATATATATCCTTAGGTATCGAACCTCTTGTAGGCTACTTGATGGCAAAGGAAATGGAAATTAAAAATGCTCGGATTGTGATGGTGGGCAAAATTAACAATATTTCTAATGAAGTTATTAGGGAAAGGCTGAGAGAAGCTTATGTTTAAGATAGGAGTTATCGGTGACAAAGATAGTATTTTGGGTTTTAAAGCTGTTGGTATGTCTGTATTTCCTGTAACTACACCTTTCGAGGGACAGGAAATATTGGAGAAGATAGCCGAAGAAAACTATGCTGTCATATATATAACAGAGCACGTCGCTAAGGACATTGTACAAACCATTGATAAATACAGTGATCGAAGATTTCCTGCTATAATACCAATCCCCAGTAATCAAGGATCTTTAGGAATTGGTATGAGTGGAGTTAAAAAAAGCGTTGAACGTGCTGTTGGTGCGGATATTTTATTTAGAGATGAGTAAGGCTATTTGGCTTAATTGGCATTTAAATTTTTATTGAAAGAAGGGATAAAGTTTGAGCCAGGGAACAATCGTAAAAGTCTCAGGGCCATTGGTAATAGCTGAAGGCATGAGAGAATGCAATATGTTTGATGTTGTCCGAGTAAGTGATCAACACTTAATCGGCGAAATAATCGAAATGCACGGTGATAAAGCATCAATACAGGTTTATGAAGAGACTGCAGGTCTAGGTCCCGGCGAGCCGGTAGTATCAACCGGGGCTCCACTAAGCGTTGAACTTGGTCCGGGTCTTATAGAAACAATATTTGACGGAATACAAAGACCTCTTGTTACAATACGTGAAATGGTAGGAAGCAACATAACAAGAGGAATTGACGTAACTTCGCTGGACAGAAAGAAAAAATGGAAGTTTGAACCGACGGTTGAAAAGGGTATAAAAGTTACTGCCGGTGATATTATCGGTAAGGTTCAGGAAACAGCCGTTGTAGAACATAGAATAATGATTCCTTTTGGTGTAAGCGGTGTTATCATCGAGATAAATGCAGGAAATTTCACAGTGGAAGATACAGTAGCAAAAGTAAAAAAAGACGATGGTGAAATAGTAAATATCCAGATGATGCAAAAATGGTCGGTACGTAAAGGCAGACCCTATAAGGAAAAACTAGCCCCAGAGGAGCCTCTTGTCACCGGGCAAAGAGTTATAGATACTCTCTTCCCTTTAGCTAAAGGTGGAGTTGCCGCTGTACCGGGACCTTTCGGAAGTGGAAAAACCGTTGTACAGCATCAGCTTGCAAAGTGGGCAGATGCTGAAATAGTGGTATATATAGGCTGCGGTGAACGTGGTAATGAAATGACGGATGTTCTAATGGAATTCCCTGAGCTAAAGGACCCAAGAACAGGTGAATCTCTTATGAAGAGAACTGTACTTATAGCTAATACTTCCGATATGCCAGTTGCCGCTAGAGAAGCCTCTATTTATACGGGAATTACCATTGCAGAATACTTTAGAGATATGGGGTACAGTGTTGCCCTCATGGCAGACTCAACATCAAGATGGGCAGAGGCTTTAAGGGAGATGTCCGGACGTCTTGAAGAAATGCCTGGGGAAGAGGGGTATCCTGCTTATCTTGGCTCAAGGCTCGCACAGTTCTATGAAAGAGCAGGTAGAGTTATTAGTCTTGGAACAAACGGAAGAGAAGGAGCCCTTACTGCAATTGGGGCGGTTTCACCTCCTGGAGGGGATATTTCCGAACCAGTTACTCAAGCTACCCTTAGAATAGTAAAAGTTTTCTGGGGATTGGATGCAAGCCTCGCATACAGGCGTCACTTCCCTGCAATAAACTGGCTGCTTAGCTATTCATTATACTTAGACAGACTTGATAAATGGATAAACGAAAAAGTAGCTCGGGATTGGAACAGCCTAAGATCTGATACCATGAGACTTTTACAGGAAGAATCAGAACTAGAGGAAATTGTAAGACTCGTTGGTGTCGATGCTCTCTCCCCTAGTGATAGGCTTACCCTTGAAGCCGCAAAATCAATACGTGAGGACTATCTTCACCAAAACGCATTCCATGATGTGGACACATATACCTCCCTTAATAAGCAGTATAGAATGCTAAAACTTATAATGGGCTTCTATTATAAAGGACAAAAAGTCCTTGAGGCTGGTGCCTCCATAAAAGAGCTTTTTGAATTACCGGTTAGGGAGCGTATAGGAAGAGCGAAATATACGCCTGAAGATCAGGTTGATAAAGTGTTCCATGAAATTGAGACACAGCTCAATGAGCAGATAGATTCACTAACATCAAAGGAGGTGGCAAATAATGCTTAAAGAGTATAAAACTATTTCTGAAGTGGCCGGTCCTTTGATGCTTGTAAAGCAAGTTGAAGGAGTTAAGTTCGGAGAACTTGGTGAAATCGAACTATCAAACGGTGAAATAAGACGATGCAGGGTTTTAGAGATAGACGGCACTAATGCACTTGTACAGCTTTTTGAAAGCTCTGCCGGGATAAACGTTGCAGAAAGTAAAGTAAGGTTTTTAGGAAGAGGTTTAGAGCTCGCCGTATCGATGGATATGCTTGGAAGGGTATTCAGTGGTCTCGGAATACCTATTGACGGAGGACCAAATATCATTCCTGACACCAGACTTGACATGAATGGTACTCCAATGAATCCTGCGGCTAGAAACTATCCCTCTGAATTTATTCAGACTGGTGTTTCAGCTATAGACGGATTAAATACTCTTGTCCGAGGACAAAAGCTTCCTATATTCTCTGGCTCAGGTCTGCCCCATGCACAGCTAGCTGCACAGATAGCCAGACAAGCAAAAGTTCTAGGAACGGACAGTAAGTTTGCTGTTGTTTTTGCCGCCATAGGTATAACCTTTGAAGAAGCAGACTTCTTTATATCTGACTTTAAGCGCACAGGTGCCATAGATCGTACTGTTCTTTTTATTAATCTTGCAAATGACCCAGCTATCGAGCGTATAGCAACACCACGTATGGCTTTGACGGCTGCCGAATACCTTGCCTTTGAGAAAGATATGCACGTGCTCGTAATCCTTACGGATATAACAAACTATGCGGAAGCACTCCGTGAAGTATCAGCTGCAAGAAAAGAAGTTCCGGGTAGAAGAGGTTATCCCGGTTACCTATATACCGACCTTGCTACTCTATATGAAAGAGCAGGAAGAAAGCTTGACAATGAAGGCAGCATAACCTTGATACCTATACTAACAATGCCGGAAGATGATAAAACACATCCTATTCCGGACCTTACAGGATATATCACCGAAGGTCAGATTATTTTAGGAAGAGAACTCCACAGAAAGGATGTTACTCCTCCTATAGATGTTCTACCATCCCTATCCCGTCTTAAAGATAAAGGGATAGGAAAAGGCAAAACAAGAGAAGACCATGCAGATACTATGAATCAGCTGTTTGCAGCCTATGCAAGGGGTAAGGAAGCAAAGGAACTTGCTGTAATCCTAGGTGATGCTGCATTAACTGATGTTGACAAACTTTATGCCAAATTTGCAGATGCTTTTGAAAAGGAATATGTTTCCCAAGGCTTTGATGAGGATAGAACTATAGAACAAACCCTCGATATAGGCTGGAAGCTTCTTTCCATTTTACCTAGAAGTGAGCTTAAGCGTATTAGGGACGAATACCTTGACAAATATCTACCGAAAGCATAAATAAAATTAGCAACATCAGCCCTAAAATTATATTGAACTTAATTGGCATTTTACATTAAGAATAAAAACTATGGATCAATAAATCCCTATGTTTTTACCTCTTTAGCTTTGTTCTAAAGTGGCAAATATATAAGTTCAATTAACAGATGTACATGTTTTCTCGAAGTCTTGGAAAATTGTATATACAGTGTTTTTCGAGAAATATGTAGAAGGAGAGAATTGTTATGGCACTTATGCGAGTTAACCCAACGAGAATGGAGCTCACTCGTCTTAAAAAAAGACTGAATGTTGCCCGAAGAGGCCATAAGCTTTTAAAAGATAAAAGGGATGAATTGATGAAGAAATTCCTTGAACTAGTCAGGACGAATAAGGAGCTCCGTGAAAAGGTTGAAGAAATGTTGATGACAGTACACAGGAATTTCCTTATAGCTAGAGCCGTCATGTCCTCGGAAAGTTTGGAGGCTGCACTTATGTTCCCAAAACAAAGTGTATCCCTTGAGGTGTCGACAAAAAACGTTATGAGCGTTGATGTCCCTGTACTTGAGTACAAGACCTCAAGTCCCGATGATACTGATATATACCCCTACGGTTTTGCAGCAACATCTGCTGAGTTAGATGGTGCAATAGGAACATTATCTAATGTCCTTCCATATATTTTAGAGCTTGCTCAGATGGAGAAATCAGCACAGCTGCTTGCGGAAGAGATAGAAAAAACCAGAAGAAGGGTTAATGCCCTTGAGTATGTTATGATTCCTCAACTAGAAGAGACCATCAAGTACATTACCATGAAACTTGATGAAAATGAAAGAGGTAATCTTACAAGGCTCATGAAGGTTAAGGACATGATGATTGAACAGGCTAGACAGGCAATGAATGAGTAATTTATAGCCATACAGATTTGTTGTCTGTATGGCTATTTTATTAATATTTTCTCTTGCTGCAAAACTAATTAGTATCCATATAAATATTAGGAAACCTATTACTATTATATAAGATAGTTTCATCAAATTGAATTTTTGAACTTGCAAATCTTCCAGTTTCATGCAAAACTTGCAATCCAGTTTCATCTTCGTTGAAAAGGCTTTGTTGTTCAGGTATAGTCTGTTCGCTTGAACGCCCATAGCGTCTGTGCCGTTCAAGACGAATTCTTTCCTCAAACCAAAAGAGCTTAGCCAAAAGATCCACTTTTTCATTTTCCAAAAGTGCTATTTTATCTTGTAATTCAGAAATTACATTTTGATCGGCTGAAACCGCTTGTTTTATAGTATTTTTTATGTGTTTATTGTATCTAATTTTATCAAAAATGCCATAGAAAAACAAAACATTTTTCGATTAAATTTCTCTAACTTAATTGTAAAATTAAAATTCACCCCTATTTTTGTGTAAATGGAATTTACAGATTAAGCTTTAAAAGTGGAAATCAATCCGCATTCTTTATGTATTCACCTTTGTAAAAAGTTTATATTTTTAATACATTATCTTCTTAACAGAAAGGGGTATTGCCATACGGTTTATAACCGATATGAACCGCCCCCATTTTTTAGTAAATTTAATTAAGTCACTTCAAAATCCTATACAATATCTCGAGCTCTAAGCCTACGATGTAAGCTTTTAAGCTTCCACGATAGGAACGTTGTTTTGCTATATAAAAACTGTAAATCTAAGTTTTATAATATCCCCTTGCATAATACCGTATTTATCAGAGTAAGACTTTGGTACAAACACCCCGTTATCTTCTAAAGAAATCTTCTCATTATTATATCCATTCCTTTCGCTTCGCTCAAGGCACAAAACGTAATGAAACCATTGACTCCTTTTGCGTAGCACAATATAATAAATTCAGATAGTGTC
>JGI24712J26585_10000295_pt1 | contig 42978 bp, 35 predicted proteins | sample BioPla3DNA2_FD_26585 | JGI IMG/M metagenome (IMG submission 26585)
CAGTGGAATATAATAATGTAGCAGGACGTATATACGATATACAAGGCTATGCCGTGCACGATGGGCCGGGGATTCGCACCACGGTTTTTACAAAAGGCTGTCCTTTGCGCTGCCTCTGGTGCCATAGCCCGGAATCTCAGCGCCATGAATTTGAAATGGGCTATTTGCCGGTGAAGTGCATAGGCGCGGATGTTTGTCAAAACGCGTGCCTGGACGCCTGTCCCGAGGGCGCAATATCAAGGGATGAAGCAGTTGAGGCCCTTGACGGGTCAGGGCTTATACAGAAGATAAAAATTGACCGCTCTAAATGCAAAAACTGCCTGAAGTGTGCAGGAGTGTGTATAACCAAGGCGCTGTATTCATCAGGGTGGGATACAACGGTTGACCAGGTATTTGACCGGCTTATAAAGGATCGCGGCTTCTTCAAAAACGGCGGAGGAGTAACCATTTCCGGTGGGGAGCCTATGGCTCAGTTTGAGTTTACCTACAATTTGGCCAAAAGACTGAAGGATAGCGGAATACATATCTGCCTCGATACAACAGGCTTTGCAGCCGCGAGACTGTATGAAAAAATTCTGCCGTATATCGATTTGTTTTTATACGATATCAAGCATATGGACACTGATATGCACAGGAAACTCACGGGAGTCGGAAATGAACAAATCCTGCAAAACGCTCGCTTTTTGGCCGAACAGGGAGGTGCGCTGCAAATCAGGGTTCCTGTAATTCCAAAGCTCACCGATAAACAGACCAATCTGCGGCAGACGGCGGAATTTTGCCTATCCCTGGGCGAGGCTGTGAAGCTGGTGCAGCTTCTGCCATACCATAAAACGGGACGTATGAAGTATGACCGTTTGGGTTGGCGCTATAAGCTGGTTAATGTTGAACCCCCGGAAGATGAGTTCATGGACGAGGCTCTCGAATTGTTTCAGGGTTACGGGCTAAACTGCCAGTTGCATTAGTAAATAAAACGCGCCTGACAGGGCGTGAGAAGGAGCATATTATGACAAAGTTCGACATTCCTATCTCAGAGCGTATTAAAGGACTCAAAGCGAAACGGGAGCGCATTAACAAGGACATGCGCTTGAATTTCGAGCGCAATCGTATCATCACCGAGTACTACAGGACTCATGAGAACGAGTACCCGGTGCTGAAACGTGCAGGCTACCTCTATGAGTGGTGCGCGACACGAGAGATAAATATCGATGACGACGATATTTTTCTCGGCGATGCCGGTCCCCGCTGCCGCACAGTGCATTTTGATATTGAGCAGACCAGCCAAAGCTGGATACGCGGCTGTTTCGGAGACACCGATGAGCGGTTCCGCGCAGCATGGCAGGTGCCGGGCAGTGTCTGGGTGGACGACGAGGACCGAAAGTGGATACTGGAAGCCGCGGATTACTGGGAGGGCAAGGACATAGCCGCGACAGCTCGTGGGCTGTTTCCACCGGAGTTTTTTGCAAATGCCGGCCCATATATCAAAAATATGGCCGGTTCATATCCGGGACACTTCAACCCCAACTATGAGCGGGCGGTTACGGTAGGCTTTGGTGCGGTGCGCCAGACAGCCATGGAAAAACTGGAAGGGATTCGAAAGCACACTACCGCCGACAATGTACGCAGCGAACTGTTCTACCGCGGGATTATCAAGGTCTGTGACGGTATGATTCTCATGAGTAAGCGTTATGCCGAAGGATGCCGTAAAAAAGCTGAAACGGCGGAAACGCCCGAACGCAGGGCAGAGCTGCTCAAAATGGCCGATTCATGCGACTGGATTATTGAAAATCCCGCCAGAAACCTGTGGGAAGGCCTTCAAATCATATTATTCTATCAGAACCTTATTACTGCCGACGGAACACACTGGGCGGATTCTCCGGGGCTTATCGACAGCTTTCTTGGACCGTTGCTGGAAAACGATTTGAAGACCGGTGCCCTGACCCGTGAACAGGCCCAGGAACTATTCGATGCGTTCCTGCTTCAAATCGGCAATCAGATTATTATGTTCCCCAAACCCACTAATGATCAACTTATTGAGGCACACAAAAACGGAAAAACATTTTTTGATCTGCAGGGCGGCATGCAGAACATAGCGGCAGGCAGCCTTATCACCATTGGCGGCCAGAAAACTGACGGGACGGGTGACTACAATCTTGCCACCGAGATGATACTGCTGTCCTACTACCGGCTTCGTGTTGCCGAGCCAAGTCTCGCGCTGCGTATCAATAAGTATACTCCCGACCGTATTTGGGAGCTTGCCATAGCCTGTAGCAAGCGTTCCGGCGGTATGCCCCAATTCAACAACGACGACGTGATTATTCAGACAATGCTTGATAAAGGCGTGCCGCTGGAGGATGCCAGACGATATGCCGTATTCGGCTGTGTTGAGCCGGCAATCAGCGGCAAGGAGTGGTCGATGGCGAGCAACTGCGGCGGCTTCGGAGGCGGTTCAAGCCTTATTAACATACTCCAGTATGTGATTCACGGCAACGTCAACCCAATGACAGGGGTCCCGGGGATGCTGCCGTGCAAAAAGCTGTATGAATACGAGTCCTTTGAGGAATTAAAGGCGGAGTTTGAGCGGCAAGTCAAGTTTTATATTGACTATCAGGCAAGGCTTTACCACTTTGCCGCCCTTGTATTTGAGACAGCATGGCCGTGTCTTTCCGCCTCTGTTATGACCGAGGGCTGCGTGGAGTCTGGTAAGGACGTCACCTGGGGCGGAGCCAAATACAACGGCATGGGATCCATGTTCAGCGCGGTTGCGACAGTAGGTGACAGTCTGATGACTATCAAGAAGCTTTGCTTTGACGATAAGACAGTATCTGCGCGTGAGCTGTATGACGCGCTGTGTGCCAACTGGGAGGGTTATGAGCTGCTCCGCCAGAGAATTCTTAACGAGGTACCCTTCTACGGCAACGATGACGATGAGCCCGACTCTATTGTTGTATGGTTTACCAATCTATGGGCGGACTATTATAATTCGAGGCCGGGAGTAAATAACGGGACCAACAACTGCGGCGCTCTGGATCTCTACTGGGTTGGAACCGGAAAAATGACGTGGGCAACACCGGACGGCAGAAAAACCGGTGATCCCCTGTCGCCGTCAAGTGACCCGCGTCAGGATGCCGTAAAGAACGGACCATTGGCGTATGTGAAGAGCGTTGCGAAGATGCCGTGGGATAAGATGCGCTGTGGCGGTGCGATTAACCTGCGCTTTGATGGCAACTCAGTGCGTGGTGAGGATGCCATATCCAAGATTCGGGAGCTTATTACATCGTATTTTGAAATGGGAGGCATCCAGTTCCACTTCACGGTGGCGGATACTGCCGTTTTACGTGCAGCCCAGAAGAACCCGCAGGATTATCAGGACCTAATCGTGCGTATTGCGGGCTTCTCCGCCTACTTTACGCACCTACCCTTTGACGACCAGGAGAACTATATTGCCAGATACGAGCTTGGAGTGTGACAGGGGCAATCTGCTATTGCCATACCCCGTTATGGTTTAGTTCTTTGGATTAAAACCAACGGCAAAGCACCGGAATTTGCATTATCCAATGCAGATACCGGTGCTTTTTCTTATATTGAAGTATATTTAAAGAGACGCCTGATGAATTTTTTAAATCCAACGGAAAGGGCTTATGACATTCCATCCAGAGGGCCGGGGGTCCTCCGGCATCAGGCAGTCAATCAACTCCTCTTAAACGGAAAAAACAGGTTTAATTTGCCTGTCAAAAGAGTAAATTTGCTCTTTTTGTAAATGCGTTTCGCAAAACGCATTTGTTCAGTGGACATTACCTATAATCCGTCTCGCCTGGCCATTTGAGCTTGGTGCTTCAGGGAATTGGAATAAAATCGCATCAAAACTACCTTATTATCAACCTTTCAAAAGATTTTATATATAGGTGAAAGGTTCTTTTGCATCTATAAATGTCACAGGCAGTTCCGGCATTAGGGGCTGCAAACACTGGGCTAAATGTTTCATGCCCCATTCCTCGCTTCTCTCATGCCCAATGATAAGGAGAGCTTTTTTAAAGCCGAGCATCTGGGCGTCGTTGACATATGCGCACAGAGTCCATTCCTTAATTTCGCCGCAGACCATAACGTCAATATTGTTTTTGCGCATTACCTGCATTGGCATTTCCTCTGAGCCCAGTCCGGTGCTGCCGGCGCCCACCAGAATCCCAATACGGGAGCACTCCATGTCCGGGTCGCCTATAATACGGACAACCGGTATACGCAGCTTTTCCTTGAAGTATTCCGACAGGGCTCTGAGTGTTGTTTTGGGAATATCATAATAGTCATTGAAGAAGGCTGTGAAGTCCTCTGATTTTTCCGTTCCATTTGACCGCCTGAATTTTTCCCAGCAAAGCTCCTTCAGCAGGCCTTCATAGATTTCGTCGGGATTTTTCATATGCATGTGGTCGTGATATCGCCAGATTACGATGCCGTTTTCTTCAAGCAGCCGTTTTTTCGCAAGATACACCGGGTCGTCCGCCAGCCAGTCCGTCATGTCCTGCCCCGTGAAGTATGTGGGCTCGTGGGTGATTATCATGTTCGAGCCCAGTTCGGCAGCCTTTTTTATCACATCTACTGTCGCCATAAATGTTGTGACAACTCCCGTGACTTCTGTTTCCGGCAAACCGGATATGTATCTGTCACAGGTTTCAACCAGCTTAAAGGGGATTTCAGAATAGGCTATAATTGTGTCCACCACTTGCTGAGCGTTCATTGCATTTTCTCCTGATTTTAAAATATTATATTACACCAAATTATACATAAAACATCTTTTTATGCTAAAATGTACAGGACCCGGGCTCAATGGCACGTAATAAGATTGAAATCTATGAAGGTGACATGTTGCTTGAAATGCTGGTTTTTTATATGTACGGTCATTATTGAGCAATAAAAGGGTATTTTATTCCTTATGTATTCGCACTTTCCATTTACGGACAAAAAGTATTTCAGGCGGTCAATCAAATGTATAATGCGAAAGCATTTGTTCGGTGGACATTATTTAGTATTAAGAAGTTGTTAAATTTATAGGTGTGGACGGGCGGAGGATAATGACAACGGCATCAGAGTAAAAAGCTGCACAAAAAAACAGTTACAGGGAACAAAAGGCATTGTTGTCACGTCAATCATTTACAATAGGCCCAAAAGAGTTGCCCCTGCATTACATTAACTAATTTAGTTTATTTCGACAAGTTAACACAGCTTAACAGATTATTATAAATTATTATATAAAAAGCAAAAGCGCGATTGGCAGGCAATAATCCGGTCATAAAAATATAATAAGGGCGTCTTTTTTGCCACTGAGGAAAGGAGAAAATACATGTTTTACAGTATCTTGTTTCCCGCGCGAGAACAGCACGATGAGCCCAGACACTATGAAGAACCGAGCTACTTTAAGGATTTAAACCTTGATACGGTTTTCGCTCCCATTCTGATGGATGAGGAGGGGTTCGGCCAAAAGGTTAAAAAGGAACTGGGCCTTGAGAGCTTCTATTATACGCCGCTGCGTGACCGAAAGATAGTCGAATACCGGCAGGATATTATGAGGGAGCTTGAGAATGACAGACTGCGTTCCCTCATTGCCGGGTTTGTTGATACAATAAATAACATTCAAGGGGTTGTAAAATCAGTTCACAACTCTATAGAATCCACGATAAAATGGCAGGACAACTATCTGGTACGTGGACAGCTTTTGGAGAGTACGGAAAGATACAGCCAGGCGGTATCTTCACTGGCGTCCACGCTGTCGGGGATGAGTTTGCGCTCTGAGGGACTGCGCAGTTTCGTTGATTATCTTAAAGAATATCTTGAGTCAGAAAGGTATATCGAAATGTGCCGGCGCGCAAAAAAGCTCCGTGAAGAACTCTCCTCGGTGGAATACTGTATGCATATAAAAATTCCCACTATCCGTGTTCGCAGATATGAAGGGCAGAAAGATCAGGCAAAAGATTTGTTGGAGTTATTCTCAAAATTTAAGCAGGAAGACGTACATGATTTTCGCCGCAGCATTCCTGATGAGTCCCAGGACTTGCGTATGGAGGCAACTGTTTTGAATATGGTTGCCGTACTGTACAAAGAGATTTTTTCCGAGCTGGATGACTTCACTGAAGATTATTATAACTTTGCCGATGAAACAATACTGCGCTTTATAAAGGAGATTCAGTTCTACATCCTGTGGCTTGAACTGATAGAGCCCCTTCGCCAAAAGGGACTTAACTTCTGTTACCCGGAAATGAAAAACGAGTCAGAGAATATATATAGCCGCAAATGCTTTGATTTAGCTCTGGCATTAATGAATAAAAACGGCGATACCATAGTGACCAATGACTTTGAGATGCGCTCACCGGAGAAGATTATAGTCATAACCGGGCCAAACCAAGGCGGGAAGACAACCTTTGCGCGTGCATTCGGTCAGATACATCATTTGGCGTCGCTGGGATTATGTGTACCCGGATGTGAGGCAGAGCTATATCTGTTTGACAGGATATTGACGCATTTTGAGCGGGAAGAAGATCTGACCAACTTAAGCGGAATGCTGCAGGATGACCTTATGAGGCTCCGGGATTTGTTTGATAAAGCAACCGGCGAAAGCATTATTATCATAAATGAGATTTTTGGCTCCACCACATTTATGGATGCCCTGTCCCTGGGCAAGCGGATGATGACTGCCCTTGACAGGCTGGACGCCTTGGCGCTGGTCGTGACATTCCTTGATGAGCTTGCCACCCATAGTCCGAAGACAGTGAGTATGATGAGCACTGTAGATGAGGAAGATCCAGGTAAAAGAACCTTCAAAATCGTGCGAAAGCCACCTGATGGTCTTGCATATGCTATGCATCTGGCTAAAAGGCACGCGGTTACATACGAGCAGATAATCGGGAGGTTGGCACAATGAGAGTATATCTGATGTTTCGCGAGGGCGCTAAAAGAAGCGACTTTGGAATAAATCCCTTCACCGGTGATTTGAAAAGTGATTTGGAGCTGGAACACATACTGAACAGTATGGCAAAGGGAGACAAAACCATCTTAAACATTTGTGAGTATGAGATGTTTAATCCCCTGCTGTCCCAGGAGGCGATAGAATACCGCCATGGGATTCTTGCCGACGCACTTCGAAACCCCAGTGCCGTGAGGCGGCTATATGCAATAGTGTCTGAAGCGGACAGTATAAGAAGGGCGTATATGTCATATACAAGCCTGGCCGAAGGCTTTCTCAACGCTGTGGAGCTTTTAAAGGCTTATCTCAAGCTGCTCAGGGATTTGCGTGAGGTGGCGGACAGAAAGCTGCAGGATTTTAAGTCCCGGGGCTTTAAAGACATGCTCGAAATGCTTAAGCGGGAGTTGACGGATGAGTATTTTGAAGAGGTAAGCAACAGCCTGCGGGAAATAAACAATGTGGATAATATACTGGTAAGCGCAAGGCTGGGAAGCCATCTGCAGAGTGTGGATTATACGCTCCGCCGCAAAGAAAAGGGGTTTTGGCTGCGCTGGTGTACAGCCACATCCTTTACTGCCAATGTGGAGAGAAATCCCAAGGAAATTGACGATATTTTCAATCGCCGTGAACGGGCCGTCAGCGAGGCTGCAAACATCCTGACATGGGCCGCCAGACATCTTGAAAGCTTCTTTAACATGCTGCGCAACGAGCTGGGGTTTTATGTGGGTTGCCTGAATTTGGCGGACGAAGTGCAAAAGATTGGCATGCCGATTTGCATTCCCGCCCTTTTACCTGTGAAAAGCGATGATCGCTCGTGGTGTGGTCTGTATGATATGAGCCTTGCTCTTATGACGGGAGCACCTGTTGTGGGCAATGAGCTGGATGTAAAGGGAAAGCACCTTTATATCATTACCGGCGCAAACCAGGGCGGCAAATCCACGTTTCTGCGCAGTATTGGGCAGGCTCAGCTTATGGCACAGTGCGGGATGCCGGTAGGTGCGGACAGCTTTACTGTACCCATCCGCCACGGTGTATTCACTCACTTTAAAAGAGATGAAGACAGCTATATGAAAAGTGGGAGACTTGACGAGGAACTTGAGCGCATGAGCAAAATCATTAAAAATATTAAAAGTGGCTCAATGCTTCTGATGAACGAATCCTTTAACTCCACCAATGAACGGGAGGGCTCGGAAATCTGTCGCCAAATCACACAGGCTTTAATTGACAGCGGTGTGGAGGTTATGTCCGTTACTCATATGTATATATATGCAACTGCTTTCCTTGAGGACAGCGGGGTGCAGTACCTGTGCGCGGAACGCCGTGAAGACACTGAACGCACCTTCAAAATTATTCCGGGAGAGCCGATGGAAACGGCTTTTGGAGAGGACCTGTACCAAAAAATCTTTGTTCAGGCTGGCAAGTCCCTGGAAGACTGGGGTAATGACAATAAGGAGCCGGTGTTGAAGGATGCATAATATAAATCGCAGTATAATCATGAGGCACCGGCACCCGATCAGTATACTGTGATTTGTGATCAGGCTGGACTTTATTAACAATAATAGGAGGTCATTATGAGGGTTCTGAGACTGGTAATTGGCATTGCAAGTGTTATTGCGTTTTTTATAATTTTTCTCAAATCGTGCGGTCAGGCACCGGATCCGGATACTGCTCAGCAGGTCAGCGGTATCGGGGGATTTATAATGGCAGCCCTGATATTCGCCGCCGGGGCGATTGGTGGAACAACGAGAAAAAACAAAATCACCTCTATCATAGCCGGTATAATATATCTAGTTGCGGCAGTAGTAGGTTTTTTAAAGATTGGTATGGTTGCAGATATGACAGTTTGGGCCATAGCCTCTGTTGTTGCCGGAGTCTTCTTCCTGGTTAGCGGTATTTTTATGAAAGACCTGGTTTACGGTGAAAAACCAAAGTTTAAATAGCGTACATAAATGCACAAGGGCGCTTCTTTTTGGGGCGCCCTTGTGCATTTTATTATAAATAATTAAGTTTTTACAATACTGTTAACATTCCTCGGCAATGGCTGCTGCTGCTTCTCTGGCCCATACCAGCGCTCTGGTGTGGCTGTTGCCGTTAAGTAACAGCGGATAGTCAACGCCGTGCAGACCGCCGGCCACGTTTCCCACAGCATAGAGACCGGGGATTGGATTTAGTTCCCTGTCCAGGATACGCATTTTCGTATCTGTCAGCGCTCCGCCAAATACATTTAAAATAGCCGGTCCGAACTTCAGAGCGTAATAGGGCGGCTTGTCAATGCTTGTGAGTAATTCGCTGCGTTTACCGTAGTCAAGGTCTGTGCCCAGCCTATATAGCTCATTATAGCGGTTCACCGTGGTTACAAACGTATCGACAGGCACTTCCATCTTTTCCGCAAGTTCCTCCAGAGTATCGGCAACATGGCATGCGCCCTTGCGTATGTAGGCATCAATGGCCTCCCTGACACCGTTGCTTTCATCCCATGGCTGGCCGTATTCTGCCAGCAGAGGCTCAGTGAATTGCCCGCCTGCCAAATGAACCCGCTCGCCTATCTCATCAAACCATTTACTGTCGAAAACCGAAAAAGCCCAATCGCCGTCACCCCACTGGGGCTGCATGAGAATTCTGATTGCCTTTGCCTGGGACCATGTGTCCTCGTTCATAAAACGCTCGCCACGGCGATTGACATGTAAAAAGAAAAAGCTGTACATGGCATAGGATATCAGGTGCAATGAAAGGGCCCAGGAAGGCTCCTCCATAGCCGCGCCGACCCAATAGGCCATCTTATGCCCGTCTCCGGTATTCAGCCCGGCAGGGAAATAGCCGTTCTTTTTAGGCTTGAGGGCAAGAGGGCAATATTTTGCAAGCATTTCAGGATCGCCCCCGATGTCGCCGGTTGCCAGTATAACCGCTTTTTTGCCCTTAAAGCGCCTGTATTTACCGTCATTACCCTTTGCGATAAAGGCGGTAACACGCCCCTGATCCTTTTCAAGGTACTCGGCGCGAGTGTTTCGTATTATCCTGTTGCCGCCCTCCAGAATAACCTCCTGCAGGATCTCGCAAAAGAGGAAAGCGCCAAAGGTCTTGTATTTGCTGCCTTCTTTTTTTTCAAAGAAGTGTGTGGCGGCGTATTCAGTGAATTGGGGTCCTTTGTAATATCCCCCGTACAGGCGCAACTCCGCCTCGCCCTTGGCCAGGTCAAGGAGCCACAATACTGCCTCCTCGCTTTTGTTAATAAAGAGCCATAGCAGATCCTCGTTGACCCGGCTGCCGCTGGTATGCATCCATCTGCGCGCAAATTCCTGTTTGTCTATTTTTATACCCAGCTTGCGCATCACGGGAGAGTCCAGACAGGCTATGTGTGCGCCGTGGGCAACGAGCCCCTTATATTTGTCGACAACTATGACGCTCATCCCCAGCTGTGTACATCGGGCTCCGGCGGCAAGCCCGGCAATACCGCCTCCTATTATGACCACATCGGCCTCTAGGATTTCCGCTATCTGCTCCTCCGGCACAGCCTCCGGAGGTGCCTCCCAGGAATACATGGGCTTTGATTTAATATTCTCTGGATCGTTGACGGAACCCACAAACAAAGAACGGTCAACAGGTTCAAATTCCATGCTCTCATTACTTGTTTTTTCGGTATCCAAGGTTCAGCTCCCCTTTCCGCGTTAATAAATCCACAGCGTTTTTGTGAATTTATAGTATCAGGATATGGACAAATTGACAATAGCAAACAGCGGAAAAGCGCAATCAGAATAGTATAAATGACTCAATAGCATACTAAATATATTAATATATGATATAATTATATTAAAAAATATTGTATAGAAAGAAAGTGAAAGCATTATATGGAGTCATTCAAATGGTTATGGGAAAACCTTAGCGGCTATCGAAAGCGGTATGTATTGTGTCTTGTCCTTTCTGTCATAATGCCTTTTTTTATGCTTGTGAATCCCACACTGCAGAGACAGCTGGTGGACAAGGTACTTGTGGGAGGAGACAGAGATCTGTTGATCCCTCTTCTTCTCATCATGGCAGGAATAACCCTGTCGCGATCGCTTCTCAACTATCTGTCAGTTGTTTTGGTTGAGTCCGCGTCTCTTGGAGTGATGTACAATCTTCGGACACGGGTTTACGGGCATTTGCAGAAAATGGATTTAAAGTTTTTTGACGATAACCCAGCCGGAGACATCATGACTATCATATCCAGCGATATTGACATAGTACGTCATAGCCTCGTATTTGTTTTCAGGCAAATCATATCGGGTATTTTACTGTTTGTTTGCGCCTCGGTATATTATTTTGTTATGAACTGGAAATTTGCCATCTGTATGATTGCTTTAACGCCATTGATATTTGTGGTGAGCATGATATACCGTACCAAGGTGAAAACAATCTATAAGGAATTGAGACAGAGGCTCTCAAAGCTCAATACGGTTGCCCAGGAAAATATTGAAGGAAATCGGGTTGTCAAGGCATTTGCCCGCGAGGAGTATGAGATTGAGAAATTCAATTTAAGAAGTTCAGCGTTCAGGGATCAGAATTTACATGCCCAATACATATGGCTTAAATATTTCCCGCTGATAGAGGGATTGTCTCAGAGCATGACAATCACAACTCTGCTCTTCGGCGGTATCTTTATGATAAACGGAGCTTTGACGCCGGGAGAGTTTATAGCTTTTAACTCCCTGTCATGGGCGGTGACCATGCCGTTTCAGATGCTTGGTCAATTATTTAACGACCTGCAGCGTTTTATTGCGTCCGCATCGAAGATAATGGATTTACTTAAAATTGAGCCCGGGATAAAAAACGAGCCTTCGGCAGACGCCCAGTCCCGGGTGAAAGATATAAAGACACCCGGAGATATTGAGTTTAGGAATGTGAGCTTTTCTTTTAGCGACGTAAAGGTGCTCCATGACATAAGCTTCCATATTAAGCCCGGAGAGACGTATGCCATAATGGGCGAAACCGGTTCCGGCAAGACGCTGATTGTCAACCTTATCTCCCGGTTTTATGATGCGCAGGAGGGCGCGGTACTTGTCGACGGTATTGATGTGCGTCAATGGGACCTGACGGAGCTTCGGCGAGGCATCGGCATGACAACTCAGGAGGTATTTCTGTTTTCCGATACTGTCGACAGCAATATCGCCTACGGGGATCTCAGCCTTTCTGAGGAAGAGGTGCGGCACTTTGCCGAGGTATCGGCGGCGCATTTTATTGATGACCTTTCTCATGGTTATCAGACGATAATAGGAGAGCGGGGGGTTGGACTCTCCGGCGGACAGAAGCAGCGGATTGCGCTGGCAAGAGCTCTGGCCATTAGACCGAGAATTTTGATATTGGACGACACCACTTCAGCCGTGGATATGGAGACTGAGAGATATATACAAAATCAGCTTGATCAGCTGGAATTTGAATGCACAAAGATTATTATTGCCCAGAGAATTTCTGCGGTTCGAAAGGCAGACTGTATACTGCTTCTTGAAGATGGCAGGATTGTGGAGCGAGGCTCCCATGAGCAGCTTTTGGCTCAGCGTGGCCGATACTATGAGCTGTGGCGTATACAGACAGGTGTTGACGAAGATGACAAGCAGCTTATGAATGAAATGGGGGTGAGCTTCTGATGGCTACTCCCCAGAGAAACAGATATGATATTGATGAAACGCTGCACAGCCCATTCAGTTTCAAGCACCTGCGGCGCAGTTTCATATACATACGCAAGCATATAAAGAAAATGACCAAGGCATTTGTGGCCTCCGCCGTGGCAAGCATTCTGGCCCTGTGTGTACCCCAGCTTGTACAGAGGGCTCTGGATGTGAGTGTTCCGAATAAGGACATCGGGGAGCTGGTCCTTCTTGCAGGTCTGGCGGCAATACTGATTATCACCACCATACTGCTGTCCCGACTTCGCGCCAGGACGCTCACCGAGGTAGGACAGGATATTATTTTTGAGATACGCAACGATCTGTTTACCCATATGCAGAAGCTTCCCTTCACATATTATGACGACAGGCCTCACGGGAAAATTCTGGTGCGCGTTGTGCAGTATGTAAATTCGGTAGCCAACATGCTCTCAAACGGTATAATAGACTTTATACTTGAGATAGTAAACCTGATTTTTATTATTGTGTTTATGCTCATAACCAATGTGAAGCTAACCCTTGTGGTACTTGCAGGGCTTCCGATTTTGTTCTTTGTACTGTTTACGATTAAGCCTGCCCAGCGCAGGGCATGGCAGCGCGTCAGCAATAAAAACTCAAATTTAAACGCATACGCGGCGGAAAGCATCAACGGTATGAGGATTACCCAGATTTTTACCCGTGAGAACAAGAACGCAGAGATATTTGATAGGCTCGCCCGGGAATACCGCTCGGCCCATTTCAAGGCGGGGCTTATATCAAACCTTGTACAGCCCACCGTTGACAATATTTCGCAGATAATTTTCAGTTTTCTCTATCTTGTCGGCGTGCTGTGGAGCTACCCCATGGTAAGCCTCGGTGTGATTTTTGCTATGGGCAACTACTCATGGCGTTTCTGGCAGCCTATAAACAGACTGTCACAGATATACAACCAGTTTCTAAATACAATAGCCTATCTGGAACGCATTTTTGAAACCATGGACGAGCCTGTCATGATAGAGGACGCTCCGGATGCCTATGAGTTGCCCGGGATAAACGGACAGGTAGTTTTCGAGAATGTAACCTTTGGCTACACAGAAGGCGAGAATGTGCTTGAAAACCTGAGTTTTAAAGTAGAGCCAGGCATGAGCGTGGCCCTTGTGGGTCCGACGGGAGCGGGAAAAACCACAATTGTGAATCTGCTTTCACGTTTTTATGATCTCAAGGACGGGCGTATCCTCATAGACGGGCATGATATTTCAAAAGTAACCCTGGACTCGCTGCGCAGGCAAATGGGCATAATGCTGCAGGACAGCTTTATATTTTCCGGAACAATTGCCGAGAATATCCGATATGGGCGGCTGGACGCAACCCTGGAGGAGATGGAAGCCGCCAGCGCAGTAGTGCATTTAAACGAGTTTATTGACAAATTCCCGGAGCGCTATGACAGGGAGATCAAGGAGCGGGGAGGTCGCCTGTCCCAGGGGCAGAAACAGCTACTGGCTTTTGCGCGGACAATTATATCTGACCCGAAGATTCTCATACTGGATGAGGCAACCTCCTCAATAGATACGAAAACGGAGCTTTATGTGCAGAAGGGCATAAACCATCTCCTTGCCGGTCGCACAAGCTTTATAATTGCCCACAGGCTGTCTACAATAAGAAACTGTGACTGCATAATGTTTATTAAGAACGGTGGCATTACGGAATGTGGAACCCATGAGGAACTGATGGAGAAAAAGGGTGATTACTTCCGCATGTATACTTCTCAGCTTATGGAGCTCTGAGATGGATTAATGCCCACTGAACAAATGCGTTTTGCGAAACGCATTTGNAAAAAGAGCAAAATTGCTCTTTTTGACGGGCAAAACAAACCTTTTTGCCCGCTTCAGATACATTGATTGACTACCTGAACAATTCAAAAACGCTGTCAAAGGATTGCTATTATTGCGTTTTTGAATTGTTCAGCAGTCATTAAATTAAACCGCATTTTATGCGGTTTGACGGCTTAAAAAGTCTGTGTCGGAAGAAGCGTGTTGGTATAGAAAAAACCAACACGCCATATTTTTGTGAAAAATTCTCAAAAAAACCCTTGACATTTATTAGGTACCTAAGTATAATACAGTCAAATAGTTCGGTACCTAAATAAATAGAGGAGGTTAAAATGTTTTTTTCAAAGGGAAATTTTAACACAGGAAGCATAACGGAGGCTGTAATGCGTCTTGACCGGGTCCTCAGAAGAAGGCCGCCCTTTGTGCCGGTAAAGCCGCGTGTTTCACACAGGGCGATGCGGCTGCTGCAAATAGTGTCTCATAATGAGGGGATAACCTCACGGGAGCTGGCCGAGCAGTTGGACATCCGCCCCTCATCCCTGACAGAGATGCTTGGGCGGCTGGAATCCGATAATCTTATCTCAAGGGAAAGGGACAGTCAGGATTTGCGCGTGTGGCGCATTTCCCTTACTGAAGACGGTAAAAAGCTGCTTGAAAAAGCCGCTGAACCCTGGAAAGCCCAGGATGATTTTTCAGACATATTGTCTGAGGATGAAATCAAAACCTTTCTGGAGCTTTGCCATAAGCTGTCGGACGGACTGGAGAAGAAGTATTCATCCGGAACAACCGATCACCCTGCCCCGAAGGGTCCTGTGCCCTGGGGCTTTGGTCCGCATTTTCACGGGCCGGGCAAATCCGGTAAGTTTGGCAAACCGGGTATGTGGCCTCCAAAGGGTAGTGACGGGTGGAACAAAAGTAAAGGAGGTGACCGCTGATGCCGCCAAAAAGCCCACCGCGTTTTCCAGGCGGTTTTGGTCCCTTCGGTATCCTTACCGATGAGGAGAAGTCAAATAAACCAAAGATAACTTTTGCGCTGCTAAAACGGATTTTTAGCTATCTGCTCCCCTATTGGAAGCAAATGATCCTTGTGCTTATAGCTATTTTGCTGGCGTCAGTATGCAGTGTCTATCCGTCCATCCTGACAGGAAAAATAATTGACGAAGGCCTGTATGGGCGCAATCTTGGTATTCTTATAAAGCTGATTTTACTCTGCTTTGGTGTTATAATCGCGTCTAATCTGATAAGTGTGGGCGAAAGTTATCTGAACACCTGGATTGCCCAGCACATTACATTTGACATGCGAAACAGGATGTTCAGGCATCTGCAGACTATGTCACAGCGGTTTTTCACCACAAATAATCAGGGTGACATAATAACCCGTATGACAAGTGATATTGCCGGTGTGCAGATGACAATCACAAATACATTGACTACCATTATCAGCAACATCATCACCCTGGTGGTAGCTTTGGTTGCCATGTACAGAATGAACTGGATTTTAGCTACCGTCGCAATTTTAATTGTGCCGCTGTTTTCACTGCCTACAAAAACCGTTGGCAAGCGTCGTTGGAAGCTGACTCAGAAGGCCCAGGAGTGTAATGACGAGATAAACGGAATTCTGAATGAAACACTGAGCGTCAGCGGTCAGATGCTGGTGAAGCTGTTTACAAACGAAGAATATGAATACAACAGGTATTATAACGCTAACCACCAAATGATAAAGCTGAATATCAGAGAAAACATGACCGGACAGGGATTCCGTGTGGTTATGAGTATTTTGACCAACATCGGTCCCATGATGCTGTACTTTGTCGGAGGCCTTTTGATGATAAAAGGCGGTGCTGACCTCACCGTCGGTGATATTACGGTAATGGTTACACTGCTTAGCAGGATCTATATGCCGGTCAATTCCCTCATGAACCTGCAGGTTGACATAATTCGCTCGATGGCGCTCTTCACCCGAATATTCTCCTATTTTGATATGCCGACGGAGGTGCAAAACTCGCCTAACCCAATAAAGCCGGAAAAGCTTTCCGGGCATATCGTTTTTGATGATGTGAGCTTCTATTATGAGGAAGGGCAGCCTGTACTTGACCATGTCAGCTTTGAGGTTCCGGAGGGCAAAACCGTCGCCATTGTGGGACCCTCCGGCGCAGGAAAATCGACCTTGATCAATTTAATTCCGCGGCTATATGACGTGACAGGCGGCCGGATACTCTTCGACGGATATGATCTGCGGGAGCTGGATCTCAGTTTGCTCCGCCGGAATGTGGGAGTTGTCACCCAGGACACATACCTTTTTAACGGCACAATAAGGGATAACCTGCTCTATGCAAAGCACGACGCTACCGATGAGGAGATTGAGGAGGCATGTAAAAAGGCCAATATTCATGACTTCGTAATGTCATTGCCCGAAGGCTACGATACCGTTGTTGGAAACAGAGGACTGAAGTTATCCGGAGGCGAAAAACAGCGTATGTCTATAGCCCGTGTAATGCTGAAAAATCCGGTGGTACTGATATTTGACGAGGCCACTTCATCTCTGGATTCCATATCGGAGAGCTTGATACAGGACGCTATAGATCCCCTGATTACCGGGCGAACCTCCATCGTAATTGCCCATAGACTCTCAACCGTTATGGCAGCCGACGAGATACTGGTTGTGAGTGAAGGTAAAATTGTAGAGCGGGGGAAGCACGCGGATTTGGTGCAACAGGGCGGGGTTTATGCCGAACTCTATGATACCCAGTTCCGCCGCGCTTTGCAGGATTATGAAACCCGCAGGAACGGGGAAAATGTATCTTACGAGGGAACTCCGGGTGAGGGGTGGAAATGGCAGCCATATAAAGAGGGCATGCCGGCGGATGGTACACCCATGCCTGACTTTCCGTTCCCTGCCGGTTTTCGCGGCACGCCGCCTTTTGGTGAAGGGGCTATATAAAATTTGTAAATGAAAAGCCGGGGGCGCTGTCCTGATACAGCTCTCCCGGCCTTCAGTTTTTTTAGTTAGACAGGTTCTATCGGGGTAAATAAATAATTGGATAAAAGATAATCTAAGCATAAAAATCATGATTGCCTATTGTTGAATAATAGACGCAGTTTTTAGTCGCCCAAAAATTTGTGGATTTACAGGGATTGAGAAAATAGAGACTGTCGCCCGCTGTTGAGGCTCCGTCCAGGCATAGCTTGGCCGCAAGGATGCTCTCCCAGGTGGGGTCATTATAGATAGTTCCGTTCGCTACCGGCTGAAACTGAACCCCCCATTTTAAATCAAAAATAACATCATAAATACTGTTGGGAAAATCGGGGTTATTTACTCTGTTTATAACTACATTCCCCACAGCAATTTTACCTTCCAGAGGCTCGCCGGCGCTCTCAGCGCTGATAATGCGGGACAGCCAGTATAAATCCTCGTCATCATAGTACTGTTCACCTGATAAAATTGCGTCGCTGCCGCAGGTTATATATACGGTCTTTGTATTGCTGTCCCAACTTACCTGTGCGCCCAGCGTTTTGGCAAGAACCCGTATGGGTACCATTGTGGAGCCGTTTATCAGCTTTACGCCGTCTTTTATATACAGCATCCGACCATTTGCCTCCATATAGGCTTTGCCTGGTTTTGCACAGGCATAGAGCCGGGGAGACCTTATTATGGCCTGACTGTTTTCCCATGCGACTTCTGCGCCGGGGTGCAGAAGATATGTAACCGCTCTGAGCGGAACATAAGTTGTGGAGTTAATCAGCGTTCCGGTGACATCGGTTGTCTTTCGGTCTATTACTAAAGGGATGGCCGAGGAGGCCTGGGCGCATGCCCTTTCAGGGAAAAGCACATGACAAAATGTCAACAAACTCAATACAAACACCCATGACAAAAGAAGCTTTTTCATTGAACTACCTCGCCTGCTGTAATCAAAATGTTACCTTATTGTAACCATTGGCGGCAATTTAAGCAAGGTGTAAGTTTTTCCAATACTGTCTGGTAAGAAAAAACAGGAGCGGCAGCAGTACTGCTCCGCTCCTGTGGATAGATAAAAGTATTATTGCTTAGGACCGATTATATTAAGCAGAAGGGTGAGAACAACAAATGCAATGGAAATCCACTTTGTCAATCTGGCTAGTTTTGAGTCCAGGGATTTCGATTTATTTTTTGACAGAAATGTATCCGCCGCACCGGCTATGGCTCCGGAGAGGCCGGCGCTCTTTCCGGACTGGAGTAAAACTATTACTATTATGGTTACAGCTGATAAAAGCTGCAGAATTGTTATGGGAAGAGACAATTGAAACATCCTTTCTGAAATCATTATGGCATGACCGCACTGGATTAAACTACGGGCACCATATAAAGTGGTTTTTTAGAAAAAGCTGTGATATTATCAATTCAAAATGGCTTTAATCAAAAATGCAAGCGTAAGTCATGATACCATAAAGAAAAACCGATTTCAAGGACAGGAAATATTTTTTATACATTTTTTTGAAAAGGAGCAATACCATGTATTTTGATACCCATGCACACTATGATGATGAAAAATTCGATAATGACAGGTATGAAATTCTGGATCTGCTGCCGGAAAACGGAGTTGAGCTTGTTGTAAACGCTGCCAGCGACCTGGTGTCGGCAGAAAAATCCATTATTCTTGCCGCCAGGTATGATTATATCTATGCCGCCGTGGGAGTGCATCCTCATGAGGCAAAAACCTTTGATTTAAATACCATATCAAAGCTGAGAGAGCTTAGCAGACACAAGAAGGTTGTGGCAATAGGCGAAATCGGCCTTGATTATCATTATGACTATTCCCCGAGGGAGGAGCAGAGAAGGGCGCTGTATGCCCAGATGGAGCTGGCGCAAGAGCTTGGTATGCCTGTTATTATCCATAACAGAAAGGCGCATGAAGACATTATGAAAGCCATTAAAGCCTTTCCGGGAGTAAAAGGAGTTTTCCATTGCTATTCCGGAAGCCTGGAGATGGCCCGGGAGATTATCGATCTCGGATGGTATATATCTTTTACCGGTTCTATAACATTTAAAAATGCGAAAAGGGCTCCGGAGATTGTAGCGTGGTTGCCTGAAGACAGGATTATGATAGAAACCGACTGCCCATATTTGACTCCCGTTCCCAAACGCGGTGAGAGAAACGACTCGAGGAATCTGCCTCTGATTGCCTCTGCCGTTGGCCGCATAAGGGGAATAACAAGCGAGGAGGCCGCAAGGCTTACCCTGGAAAACGGCAGAAGGTTCTTTGGAATATAACAGTCATACGGAAATGAAAAACCATATAATAAAAACCTGCTTTATCGGGCGGAAACCATGCAGGATATAGACTTTATCTCTAAACATGTTATTTAGCTTGCCCCCGCCTTGCATTTTGAAATAAATAGGAATATAATCAAGTCTATCTCATTAATCGGAAAGCTTGCCCTGTGACAATTTGCAAAGGGAGAGGGAAATTCCACCAGGGCAGTTTAGCGAAATTCAGCAACATGTAAGCTTTGTTTATTGGAAAGCTAAAAGGCCGGCAACTTTAGCCGATGTCAGGCCGTTAAGCCCAGAGTATGAGCAAAAAATGCTATAGAAAACGTAAATTTAAATATGGTTGCGACTGTATGACTCCCTAGTGCGAGTTTTTCAGGCAGAGCGGAGGCTATTAATTATACCGGCAATCGGTTAAAAAATGGGCTTGTGCCTTTTCCGATCGGAAGTGGAGGTTCACATGGTAAATGAGGATTATATGCGCCTGGCTCTTGAACTGGCTGCCGAGGCCCTCGCTGATGATGAGGTTCCCGTAGGGTGTGTTATAATAAGAAAAGGTGAGTTGGTAGGAAAGGGAAGAAACAGGCGGGAAAAGCAAAAAAATGCTTTGGCACACGCTGAAATCGAGGCAATTAACGAGGCCTGCTTAAAGCTTGGAGGATGGCGGCTTCCCCAGTGCAGCATGTATGTTACCCTGGAGCCCTGTCCGATGTGTGCCGGCGCAATTATAAACGCAAGAATCGAAAAGGTCTGTTTCGGGGCTTATGACAGCAAATCAGGCGCCCTTGGCAGTGTTTTGAACCTTTTTGAACATGAGTTCAATCATAAACCGGATATTCAGGGAGGAATACTTCGGGAAGAGTGTTCAAAGCTTCTGACAGAGTTTTTCAAAAATCTAAGGCGTTCAAAAAAATAAATTCAAATATTTTACAAATATCATGTTTTATGATATACTAATAATTCATCAGGGGAAAAGAGCCGGGATGGAGGTAAAGGGACAATGGCAGCAAGCTTTTATGCGCTGATTGCACGCATGCGGCTCATAAAGCGCTGGGGGCTTATGAGGAACAGCTATGAGGAGAATATACAGGAGCACTCTCATATGACCGCTGTCCTTGCCCATGCTCTTGCGGTAATAAGACGAGATGTTTTCGGAATGGATGCGGACCCGGACAGGGTTGCTGCCGTGGCACTTTTTCATGATGCCTCCGAGATTATAACCGGGGATATGCCTACCCCCGTCAAATACTATAACCCGGAAATTATGCAGGCATATAAACAGGTGGAGCACCTGGCCGGGCAAAAGCTGCTTGAACTTTTGCCGGACGAGCTGACCGGGAGCTACAAGGAACTCCTTGATTGCAGGGATGAGAATATAAAGAGGCTGGTCAAGGCTGCCGACAAGCTGTCAGCCTATATAAAATGTGTTGAAGAGCGCAAGGCGGGAAATGAGGAATTTAAGTCTGCCGAAATGCAGATAAAGAAAATTCTCGATAGCCTTGATATGCCCGAGGTCAAATATTTTATGGAAAAATTTATGCCGGCTTTCGGCATGTCTCTGGACGAATTAACCTTATAACCATAGATAATATCATCAGTAACTGTACGGAATGGACGGATATAAATGAGAGCGATAGTAACGGTTATCGGTAAGGATAGAGTGGGAATAATCGCTGCCATATGTTCAGTGTTGGCGAAAAACGGTGTCAATGTGCTGGATATAAGTCAGACAGTACTCCAGGAGTATTTCACCATGATGATGCTGGTGGACTTATCCGGGTGTGAAAAGACCTTTGCGGAGCTGACCCGCGTTTTAAATGAGGAAGGTGAGCGGGAAGGGCTTTCAGTTCGCATTCAGCGTGAGGATATTTTTAAGGCCATGCACCGCATATAGGTTCAGGCTTTATCGTGTCTTATAGTTTACCCTACATGAATGGATGGTTGATGTGATAAATATCGGGGAAATACTCCAGACGATAGAGATGATAGACCAGCAGAACCTTGATATTAGGACAATTACAATGGGAATATCACTGAGAGACTGTTCCCATCCCGATATCAAGAAAAGCTGTGATAAAATATATGATAAGATAACGACTCTGGCCGGCAGGCTTGTCGAGACGGGTGAAGAGATTGAGCGGGAATTTGGTATTCCCATAGTAAATAAAAGAATCTCGGTAACTCCGCTGGCACTTGTGGCAGAGAGCAGCGATGGGGACGATTTTGTGCCTTTTGCTCTTGCTCTGGAAAGGGCAGCAAAAGAGGTTGGAGTTAATTTTATTGGAGGCTTTTCCGCCCTTGTCCACAAGGGATTTACCAAAGGAGACAGGAAACTCATAGCCTCCATTCCGGAAGCTNTGGCCCGCACCGAAAGGGTTTGCTCCAGCGTGAATGTGGCCACAACCAGAGCGGGGATCAATATGGATGCGGTCAGGCTTATGGGAGAAACCATATTAAAATGCGCGCATGCTACAAGTGAAGCTGGCGGTATCGCATGCGCAAAACTGGTGGTTTTTGCAAACGCGGTAGAGGATAACCCTTTTATGGCAGGCGCTTTTCACGGAACCGGGGAGCCTGAGTGTGTTATCAATGTGGGTGTAAGCGGACCGGGAGTCGTTCATATGGCCCTGAAATCCTGTGCGGGGGAACCCTTCGACGTGGTTGCGGAGACGATTAAAAAGACCGCGTTCAAGATTACGCGCATGGGTCAGCTTGTGGCCAGGGAAGCCTCCAAGCGGCTTGGCGTCCCCTTTGGTGTGGTGGATCTCTCCCTTGCTCCGACACCCGCCATCGGTGACAGTGTTGCGGATATTCTTGAAGAAATGGGTCTTGAGAGCGTCGGAACCCATGGCACTACCGCGGCCCTTGCCCTTCTCAATGATGCTGTTAAGAAAGGCGGGGTCATGGCCTCCGGTCATGTGGGAGGATTGTCGGGCGCTTTTATACCGGTAAGCGAGGACGCGGGCATGATAAGGGCCGTCAATCGGGGTTCGCTGTCCATTGATAAACTGGAGGCGATGACATGCGTATGCTCAGTCGGACTTGATATGATTGCTGTTCCCGGAGATACCCCTGCGGGCACAATATCAGCAATAATAGCCGATGAAGCGGCCATTGGAGTTATCAACAACAAAACAACAGCGGTTCGGATCATACCTGTTCCGGGTAAAACTGTGGGGGACAGCGTTGATTTTGGAGGGCTTTTGGGCAAAGCCTCTGTTATGCCTGTAAACCAATTCTCATCAGATGCTTTTATCTCAAGGGGCGGAAGAATTCCCGCGCCCCTTAACTCCCTCAGAAATTAGGGTGGACAGATTGAAAAAGGATGAGTTGCCCAAAGTAATTGTAATAACCGGACCCACAGCAACCGGAAAAACCAGGCTGGGTATTCTGCTGGCAAAAAAATATGGTGGGGAGATTATTTCCGCCGATTCAATGCAGGTATATAAGGGCATGGATATCGGCACGGCAACACCCGATACACAGGAGATGGACGGGGTGCCCCACCACCTGATCAGCACGGTTGAACCCACGGAAAGCTATTCAGCCGCCCGTTTCGTTAAGGAAGCCTCGGAAATTGTCGATAATATTATAAAAAGGGGGAAAATTCCTTTTATAGTCGGTGGTACAGGCCTGTATATTGATTCCCTTTTATATTCAAGGAGCTTTATGGGCTCAAATCCTCAGCTGAGAAAGGAATTTTCCGAAAGGTATGACAGGGAAGGCGCCCAGGCAATGTTTGATCTGCTTTCCAAATGTGATCCCGAGAGTGCAGGGAGGCTGCACATAAACGATAAAAAGCGAATTGTAAGAGCATTGGAGGTATACTATAGCACCGGAAAGACAATATCCGCCCACAATCTGGAGTCAAAGATGAGAAAACCCGTATATGATGCTCTGTGGATTGGGCTGAATTACAAAAACAGAAAAGAACTGTATGAGAGGATAAATAAAAGAGCAGATAATATGATTGCCAATGGGCTTGTGGATGAAGTAAAGGCTCTTTTGGCCTCGGGGGTAAGCAGAAACAGCACAGCCATGCAAGCAATCGGGTACAAAGAGATAGTCGCATACGTTGATGGTGAGATGTCACTGGATGAAGCTGTGGAAACCATCAAGCAGCAGTCAAGAAGATATGCCAAACGTCAGATTTCCTGGCTCAAGGGAAAACGCGGCATCAACTGGATTATATGGGAAAATGGGCCTGAATATCAGAAAGCTTGTCACTGTTCGACAAAATTCGTAGAAGATTATGGTATACTTTAACAAGCAACACTGAAGGATAAAAAAACCATAAAGAGTTCTTGTCCCCATGGACAGGCTTTGAAAGGATGTTTAAAAAATGCAGAAGAACATCAATTTGCAAGATACCTTTCTCAACCAGGCGAGGAAAAACAGAATTCCTCTCACAATGTTCTTAATGAACGGCTTCCAGCTCAGGGGAGTGGTAACAGGATTTGATAATTTCACCGTGGTGCTGGACAGTGAAGGCAAACAGCAGCTTATTTATAAGCATGCGATCTCTACAATCATTCCAGTGTATCCCATCAGTTTCCCCGAACCGGAGGACGAAGAGAACTGAACTGTAAACTATTCAGGAGGACTCCATGAGGCGCGGCAATTTAGCTTTCAGAGTTGTAACGGCATTGTTTTTTATTGCGGTACTTGCGTATATTGGAGTCTACTTATACAACTCCATCGAAAATCCATTTACAACAACCACAGCGGTCTCTCATACGATATATGACAGTACGGATGTGGAAGGGATACTGGTCAGGGATGAGATTCCCATCCGAACCGAATATGAAACAGTCTATGTTGCGGCCCAGGAGGCAAAACGGCTTTCCAACAACGGTATAATTGCATATACATATTCCAGCCAGAGGGATTTTGACAGAGCCGTGGAGATACGCAATATTAAAGCTCAGATTGAATACCTCGAAAGCTTCGGCAGGGAATTGGATACAAATGATCAGCTACAGCTGAAAAACCAGCTGAAAAAAGGGATTGTGGAGATGAAAAAGAATGTTCAGGGACGCCGGCTGGCGTCTTTGGAAGCCATGTCTTTAAATCTAAGGACTCTTGCCTTTTTTGATGGCAGTAATGGGGCGGAGATTGAGCAATCCTTATCGGAACTTAACCACAGGCTTTCTGAGCTGGGTACCGAGCACTCGAATGGGGCGGGGAAAATAACCGCGCCCTATTCAGGCCTGTTTACGGTGAATGTTGACGGGTTTGAGCACATTTCACCTGACGATTTGACGGACCTCACCTGTGTCGAATTATCCGCGTTACTTGAAGAGGACAGTGTGGCCCAAAACAATGTGATAGGGAAGATTGTGCGGGGTATAAAATGGTATTACGCGGCAATTATTAAAGCCGGAGAAGCAAAAAACCTATCCATCGGAGGTACGGCCCGCCTGATTTTTGGGAAATATTATAACCGGCAGCTGGATATGGTGGTTGAAAGCATAAGCGATATTGAAAACGGAGCTTGTGTTGTGGTGTTTTCATGTGATTATGCCCTTGCCGATACCATAAGCATGCGCAGACAGTCCGCCGAAATTCTCAAGGCAGTGTACAGCGGGATTAAGGTACCCAAAAAGGCAGTACGTCTTGACGAAAACGGCGATGAATGTGTATATGTTGTGACGGGACCCCGCATGGAGAAGAAAACAATCAACATAATATATGAGTTTGAGGGCTTTTACCTGGTAGCTGTCGACAATGAAAGAACAGATGCACTCCGAATCGGAGATTCCATTATAGTCAGCGCCAAGAACCTTTATGACGGCAAGGTCGTGGGCCGTTAGGAGGTTCCATGGAGATTCTGTTAAAATAGTAAAATGGAGATTGACAGGTAAAAGGGCTGCCCGATAACCGGCAACACCTTCATTTCCCATTTATTATCAATTTATCTGCAGGTAGTACTATGGAGGATTAGCTTGAGGATTTGTGACAATATAAAAAGAATTAGAGATATGATTGCCCAGGCCGCTCTGAGAGCAGGGCGGAACCCGGATGAAATAAAACTTATAGCGGCATCAAAAGCGAAAACCCCCGAGCTTATCAGAGAAGCAGTTGCAGCAGGTGTTGATGCCGTTGGCGAAAACAGGGTACAGGAGATGGTCAGCAAAATAAGCCAGGGGGCATATGAGGGCACCCCTTTGCATTTTATTGGGCATCTTCAAAAAAACAAGGTCAAGCATGTCGTTGGCCAATGCGATTTAATTCAATCAGTGGATTCCCTTGAGCTCATTAAACTGATCGATAAAAGAGCAAAAATGTATGGTATCTGTCAGGACATCTTGCTTCAGGTGAATATAGGAAAGGAACCTCAAAAAAAGGGTTTTTTGCCCGAACAGATTGAGGAAATAATTGATTTGGCAAAGACATATACAGGAATAAATATCAAGGGACTGATGGCAATACCCCCAATTGCGCTTAAAAAAGGGGACAACAGGATATATTTTGAGAAAATGAATAAGCTTTATGTTGACATAAAGCAAAAAAGATACGATAATATTCATATGAATTATCTATCGCTGGGTATGAGCGGCGATTTTACCGATGCTATAATATCGGGTTCGAATATGGTAAGAATAGGAACAGCCATATTTGGCAGCAGAGTGTAGGCTGCCCGGCGGAATGGAGTTTCAAATGGGACTTTTAGACGAACTTAAAAGGCTGGCAAGGCCTTATGACGATGACGACGATTATGAAGATTTCACACCTAAGGCGCGGGAGAGGATACCAGTACCCCACAGACCTGCGGCAGTTTCTCACAGGTCGATTGATGAAGAGGACAGGCGCAACAAGGTAGTCAACATCCATGCGACAACGCAGCTGCAGGTGGTTCTGGTTAAGCCTGAGCGATTTGAAAACTCAGCTGAGATAGCCGATCATCTAAGAGACAAGAGAACAGTTGTCCTGAATTTGGAATCTACAAACAAGGATATTGCCAGGAGAATACTGGATTTTCTCAGCGGCGTAGCCTATGCGCAGGACGGCAAAATAAAAAGAGTAGCGGTGAGCACCTACATAATCACACCGTATAATGTAGATATACTCGGCGATCTTATAGATGAGCTCGAAAACAATGGTTTATATTTTTAAGCTCGGTGGTACGGTACCTGAAATATGCGGCTAACGGCTTTGAGCGGTAATATATATTCGCATACCGTTTCACAGCAAAATATGTATATTTACTGATACTGTGAAGCTTATGTGCAAAGAAAGGGATGGTTGGGCGTGCTGACTCCTCAGGATATAAAAAACAAAGAGTTTACCAAGGCGTTATTTGGCGGATACGATATGGCGGCTGTTGATGATTTCCTCGAGGTTTTGCTGGAGGATTACAGTTCGCTGTACTATGAAAACGCGAAGCTGAAGAATAAGCTGAAGGTGCTTGTTGAAAAGGTTGAGGAATATCGTTCCACTGAGGATGCCATGAGGATGGCACTTCTGACTGCTCAGAAAATGTCCAAAGAAATTGTTGACGAAGCAACAAACAAGAGCCGCAGTATGGTAGAGGAAGCTGAGGCGGCCGCCAGAAGCAAAATCGAAGAGCTGCGAATAGAGATAGAAAAGGAAGAGCTAAGGCTTGAAGCAGCCAAAAAGGCCACCGCAGACTTTGTGTCAGCCTCCGATGAGGTGTGCAGAAGGCACATGGAGTTCCTTTCAAGCATCGGAAAACTTATGGTAAAAATTGAAAAGGAAAAGGAGCCTGAGCCCCCAAAAGCGGAACAGCCGGCAAATCAGGAGGAAAAGTTAAGCGAGACGGCGAAAACCATTGAGGATTCCGTTGCAAAAATATACGAAAACACAATACGGTCCGAAGATTCGGAAAGCGTTAGCCGGCAGGATGATTTTATAGATATTGAAGAAACCGGGTTTGGAGATGTGAAGGGGAATATGCAGGAGGATGAGTTTGACGGGGATGCGAAGGTTTTCACTCCTGTAAACAAAAAGGCTTCAAAAAAAGAGAAGACAGAGGAGAAATTCAACATCAGAAATCTGCAATTTGGCACAAATTATGAACGCGAGGAGTAATAAAGCGTTTTTGAAGCAAATAATTTTATTGTAAAATAAAATTATTGTTACAAGAAAACTGTGCGAGGCTGTCTCAATTAAAAATGAGACAGCTTTTCGGGTATAATAAAGGATTAGATTATGGAGGGAAGATACAGACAATGTCCCAGGATTACAATGCCACATTAAACTTACCGAAAACCGAGTTTCCAATGCGTGCGGGGCTTCCAAAGAGAGAGCCGGGCATGCTTGAGGAATGGTACAAGAAGGATATCTACGGCAAGCTCATTGAAAAGAATAAGAAAAAGCCATTATTCGTTGTTCATGATGGTCCTCCTTTTTCAAACGGTCATATTCATATGGGCACATCCATGAATAAGGTGCTCAAGGACTTTATTGTCCGGTACAGGAACATGGCAGGATACTGCTCTCCCTTTACTCCCGGCTGGGATAATCATGGCATGCCCATCGAAAGTGCCATTATAAAGAAAAATAAACTGGATAGAAAGAAGATGTCTGTATCGGAATTCCGTGATGCATGCCGGGATTTTGCAGCGGACTTCGTGGAGATACAAAAAAAGCAGTTTATGAGACTCGGGGTACTTGGAGACTGGGAGCATCCCTACCTGACAATGGACCCCGAATATGAAGCCCTTGAGGTAAAAGTCTTCGGCGCAATGTACGAAAAGGGGTATATTTACAAGGGACTGAAGCCTGTATACTGGTGCACCCATGATGAGACGTCCCTGGCTGAAGCTGAGATTGAGTATGAAGATGACAAGTGTCACTCCATATATGTAAAATTTAAGCTTATAGACGATAATGGCAAGCTGAGCAGTATCTGCAACCCTGAAAAAACATATTTTATAATATGGACCACTACGCCTTGGACGCTTCCGGGCAATCTGGCGATTTCCCTTAACGGTGATTTTGAATACGCTCTTGTAAAAGAGCCTTCAGGGGATGTCTATATCATAGCTGAAGAGCTTGTTGAGCCTGTCGCAGAGGCAGCCGGGCTGGACAGCTATGAGATAATCGGAAAGCTCCCTGGCACGGAGTTTGAGCTTATGACGGCAAAGCATCCCCTGTACGACAGGCAATCCGTTATTCTCCTTGGAGACCATGTGACCCTTGATGCCGGTACGGGCTGCGTGCATACCGCACCAGGACACGGTATGGAGGACTTTACGGTATGTCGTGCTTATGATGACAGCGGAAAAACGAATATCGGTGTTATAGTGCCTGTGGATTCCAGGGGCATTATGACCGAGGAAGCCGGTAAATTTGCAGGTATGTATTACTCAAAGGCAAACCAGGCTATTCTGGATGAGCTTGAGGGTGTAAACGCCCTGCTGGCCTCTGAGGTAATAGCCCACCAGTATCCCCATTGCTGGCGCTGTAAAGAGCCTATCATATACAGGGCCACCGACCAGTGGTTTTGCTCGGTTGATGCGTTTAAGGAAGCCGCTGTTGAGGCATGTGAAAATGTCACATGGATGCCCGAATGGGGTAAGGAACGCATAACAAATATGATTAAAAACAGGGCGGACTGGTGCATATCCCGTCAGCGCCACTGGGGGCTGCCCATTCCTGTGTTTTATTGCTCGACCTGCGGAAATCCGGTGTGCAATTCGGAGACCATAGAAATAGTTTCCGAGCTTTTTGGCAAAAAGGGCTCAAATGCATGGTATGACATGAAAGCAAATGAGATACTGCCCCCAACTTTCAAATGCCCCCACTGCGGAGCCAATGATGAATTCACCCAGGAAACCGACACGCTTGACTGCTGGTTTGACTCGGGCTCTTCTCACATAGCTTCTTTGGAGAGAAACAATAAAAACCATTGGCCTGCTGATTTATACTTGGAAGGCTCCGACCAATACAGAGGCTGGTTCCAATCCTCTCTTCTGACGTCTGTTGCTGTAAAGGGACGGGCGCCATACAGAGCGGTTTTATCTCACGGCTGGACCCTGGACGGTGAGGGGAAGGCCATGCACAAATCTCTTGGCAATGTTATCCCGCCTGAGGATCTTATTAACAAATATGGAGCCGATCTTCTTAGACTATGGGTTGCCTCCTCGGACTATAGGGCGGATGTAAGGGTATCCGATAAAATATTCAAGCAGCTTTCAGATATATATTTAAAAATAAGAAATACCGCCCGATTTATACTGGGCAATCTCTACGGGTTTGATCCGGACAGTCAGATTGAGTTTGAGGATATGCCTGAGCTGGACAAGTGGGCGCTGGTTCGTCTGAATGGCCTGATTGAGAAAGTTCGCAATGCTTATGAAAAATATGAATTTCATCTGATATATCATGCCATACACAATTTCTGCGCTGTGGATATGTCAAGCTTTTATCTTGACATAATAAAAGACAGGCTTTACTGCGAGGAAAAGGACGACCCCTCAAGAAGGAGCGCGCAGACCGTAATGTACAGAATACTTGACAGCATGGTACGAATGCTGGCACCTATACTGTCCTTTACAGCCGAGGAAATCTGGCAGGCTATGCCCCATCACAAGGGCGTAGATACGGACAGCGTAATGTTCAATCCGATGCCTGAGACAAGAGCGGAATATGTGTTTGACGAAAAAGCGGCTCTCCGTTGGGAGCGTTTATTAAAGCTCAGAGACGATGTCAATAAGGCTCTTGAGCTGGCAAGGACCGAAAAGCTTGTGGGCAAGTCCCTCGATGCAGATATTACGCTCTATTTCAAGGATGCCGGCATCCTTGAAGAATTGTCACGATTTGATCTGAGAAAGCTGTTTATTGTATCAAAGGTCACAATGACAGTGGGAGAGGGAGAAGGACATCGCGGCGAATTTGAAAACGTGGTGGTGAGCGTGAGACCGTCCCAGGCAAAAAAATGCGCCCGCTGCTGGACTCACGATGAGAATGTGGGCAGTGATACCGGCCATTCCGAGCTTTGTCCAAGGTGTACGCAGGTTGTGAAGCGAATACAGTAAGCATTAAAATTCCATGCTTATATCAGGAATTGTCCCGGCGGGTTGATTACTGCTTGAAAATGGAAGGTTGTTATGATTTATATATTGCTATCGGCGGTAATAATAGCGGCCGACCAGCTGCTCAAGGGCTGGGTTGTCGCCAATATACCGCCAGGCTCCGAAACAGTTCTTTTGCCAGGTATAATAAAGATGACTCATGTTCAGAATACAGGGGCCGCCTTCAGTCGATTTCAGGGTATGCTGCCCATAATTATAATAATCACCGCTTTATTTTGCGCGGCGGCTCTGCTTGGGCTGATTATAAAGCCTATAAAAAGCAGGTTCGGCAATATCGCTCTGGCCATGGTTCTGGGCGGAGCCTTGGGAAATTTTCTGGATAGAATAGACATGGGCTATGTGGTGGACATGTTTGAATTTATATTCGTTAAATTCGCCGTGTTCAATGTGGCCGATATATTTATCACATGCGGGGCCATTATGTTTTGCATATTTGTTATCTTTAACAACACCGGTAGCCATCTGTATGATACGAAAGGAAACGGGGAAGCTGAAGACGAGTATAAACTGGACTACGATATCGGTCTTGACCTGGCAGTCGAAGCAGATTTAAACCATGCCCAAAATGACAGACATGACCTGGCCGCGGGAAAGGAGAAGGGCTATGATCCGGATAATTCCGGAGCCTGAGGAAGCGGGAACAAGGCTTGATGTTTTCCTTGCGGCAAGGGTTGACGGATTGAGCAGAAGCGCAGCAACCAAGCTTATTGAAAGCGGACATGTAAAATCCTCAAACAGAGTATTAAAGAAAAACCACAGGGTAAATGAGGGGCAGACGATAGAAGTTGAGATGCCTGAACCGGTCCCATTGGAGCTCAGGCCGCAGGATATCAAGCTGGACATAATCTACGAAGACGAGGATATTATAGTCATAAACAAAGCAAAAGGGATGGTGGTACATCCAGCGCCGGGACATCCGGAGGGAACGCTGGTAAATGCTCTTATCCATCACTGCGGAGACAGGCTGTCCGTTATCGGCGGTGAGATGAGGCGTGGAATTGTGCATAGACTTGACAAGGATACATCCGGGCTCATGCTGGCAGCAAAAAACGATTCTGCCCACATGAGTCTAAGCAGTCAGCTTGCCGACAGAAGCCTGTCAAGGATATATGAAGCTATTGTAATTGGAAGAATGAGAGACCCGGAGGGGACGGTTAATGCCCCTATAGGACGCAGTATGACCAACAGAAAAAAGATGGCGGTAACGGATAAAAACTCCCGGGAAGCCATTACACATTATGAGGTTATTGCCCAGTACCGAGGCTACAGCCATGTCAGATGTATTCTGGAGACCGGCCGAACCCATCAGATTAGGGTGCATATGGCCCATATTGGCCATCCTGTGGCGGGAGATCCTGTATATGGCCGGAAAAAAAACGAGCTGGGACTCGACAGCCAGTGCCTTCACGCTAGGGCAATTAAATTCCTGCACCCCTCAAGCAGGATATCCATGGAGTTTACCTCGGAACTGCCGGAGTATTTTAACAGAGCTTTAAACAAGTTAAAATTGATGGAATAACAGCCGGGATGTTCAAATTTGAACATCCCGGTATAGTATCTAATTGAACAATTTTATCTCATGAGCTCTTCTTTTTCGGGATTTTGATAGTAACTACAATATCCGTTTCCGTCTCGTTTTTACCGTATTGGGCATTAATTCCGGATTGTTTCATCATATCCAGACCACGAGTCACGGTATTTAAGAATATCCGTACATCTTTTATTATAAACTGGGTTTCCTTCTTTTTATTTTGCTTTGCCTGCTTTTCATTGCCGGACAGTTTGTTCAAATATGACTCTATGTATTCTTCCGTTTTCGAGACATTGAGCCGGTTATTGACGATATGATTGAGACAGGTCAACCGCTCTTCATTTGTTTTAAGTCGAAGCAGCGCCCGGGCGTGTCTTTCGGTGAGCTTAGTCTCACGGATAAAAAAAAGAACTTCGGGAGAGAGCTTGAGGATCCTCAGCTTGTTGGCTATGGACGATTGGGATTTTCCGAGCCGCCTGGCCGTTTCTTCCTGGCTTATGCCATAGGTTTTTATAAGTTGGGCCAGTCCTTCGGCCTCTTCTATGAAATCCAGATCCCGCCTTTGTAAGTTTTCTACCATGGCGATAAGCGAGGCTTCCTCCATGTCTGTTTCGATTACTATGCAGGGGGCGGTGGTAAGGCCGGCCAGCTTGGCCGCTCTCAGCCTTCGCTCTCCGGCCACCAGTTCGTATGTCTTTCCTGTTTTTCTTATATTCAGAGGCTGGAGTATCCCGTATTGAGATATACTATCAGCCAGCTCCTTTAGTGAATCCTGATCAAAAAAACGCCGAGGTTGCATAGGATTAGGTTTTATATCATCCACGGGGACAAATATAATTCGCTGGCTCTCAAAAAGTCCCCGTTTCTTTAGTCGCGGCATCTATTTCACCTCTATTCCTGTTGAGAATATGATAAGCCGGAATTATAAAAAAAACAAAAGAAGCTTGTCGAGGGACAGCAAAAGCAAGTAATGTCCACCGAATAAATGCGTTTTTGAATTGTTCAGCAGGTATTAGGTAATATAAAGCATAATGACAAAAAAGCATTCAGCCGAAAACATGGCTGAATGCTTTTTAAAATGCTATTAGTGGTGTTCAGGGAAGTATTGTAAGAGGGTCAACAGCTTCTCCGCCACCGGGGCGTATCTCAAAGTGAAGATGAGTTCCGGAGGCTGTTCCGGTGCTTCCCATAGCTCCAATACAGTCGCCTTTATTTACTAAATCCCCCACCTCAACATCCATACTGCTTAGGTGTGCGTAATATGTCAAATCACCGTTGTCGTGTTCAATTATAACTATTTTTCCATAGCCGCAGTAATACTCGGCCTTCGTTACTATCCCACCGTCGGAAGCATATATTGCCGTTCCATAATCGTCTGCTATATCAATGCCTTTATGATATCTTGAGCCTATGCTTATACTTCGATATCCGAAGCCGGAGGAGATTTCACCAGTGCATGGCCATTGATACTCGCCCGTAGAGATTTTTTCTCTGGTTCCTTTCAAAATAACAGCGGAAACAGGCTCTGTTATGACGGTATGTTCAACAGCCTCAGTGGTTTTAATTGCACCGTTAACGCATGTTGTTTTATATTCCACCAACGCTCTTCCGTTGATGCCTTCATTCTTTGTTATGGTCTTTCCTACAACCAACGAACTGTCTTCAACATATTCCGTGTCGTGGGCAATTGTCTCTTCTACTGTTTTAAGCTCCTGTGTGATGACGTTAATATTTGGAGCTAAGAATTTTAATGCAGAGTCCTGGTCAACAAGGAGGTCTGAGCTGACATATTTTTGTTCGATGGCTACTTCGCCGTCAAACTCAACTGCAACTGTTTTATCGGTTATATATCCGTTAACCAGCCCTACCAGAGCGGCATTCGCAGAATCCTTATCCTCAAAAGCGCAGATGACATTACCATCCAACAATACCGCATAGAGATATTTAATTTCAGGGATACTGTCAAGAAGAAGGGTTTCCAGCTCGTCATGCTCGGTGGTAGTTTCGCTTCCAATTGAGAGTCTGGTCGTCAATTCTGAATCAAGGGAGAAATCATATCCCAAAGCTTCGGAGGCGATCTTTTCAACTTTGTCTATTACTACCTGAAGCTTAGACCAATCCCTGGCATAGCATAAGATTTCGCCATCATAGCTTACAGCATAGGCGAAGTTTATATTAGCTGCGGATATAATAAACACGGAGCAAAGACAGATAACAGATAGGAACCTTCCTATGTTATGCCTGTTCAGGTTCCGTATATTTTTCAGAGCCGAACTTTTCAGCGAATTAAAGCCGAATATTATTGTATCAGCAATAATTTGCTTTAAATACTGTCCGTCCATAAGCACCTCAAAACAAATAACAACTTAATTAGTTACAAATAATTTTAAAAAACAGCATCTATTGTTTCAATATGAAAAAAATCAATTACAAATTGGTAACAGTGCATATAATACACAATTTCAATATTGTTGTCAAGTTGTTTTTTGTCGAAGGCTTTAAAACCTGAATATTTTATCAATAGGCATAACTTACATATTTATAAATATCGCTAAATATAATTAAGCAAGGAAGGAGTGTAGATAATGGTTTTTGAAGAAAAAATAAGAAAACCCGAGGTTCCCAGCAGCATTACGCTTCAGGCGAGACGTAAGCTTACCTTAACAGGTGTTGAGGACGTGGAAAGCTTTGATGAGAATACAATTATTCTCTATACAACCGGAGGACTGCTTGTGATCAGAGGACAGGATCTTCATATCGAAAAGCTCAATATTGACGGAGGAGACTTGTCCGTAGAAGGAACCGTAGACAGTCTCAGCTATGAGGATACAAACGGCAGGACCGGTGGCTTTTGGTCAAGATTGTTTAAGTAAATGGAGCTGGGTATAGCGCAGCAGGAGCTGGAGATGATAATATCTCTTGCTACCGGATTTGGCACAGGTATCCTGTATGATTTTCTTGGAGTTATAAGAAGGCGTTTAAAGCCGGCCGCCTTCGGATATATACTGGATCTGCTGTTTTGCGTCGCGGTTGGGTTTGCTTTTTTTGCTATAGGTTATGGGCCTGGAGGAGGAAGGCTCAGACTTTTCATGCTCGTATTTATTGTTTTAGGATGTCTGCTGTACTTTTTTTTGTTGAGCAGGGTCATAGGTGGCTTTCTTTCGAAAATGACAGACTTTATTATTTACATGATACATTGCCTTTTGATGCCTTTTGTATGGCTTTACAGGTTTTTTGGAAAAACAAAGAAAATAATAAAAAATCTCTTTATTTATTTGTCAAAGTGGTTTATTATATATAAAAGAGTTTCTGTTCCCCTGGATAAGTGGAGAAAAAGCGCCGGAGGCCGTAAGGAGGCACGCCATGAGACACAAAAGAGCAAGTTTATTTACAAAAGTGGTGGTTCTGGTTCTGGTGGCATACACTACGGTGACTTTAATCAAACTGCGCACGTCAATAAACGAAGCAGAAGTGAATATGGTGGAAATCGAGAACCAAATCCAGGAAAAAAGCGCGTCCATTTCCGCCCTGCAATACGAAATTGAACACCGCAATGATCCCGAAACAATTGAGAGCATAGCAAGGGAAAAGTTGGGCTTGAAGCTCCCCGGGGAAAGAGTATTCTATGTTGGCAATTAAATGCTACGAAGGAGGAACACAATTTTAAATGAATTTGGTTGTGGGAGCCATTCTTGACGGGAAAGTGTCCGGGATTATGAAATTCGGCGCTTTTGTAACTCTCCCCGGAGGCAGATCGGGTCTTGTTCACATTTCAGAAATTGCCCACTCCTATGTTAATGAAGTAAAAGACTTTTTAACTGAAGGCCAGGATGTCAAAGTGAAAATTATCAGCATAGATGATGCCGGCAGGATAAATCTGTCGATAAAAAAAGCACAGGAGCCTTCGTCCGCAGCTGTGGTATCAAAGCCACTTGATAAGACGACAAATTATCGTACAGCATCTTATCGCTCTGCGGAAACGACCGGCAGTTTCAGATCGCCGCCTGCCGACAATACATCTTTTGAAGATAAGCTAAAGCAGTTCCTGCAGGAGTCTGACAGCAGGATTGCAGGCATAAAGCAGTATTCAAACAGAAGAAATCCGGCATCAAGACGCTCCAAAGGGAAACAGGCGGGACGGCAGATTTAGATTTCACTCAGGCTATTAAACTTCCCCATATAAAAGTCTAACCTTATTATAGTCATAGATATAATATTGTTTGCAGCAAAGGCTGCCGGAATTCCGGTAGCCTTTAAAAAAAGAAGCGGATCGGGACAAAAGCCGCAATCCGCCCAAAATAGGGTTGTGGGATAAAGATATGAACTTAGAACAATGCTTTTCCCTGAAAAACATTGCTCAGGGCCTGGCCTGAATTATCGGCCGAAGCCTTACGCCATTGGATAAGCTGTGACTAAACAATAACACATATGGACGGAAATGTAAATAGCAAAAAACGGAATATATTAACTAGTTTTGTCGAATAGGGCTAAATACACAGGTCCGGGGGTTATTATGAGAGAAATAAGTACACGGCGAGTTACCGAGCTTGTTGAAAGACTTGCATATGGGTAATACGATGATACCCGAGGATAAAAGGGGACTTATTAAAGCCTGCGCTCAATCGGAAACTAACGAAACGGCAAAAAGCGCTCTGGAGGATATTGCAGAGAATTTTCAGATAGGCGCTCAGTTCGGTCGCCCCTTTTATGTGAGGACACCGCTTTGGTTGTAAATATCCACGCAATTTAACTAATATTGCCGGGCTGCCCTGTGTGATAAATATAGGCTGCCGCGCAACTGGACAGATCGTGGAAATCATTTAATAAATTTTAAGAATGAATTCAAATCTTTTTCAAATATGATATAATATTATCAATTTATTATCAATGGCGCGACCGCCTTGCCCCAAGGGACACCGGCGTAGATGCCACTATACTACAGCCGCTTCGCGTCTGTGGTACGTAGATCTACATAGTTATTTTAAGCTGTTATGCTAATGTTCCGGTACAGTCCGGAATGAACTGCGAAGGGGGATAAACGCTATGAAGTTTATATTCACAGAAAAAAAGGTTCAAATCACAGACGATTTGCGAAACTACGCAGAGAAAAAGATCAGTAAACTGGATAAAATGTTCAAGGGTGAATCAGTGGCATATGTTACGTTTTCCATTGAGCGTGGCCGACACAAGGCGGAGGTAACGGTAAAAAACAATGGAATGTATTTCAGGGTAAGTGAGTCAACAAGTGATATGTATGCAACGATAGATTCCGCTGTGGCAGCTATAGTGCGCCAGATACGAAAATACAAGACAAGACTGGAAAAGAGACTCAGAGAAGGGGCTCTTGAAAAGGAAAAACCTCCAGCATTTCGCCCTCAGCCATATGAAGATGAGGAACGTGAGTTTGAAATTGTTCGTACAAAACGTTTTTTTATAAAACCCATGTCGGTTGAAGAAGCTATACTCCAAATGAATCTGCTGGAGCATGAATTTTTTGTATTTAAAAATCAGGATGACAATGATAATTTTGCCGTTGTCTATAAAAGAAAAGACGGTGGTTACGGCCTGATAGAGAGCTCTGAGTAAAGGGTATTGTCTGAAATACTGAAAGGGAGAGGACTTCGGTCTTCTCCCTTTGTCTTACAGGCGGTGTAAAATAATAGTACATTTCCCACAAATAGATATGCTGCAACTTTATTAAAAATGACGAAAAAATGTTTATATTATATTGACAAAGTATTAAACTATATATATACTAATCATAAAAATAAAACTACTGCAGTAAGCTGTTTTTTATAAAACTACTGCAGTAAGCTATTTTTTCAGTGCATTGAGCACAAACACGAGCACTACTATTCAAAAGAAAGGAGAAAAAAATGAAAAAGAAATTAGCTCTGATACTCGCGATGCTGCTAATTGTCACCCTGTTTGCAGCCTGCGGCGGTGGCGGTAAGACCACAACAACTGCTCCGCCGACCGGACAGACCGGGGATGATATTGGTGGCGATGAAATCCCGGATGAAACCGAAAAACCGGATTCTCCGTATAATTTTGCCGTTGGAAATTATGAAGTAGACGAAAGAGGTTTTCCCACAGGCTCATACGAATATACCCTTCCTCTCAGTACTGTGGAGGATGAGGTGTTTACATATTGGATGACCTGTTATACCCCTCAGTTTATACCTGAAGAGGGATTTGGTGAAATGCCGTATCAGAGGCATACAAGGGAAAAAACCGGAGTTAATATCGAGTACCAGGTTATTAACAGCCAGGCCATGATGGAGAACTTCTCGGTTATGATTAACTCCGACGACCTCAGTGACTTGATATCCGGCTTCGGATTCTATTGGTCAGGCCCGCCCAAGAGCGCAATAGAAGATGCCTATATTGTAAACCTCATTGATTACAGGGACTACATGCCCAACTACATGTATCAGGCAGTACGCTTTGATGATATAGATGTTTACAACACTATATTCTATGATGAAGAAACCATATTGGCTTTCTATACAATGATTGAAGAGCCGATGCCGGGCATGAACTATTGTGCAAGAGCTGACTGGCTAAGAAAACTGGATATGGATCCCGATGATATTATAACCTATGACGATGTTCATGAAATGCTCACCCGCTTTAAAAATGAACTGGATGTAAAGTGGCCGATGGAGATATTTAAAACTGTCGAGCCGACGGCAGCCATGATATTCGCAGGTTATGATACCGCCATGTTTGTCAGCGACCAAGCCCTCCCGACAATTAAAATTGTGGATGGCGTGCCGACCTTCACACTCACCCAACAGGAAGACTATGAGGCACTTGTCCTTATCAAGTCATGGCTGGAGGAAGGACTCATTGATCCGGCGTGGACCTCGGTTTCAACAAACCAGGATATTACTCCTCAGATATTAAACGGAGAAACAGGCTATGTTGCCTTCAACCCAGGAGAAATAAAGGGCTTTGAGGATGCAGCAAGCGATCCTGATGCTGAGTGGGCGGCACTGAAGAAAGTGAGAAAGTACGAAGGCCAGGCATTTAAACTGGGAAGCAAGCTCGGACACTTCTCTTACGGAAGCAACAGCATCAGCGCCACATGCGAAAACATTCCTCTCCTTGTGACCTACTGCGATTATTTCTATAGCCCCGAGGGCTCCTTCAGCTCCAGCTATGGCGTTCAGGGACACACCTGGGACTATAATGAAGACGGCGAAATCCGCTTAACAGACTTTGTTCTAAGAAATCCAGACGGTCTGGGAGTAGCCTGGGTCATGATAATGAACGCTCTCAACAGCTTTGTTGATCCTGGTATTGAATGGCACACCAGAAACTATGCTTACGACGGCGGAGAAAGACTGCTCAATATGATGAAGGTTACATGGGCAGAGCCGAACTACTCGGGCGAGTACGATTGGCCGACCAGCCTCAAGTTTACTGATGAGCAAAGCGAAGAGCTCAATAAAGTTCAGGCAGATGTAGTCACATATATAGGTGAAAACTTCCTTTCATTTGTTGATGGCTCCAAGCCTCTCAGTGAGTGGGATACATATGTGGCTGAGGCAAAAGCAATCGGACTTGATGCTTGTCAGGCAATATTCCAGGAAGCATACGATGCCTTTATCGCCAAGCACGGAGACTTTTAGGTATATAATTCAAAGATAACTTGATAAAACTGGAAAGTCGGTAACTGTCAGACGGTTGCCGACTTTCCAGTTGCGCACAATATAGCCTAATATGGCAGGACGTGGAGTATATCAAGCAGGTATTATACCTGCTTTTTCTTTGTCTGGAATAGCATTCCTGAAATATTTCAATATATTGACTGTTTATGCAATATAAACAAAAATGAAGTGTGAGATTTGTTATTATTGTATTGACATAGATTTAAGAATAATATATTATACAACTTAATCTCAGCTGTAGAAAAAATATCAGACGATCGTCAATATTTAAACCTAAGGAGAGAAAATGAAGAAGAAACTAGCACTAACCCTGGCAATTTTGCTTGTTGTAGCATTGTTTGCCGCCTGCGGCAGCGGGAATACGGAAACAAAAACCCCCACAGCAAGCGACAAACCGGGCGATGAAAATCCGGTTATAACCCAAGATCCGGATTCGCCTTATAATTTTGCGATTGGAGACTACGAGGTAGATGATAATGGCTTCCCCACCGGCTCATATACATACAACCTTCCTTTGAGCACGGTAGAGGATGAGATATTTACCTATTGGACTACCTGCTTCACTCCCCAGTTTATACCCGAAGACGGCTTTGGCGAAATGCCATATCAGGCGGAGCTTAGAAACAGAACCGGCGTGAATATTGAGTATGTAATTGTTCCGTCCGAAACAAGGGGAGAAAACTTTTCGGTTATGCTTAACTCCGATGACCTGACAGACCTTGTGTCTCAGGCTATGTATTTTTATCCCGGCTCTCCGAAAAGTGCAATTGAGGATGAGTATTTTGTAAACCTCTATGAATATAAAGACTATATGCCCAACTATATGTATCAGGCAGTTCGTTTTGATGACATAGACGTATACAATACCATTTTCTATGATGAAGAGACTATATTTGGCTTTAGCGCAATGATTGAAGAGCCCATGATGGGTATGAACTACTGCGCCAGAGGAGACTGGCTCGATAAGCTGGGTATTGACCCCATGAATGTCAAGACCTACGATGATGTGTACGAGATGCTGACCCGTTTTAAGAATGAGCTTGATGTTGAGTGGCCGATGGAGATGTTCAGCACCATTGAGCTTATGGGCGGTATGATTTCAGCCGGTTATGATACGGTATTGATGGTAACCGATTCAGCACTTCCTACCATAAAGCTTGTTGACGGAACTCCGACTTTTACACTGTCCCAGCCCGAGGACTATGAAGCGGTTGAGATGCTTGCAAAATGGTATAATGAAAAGCTTATTGATCCCTCCTGGACCGGAGCGACTTCAACTCAGGTGCTTACACCGCAAATAACGACGGGCGTAACCGGATATGTTCCTTTCAGCCCGGGCGAGATAGCTGCTTATGAAGCGGCATCGACCGATCCGGACGCGCGGTGGGATGCGCTGCCAAAAGTCAGAAAGACCGAAGACCAGATACTCAAGATCGGCGGCAAGGTAATGCACTTCTCTTACGGAAGCGTGAATATCAGCGCAAATTGCGAGAATGTTCCCCTTGCTGTAACCTATTGCGATTATTTCTACAGCCCAGAAGGTTCCTTCTTTGCCAGCTATGGTGTGCAGGGCCATACATGGGATTATAATGAAGCCGGCGAAATCCGCCTTACCGATTTCGTCATAAGCAATCCTGACGGTCTTGGTGCGGCCTGGGTTATGGTCATGCATGGCATGAACAGCCTTGTGGACTGCGGGATAGAGCAGCACGTCAGAAGCTATGCTTATGATGGCGGCGAGAGGTTCCTCAATATGATGAAGGTTACATGGGCAGATCCCACCTACAGCGGTGAATATGATTGGCCTTCCAGCCTTAAGCTGACCGATGAGCAGAGCGAGGAACTCAACGCGATCCAGTCCGATGTTATCACATACATTAATGAAAACTTCCTTTCCTTTATAGACGGTTCAAAGCCTCTTAGCGAATGGGATGATTATGTAAGGGGAGCGACGGAAATCGGATTGGGCAAATGCCAGGCAATATATCAGGAAGCATATGATGACTTTATAGCAAAAACCGCATAATCCTGAACTAAAATCAAAAACAAGGCGAGGAAACTCGCCTTGTTTTTGATTTTCAGACAAATTGTTGATTATGTAGAAAAAATATATTATGATATAATATAAATTAGCCGATTAACTATTGAATTAGCACAGTTATTAGGTTAATATACATCACGTACAAATAAGTATAAAGCATTATAAATATAGGACATATTGTTCTGTAGGCGATACTGCAAAAGCAAATGTCCGAGATTTAAGAGGTGCCCATGATTAAATCAATAAAGAAACTCTTTGGTGCGCAGGATATGACAGTAGGCAATCCGGTTGCCGTACTGCTGAAATTTTCAATACCCCTTTTAATTGGAAACTTTGCGCAATTGCTTTATGGCACGGTTGATTCGATAATAGTCGGAAAATATATTGGTGACGCGGCCCTTGCAGCCCTGGGAGCGAGCATGCCGGTACAGCACATGTTCTTTGTCTTTTTTATGACTATCGGAAACGGTGTTACAGTATTGGTGTCTCAGTATTTTGGCGCAAAGGATTATAAGAAGCTGTCCTATGGAATAGGAAGCTCCTTTTCTATGATCGCAGTGGCTACGCTGATTATTATGCTGGGAGCGGCTCCTTTTTCGGGCACTGTATTAAAGCTGACAAAAGTACCTGTTGAGGCATTTGATATGGCAAAGACATATCTGTTTATAATACTTGCCGGATGTCTTGGTACGGGTTATTACAACATTATCTCCGGTGTGCTGCGCGGACTTGGAGAGGCCCTGTTTCCGCTGCTGGTGCTCCTTTGTACAACCTTGTTAAATGTATTTCTGGATATTCTGTTTATCGCCGGTTTTAAAATGGGTGTTGCCGGAGTGGCATATGCCACAATTATATGTCAGATATTCTCGGCCGTCGCCTGCCTGATTAAAGTCAAGAGAATGAAGGGCATTGTGGAGATAAGCCGGGAGACCATAAAGCCGAAAAAGGAAATGANTGTTCAGATTTTGCGGCTCGGCGTTCCTGCCGGGATATCCCAGGGTATAATGTCCCTGTCCTTTGTTTTTG